>Ga0208260_1000012_pt1 | contig 75637 bp, 45 predicted proteins | sample CryBogCBH18Aug09_FD_184619 | JGI IMG/M metagenome (GOLD analysis project Ga0208260, IMG submission 184619) | Freshwater microbial communities from Crystal Bog, Wisconsin, USA - CBH18Aug09 (SPAdes) | ecosystem: Environmental > Aquatic > Freshwater > Lake | place: Crystal Bog, Wisconsin, USA...
CGTTATAAACATTAAGTTGATGATTGCCTTTATCGTACCATAATTGCCCTTCAAGAGCTTGACCGCCATTTGGTTGATTTTCAGGCGATGCTACGTTTGCAAAATTTTCTAGCAAATGAAGGAAATCTTCTGCAATAATAGGACCGTAACTTGAATAATTTTTACCTACAAATGTAAGATTAGTGGAATTATTAAGTTGTTGATCTTGTATAGTAATCGGTGCATTAGACGGATTTGTTGAAGTAATTGTATAACTCATATTGTATTACCCCATTAATCCTGTTAGACTTTGAATTCTTACAGTATAATCGATTTGTATTAAACGATTTAACGACTTTTGAACTGGGTGGAAAATTACATGTGTTAATAATAATCCAGTACCGTTCAAATTATATGCAACTAATCCTAATTCATCAAAAACGTAAGAACTATTGTTATTAGTTGTATTGTCAAACGCTAACTGATCTGCAGGCTCACCGTAATCTAATAAACACGTAACAAACACATCAGTGTAAGTTGTTCCAGTAACATGTCTTGTTTCAATAAAGTTTCTAGTAGGATCAGTATTATTACTCGATGTATCATTAACAACTTTAATATATGTTTGATTATATAAACTCGCATTTGACCCCGAACTATTCGGCGACAAATACGTAATAATACCTGTTGGATCTACTGCTGTACCTCCATTACCAAACGCCATTTGATATACGAAACTATCTCCGGTATTTGCAATAGATCGAGCTAATGCTATACTCATATTTTCATAATGAATTGCATTCCTTTTATTAACATACGTAATTTTTTCAACAGGATCATGAATATGAATATGACCTTCAATATGTATGCCTGTTAATTCTCTTTTTTCCATACGAAACTCTCTTTATTGTATATTTATCAAGCACATTAACTACTAATTTAATTCAAATTATCCCAACTTGTACCGTTAAAAACCTGTAATTTTAAAGACGAACTATTAAATAGAACTGAACCAGGTACTACACCCGTTAAATTATTTCTTTCAATAACAGAATATGACGGAAATACTATAGGTGCTGTCGGAACAATATTACCTCGAATAATACCGTCTGATATAATCGACGGAGCTGATATTGTTCTGTTAGAATTTAATTTTAAATTAACAGCATCATATGTTACAATTGCATACGGTGTATTCAACGTAGGTTCTATCAGATTAATTTCAGCTACAACTGCATCTAATGTTATTGTATTATTAGAGATGTCAGTTTCATAATCGGAAATTTGTGTCTCATTTGAAATAATTTGGCTGTTAAGTTGAGCTATATGTGTTGTTCTATTTTGAGAAGGCGGTTGGGCTTGCCAATACGCCAAATCGGTTTGTGCCGAAGCCAATGCTGTTTGTGCTGTTGATAACTGTGAATTTAAAGTTCCAATATTATCCTCTAATGAACTTTGTTGGTTTAATAAATTTTGATAAAAAGAGTAAGCAGCACTAGCATTTCCGAGCACGTGAATTTGTGTAGAATCTATATTACCAGTTACATTCCCAGTTACATTCCCAATTATATTACCAGTTACATTCCCAGTTAAGTTACCAGTTACATTCCCAGTTACATTCCCAGTTACATTCCCAGTTAGCGAATTAACTGAAATCGTTATATTCTTTGTTGTATTATCAGTTGAGATTGTAACATTATCGCCTGCTACAAAAGAAAGAGTTGTTTCTAAGGAATCAGCAATAACAGTATCGTGCCCTGCAACTTCAATTTTTGATATAGATCCTCGATTCGGTTGGCTATTTGTAATTACAAATCTTCCTAGCGAGCCTGAGATTGCAATACCTTGCCCGGCTGAAATATTTGTTACGCTATTACTAATTGCTGAATACAGTTCAGTAAAATTAGAATTAACTTTTAACGCACCTTGTCTAAGAGTATCTCCGGTTCCATCATTGGGGGTTAATCCGACATTAATTAATTGCTGTGACATCTTTATTATCCTTGGTCAAATGTATTTTTTGCATTATCAAACGATGCATTATATGTATCTAATGTAACTGTTGTTTTATTACTTTCATATTTATTGATACCGGTATACCAAATACCCGGCGTTTCTTTTAAGAACAATGCGATTTTGTTATTATCATATAAAATATTAGTTGTAGAATCCCATTCAACGAGTGTTCGTTTGATTACTGTAACTCGTGTACCTACCGCAAGTAAATTTGTTAATCGAATTTCCTTACTAACCCCATCAACTGCAAAGTCCGCATCAAATCGGATGTCTCCTTCTGGGCTAGTCGGTGCTTGATTAACATTAAACATGCTATATGGCTCTTTTCTTAACCGTATGTTACCGATAAAGAATGTCCATCGTGTAGAATCATCCCTAAAATATGATGAACTAGTATGTTCACTAATGCATCGATAGCTATAAGATCCCACATTAACAATTGTTCCAACTGTATAATGAACGTTTGATGCCCATGTTAATGAATTATCGTATCCGCCAACAAATACTTCAATATCATTACATTGCTGATACCCTACCGGAATCGAAGAATACAACTCCCAATATTGGCCATTTGTTGGTACAATAGATGTTGGATTTACTGTACTAGCAACATATGATAACATGTTGACATAATAGTATCCGTTATACGATACTACATCATTAACCGAATACCCAACGGTGTTACTAAATGAACCCTTTAATGTATATCCATAATCAGTAAACCACGAATTGTTAACTGTTAAAGACGGTACAAAATTTATCGGAATTATATGATTATGATTATTAGCATTAGTTATAGTATATTGTTCAACTATTGTATTATCTGCATACGGAATATTTTCATCTGATCCAATATCTTGTACATACGATCCTGCTTTATGTACAGGAGATACACCGGTACCTAATGTGCCTCTTCTTAGTTGTCCTAACACATAAAATATAAGAATACCGTTTTCTCTATGTTCATTTATAGTAAAGTATTCGATGCGTTCTCCTCGAATTTCAACTACACCTGGACGATTTTTTGAAGGATTTGGCAGCGTAAAGGTACTAGCATCAACTACTAATATTGTTGTGTCGTTATATAAAAGATCACTATATAATTTTGAACGTTTATTTAAACTTAATCTCTTATATTGATATCGATTTAACATATCTTTAAACTGCATGTACGATATGCCCGATTCTAATATGTTATCATCAAATGTGATTAACGTAAATTCGTCATTAGTATTAGGCGCTGCTGCTAAAGTAACGCTACTTCTGTCGTCATTTAATCTAAAATCAATACTTGGAGTTAAAATCTTAGAATTCCTAATAATCCAAATATAATCATCGTCAACTACTGTTCGTCCTAATTGTAGTTGTCCATTGAATATTTTTAAATGTGTAAAATAATCAATTGTATTTGGAGTTAAGGAATTATTAGTCGTTACGTTTATTGCTGTACGATTAATATTTAACACGTCATGTTTATAGAAACTAATAATTTCAACTAATTCATTATTATACTCAACATCAAATGTAATCGATGCCACCGACGATGTAGTTGCCGGAGTATAAAAATATCCCGGATGTTGTTTAATACTAATAGTCAACTCGGCACCAACATACTTTTTAGCAATAGTTTTTGTAATCTTAATTGACATATTACTGCCGTCGAAAATATAATCAGTATTTGGTTTTAATACCGCTGTTCCACTAATAATAACCGAAACATCATTGACGTCGGCGGTGTTAGGTAATGCAGCATCTGATGATATAGTATAAATTAAATCAGCATTAGTAGTTGCTTTCCTAATAGTGTGATATATGTTATTCGGTCCTTTTAGAATATCTTGACCGACCCGTACAAGCATATTAGATTCATATGGTTTTGAATCACCGATTGTATTCTGCAACGGATATACTAGCGATCCGTTAGTCTGGATAGTTTCGGATTCCATTATCGAATATGTTTGATCACTTCCGCTCACAATAATATAACTAATTTGGTCACCGACTGCTGGAGGAGTATTAAAGTTTATTCCTACTAATTTTGCAAGTTCATATGTGTCATCAGTCTCAAATATTTCATAATTTTTAGAACTTAACATGTTACCGTTGACAAAAATTGATATGGTTAATAAAGCTAACCAAGGTGCAGTAGTGATATATTGATCTGTCACTCCGTCGCCGACAAACGAGTTAAAGTCTAAAATATTTGATCCGCTAACCCCAAACGAAGTAATAGAAACAATAGTTCCAGTTATAGGAGGGTCAACTAATACTACTGTTCTAACATTAAATTGATAATCTATAGTGTATTCATCCTTAGACAAAATCGTAACATTAGTATATTGGTTAGTAGGATTATCATACCCAGAAATTAATTTAACCAATAATGCTTGTCTGTTATTAGGGTCTTGTGTAATCTCAAATTCTGTTCGACTACCGTCCCCAATAAATGTATCTGTTTTAATTTTTGCAGAACCGCTAAAAGGACGATCATATACCTTAATTGCAACAGTATCAACAACTTGTCCAGGAACAATTTCTTCTGTTGCAGAACTAGTTGTCTGAGTAACGAAGCCATCGCCATCTATAATAATGTCATCCGCTGCAAGCCCAGTTGCAGTAGTATACACCCCACCGATGTTAGATAATGCTCCGCCATTTATTGCAGTATCATAATCGTCAGGTATAGGAGCCAACGATCCATCACTTGTACTTTGTCTAAAGATAAATGTATCTCCGATATGTACTGTAAATGTGTTCGGTACGCTAACTGTAGAAGTACGGCCGTCCATTATAATCGGAGGCATTATTGCATAAGGGTTATCCCACTGCGCATGTCCTATAAATCCAGGGTTATCTAATCTCACAGCGTTTACTTTATTAGTACCGTTTGGTGCATAATATACATTAATTTCTGTTCCCGAAGCCGGAACATAAGGTAACGTAAAAGTATGTGTAACTGAAGTCAATGTTACAATATAATCTGTAAATGTATCATCTGAACTGTCCCATCTATCACTAAAATATGGAGAACCGTCCCATCCGTAATACATGTCGAACCCGATTCCATTAACAGTTACCCCGCCGTAATCAACTCCGGACATTAACTGATCTAGGTCTTTACCTGTCTCACCTGTTGCAGGATCATAATAATACTGAATTCTGTCCGCTGCATTTAAAACCAACCAATCTTTAATGTAAGTAACTTCGATAATTGACCCTTTAATTGGGGCAGTATTAAATGTTATTAATCCAGAATATCTTGTATATCCTGATGACTTCGATTTAACAACTGTCAATGTGTAATCATCTCTTAATACATTAGAACCATTTACAGTAACTGAAGAATAACCAACACGTACATCAGGAGCCCATGCTAAAGTAAATTGCTTCTTAGATCCAGTTCCAATTGCTGTTTCAAGTTCCTGTAATTCTGTTATAAAGTATTTTTGTGTAGTTCTATCAAACTTAATACTAATTAAATTAGAACGTACTACTCCGTTGCCTATTTTTGCAATTACTTTAGCAGGAGATCCCGAAGACGACAAACCACCGTTAATTTTAACTGTTGGTACACTTAGATATTTTGAACCGCCATTAATCAGCACGATTCTATTTACAGTTCCTTTTGCAATATATGCAATTGCATGTGCGCCCGATCCACTATTACTAGTAATTTCAACAGTCGGTTGGGTGATATATCCGTTACCGCCGTCGACTATTACTAATTCAGTAATACTAAATCCAACATTATCTGCCCAAAACTTCCACGGATATGTTTCAGTTATAGTATCATATGACACAATTGTATCGTTCGAAACTTCTACTAATGCTGGAACTAATTTACCGTTTTCTAATACTGTCGGTAAGTCAAAATCGGTTGCTGCTTGATAGTTAATATCTACTGAATTGTAATTACTTACGTATTCTCTAATTTTTGTTCTGTAAGGTTTTACCTCAGACACATATGATTGAAAATCAGCTAAATGATCATTATTGTACGTAACTTTTTGAATTAAACTACCAACATTGTGTTCAGCTTTGATAAAACTAGTTTTGAATATCCAGTCAACATATAATTGTTCACTAAGGATATATCGTACAGATGTAAAGAATAAATTTAAGTACTCTTGAACTAAATCACCAACAAAGATATCATACTTAAATGCCTCAAATATGTATCTTAATTCAGTTGATGCATAATCGTCGTATACTTCTAAATCATACAATGAACTATCATACCCATACACAGTATTATCAAATTCGTACAACGACGAACTAAGTTGAATGGTACCATCCTGTAATCCAACAATACTATAACTTTGTGTCCAATCAATACTAGACGAGTCAGCATATTTTTCTAAAAGAACCCATTTACCAGAATTATTAGTTAATACTTTAACTAAACTACCAACCAGTGAATATAGATCTTTTAATTCAATAAATGTGTTAACTACAAAATTAACTACTGTAAATTGATTGTAACCAGGGGCATACCAATCAGTATAATTCCAGTATTGGGTTGTGTCATATGCCTGGGTATCAACTTTTGACCAAACAGTATTAATCGAATCATAATAATAAATGCTCCACTTATTTTTTGCGGTTGAATCATTTCTTACTAATGTTGAATACGTTCTAACCGACAATATTGTACTACTATCATATCCAATTCCAGACGATATGATTTCAACTCCATTGATTTGCCCATACGAATTAATTTTAGTTTTTAAAATTGCACCAGATCCCGATCCAACTATGTCAATAAACGGAGCGTTAATATATCCTTTTCCTGCATCAACAATAACTATATCGATTATTCTGCCATTAACGATAGTAGGAACAATCGATGGCATTACAAAATCGCTAATATTAATATAACTTAATTCTTCTACGGTATCAATAACTGTGTCATACACTCCGTCAACCGTCGTCGGTATTGGTTGTGCTGCCTCTAATCTTGATAAATCATATTGATTAACAATTTGATGTTTAATTAAAACGCGATTTGCTTGTTCAATGACTTGCTTTAACGCTTCAAATCGATTAACAACCATACTTTGACGAGGACGATTCTCAACACCATATCGAATTTTCACCGGTAATTGTAAATCTGGAACGGTACGATTCTTTGCATCAGTACCACATAAACTATCGATCCACTTTTGTTCAATTAATTCAGGTAATTTAGTAGTAGGATCAGTACTAATTAATTCCCACTGGCTATGAATATTTTGATCAATCTTGTCAATAATCCAGTATTGTACCGACAATACTATATCGCTACTTTGTAGTAACGGTTTAACATTAAATAAACTAAATGAATTAACACCAGTAAAGGCAATAAATTCATACCCGTTACCGCGAGGGTTGCTAATTAAATTAGCAACGTCATTTGCCGAAATATTTCTATTACTTACATCCGGTACTAATGTTTTATTTTTAACCCAAAAATAATATGTATTAGAAAACACCTCATTCAATTCATCATATTTTGTAATTATTGAGTATGCACTATTTCCATATAGGCTAGTACCACTAATACCTCTTGCTAGTCCAGCTGCTGTGTCAGTTGTTGCATCCCAATCCGATGGTAAAATTGATGATTCAACCCATTCATAAATATCGATACTTGCGCCCGGGAATAGTTGATTCCATGTGTTATTTCTATAAACTACATCAGAATCATAACAGTTAAAGAATTTTGCAGTTCTTAAATCCCACCATAATTGCCCAACTTGTGCAGTCGTCCATGCTTGCCCTGAGCTACTAGGAATGGTGCCATCGCTATTTGAATATACTGCCGGATCAAAATAAGATTTGTACGTTAGTTCTTCGTCGGCGACTCCTAAGATTTTACCCTGTAACGGGTCAACGACATCAAGATGTGTGACTATCGTATCTGTTTTTTTGTTATATAAAAACGCCTTCTTTATCTTCTTTACATCAACTTTATCAATTTCTTGATTAACGATAGTCCATGTAAATGAATTAATCGGTTTTTTATATTCGTACACAATACCCGATCTAACATTAAGATCAAATCCGTATATAGAACTTAGAATAACAGTATCGTCGCCTGTTGATATACTGTATCCATATTGCGACTCGTTATCATCTAAATTGTCTAAACTTTCAGTAAATATCCAATACGAACCATATTGATCATAAATGTCAACGCGGCCTTCACCTTTAGTAGCTAAGGAGAATATTGTCGATTTTTCATCAAATGTTGTATTGTTTTCATCAAATATAATCGGATCATATCTTACCGAACTACGACTAAAGACCACTAATGTATCAAAATCATTCATGAATGAAACGTAACTACCAAAATGCTGAGAAGTTTCGGGAGCTATATTAGTAATCTTTTGATATGGTACATATTGTGTATCTCCATATTCGTATATTTCTACTTTACCTTCATTAATTTTTAAACCGTCATATAATACAGAAGAAATTACAATGTAATCTGCTGCATAAGATACATCAACTCCCTGGCCAAATCCCAACCCGTCACCTTCTGTATCTGTAATAACTTGTGACAAATAATAACTTATACTATCGTCAGAATTATATACAAATACTCGTCCCGGATTAACAGCACCTATTATAGATACACCTGCTGAGCATATTAATAACGTCGAAACATCTTTACTCATAGCCATACGATAACCAAAATTACCGCCAATTGCAACATTATTATGAGTTATCCCTACTTTGTCTTGCCAGGTCCATTGAAGAATAACAAATTCTAATATACCGACCGGCTGACTGTCAGGTTCAACATCAGACTGAATTGTTGTACTATCAATTATCCTTGCTACAATTTGCCCGGTTGTAAATCCAGTCCCCACTATACTCATGCCTACTGCAATTTTAGCAGTATTAGAAACTTTAATTATTGTACCATTACTTCCAATCGGATTATAATACACACTTGCATAAATCACCGGTTGGTATGTTAATTGATATACTACCCCTTTACCGTTATTGCCGCCTGGAGCATTTATAAAAAATGTTCCATTACCAAAGGTTAAATTTGCACCAAATTGTTCGTTCTCAGCAGGCGATGGGCTAATAATGGTATCAACTAATGTAATGATGTTGTTATCGTTTACTTTATAAAGTGTTACTGCACCTTGCTTCATTAATGACGAATTAGTGCCGCCTGCATCGACTGGAATATATTGTGTAATATTCCAATAATCTGCCCAAAGCGTAACTATAACACCATTTGAATTAGTGTCGTTTGTTAATGTAAGTTCGTTACCTTCAAATGTATCAGATACTGTAAATGCAGTATCACTTAAAATTCTTGAAACATAATAAACAACATCTGCAATTAAATTGCCAATAGTCTGCTTAAAGATAATAGATTGCCCTGGGTTAGCTGGGCCTGATCCTAATTGATTAATAACTCGATTGTTACTAATCGCAGTAACTAAACAAGTCGGAGGATAGTCTTCTGGTACATTTTGTGTTGCCTTATAAAATTCTCCCGAAATAGGATCACGTATAATATCCTTAATATTATACGATGATAAATGTTGCCATGCTCCTTTATATCGAGTGCATACATGAGATGCTTGAGGAATACCAACCGCTACCCAATTATCTGCTGCTATAATCTCTTGACTCGAAATTGCTAATATATCACCAATATAATGATTAGTAAAATTAGGGTCGGTATAAGTTGATATAAATTCAGGCGGTACTGTTTGACGAACGAGCCACGATGAATTTAAACTTGCTTTGTCACGGACATAAAGTGTCCCGCTGTTGTCAGTTGTAACCAAAAAATCTGTTGAATTTGTGGTTGCAATGCTAAGACCGTATTGTGAAAAAGCATGAGGAGAAGTATTAATTATTATTGATTGATTATATACTTTATTGTATTCCCAGGTTGCCCATTGGCCGTTTCCATTACCATTTTCATCTGTCCACATTAATTCATTAGGTAATAAATTGAGAGAAGTAATCGGCTCTGCAGAATCGATCGAGCTTGTCCGTTGACTAGTTAAGGTAAACACAACTACATTTGTTTGATCAGTGAACGTAACTGATGCAGGGGTAGACGATGACACTACATTAAACGCATTTAAATTAACCGATACTACTTTATAAAATCCTGCAAGACTACTATCAACTTGTTCTAAGGCAATTACTGATCCAACTTGTACCGTAACAAGTGCATCTGTAGTAATTTCGAGTTCTTGCACACCGTTAACAATTACTCCAACAATATCTAATACATTCATATAGGCGCTTGAATACCGATAGACATTCCAATCTTGTTTATCAAACCCACACCAAATATAATCTCCCATATTAATCAGAGACCATGCAGTTGATGTATCACTCGGTGCAACATTGATATTATCTATCTTTGCAATATAAATTTTATATTTTCCGGTATGGTCGGCGGCGTAAGTCACAATATTAGTTGCATAGTATTGAACGCCGCTGTCCCAAACTGTGTTAGTTAATAATGCATCAAGTGTGCCTATTGCAACTTTAACATCAGTTAATCTTGCGTACCCTGCAGATCTTAAGTAAGGATTAAAATTTGCTAATACTGGCCACGGTGACGATGTATATCCTAAAGGCTTTAAATATACATCATTCGGAGTTTGTACTATTGTTAAATTATCAAGCGATGGTGACACAATACCATATGTTAGTGAGAATGCCGCACCTGATCCTAAATTGCCGGAAGTATCTGTAATTGTCCCCACTGACGAAAACGATCCAGAATTTACAATTCGATTAATTGCAATAATTTTTCCTGTACTATCTGTTCTAACATTAAAGACGCAGGTACCAGTCGACGTTGTTACCGTTAAATTAAACTTTTCGTTACTTTCATATCCCGATCCGCCATTTGTTATTTTTACATCTGTTACTGTGTAACTTAATGTTTGATATATTGGCGGTACAGTATCAAGAAGCTCTACACCTTGAGGATTATTATTAAATTTTGCTTCGTCTAATATAAATTCAATTTCATTAAATCCAGAATTTGCACCGTATTGGCCGACACGAACTGCCCATTCTTCGTAGAATTTTAAACTTTCTTTTCCTTCTTCTGTTAATACATTAAACAGATTATTAAAAACATTTTGTGTCCCTTTATCTCGAATCATACCTTGATAGAACTTAAATTCGGACACATCATCCTGGATGATATTATCAAGATATTGTCTCTTTTGATAACCAATTAAATGATGCGCCATTGTCTGCTGATTACTATCAAAGTTATCGCTATCTAGACTATAAAAATCAGTAAACTGACCTGCTTTATAGGTCCAATTTGGTATCAACTTAGGGCTCGGTTTTGACGACAGTTGAGTCCATTCTGATGGAGTAAACGCGCTAGTTCCTGGTAAAAATGAATTTGCACTATAATAAAATTGCTGATATTTTACAACATCACCGAGCTGATAATCTTGCCACTCAACCCAATTTTTAAATACTGCTTGATCAAAGATAAATCCAGGGATGTTAAATGAACCATCCCAAACCGTACTAACATGCGCAGATACTTTAATTCGTTCTTGTCGATATCCAGTCGCCGGACTATAAATTAAATCATTAAAGATCGTTTTTTGATCTAACAAAATTATTTGTTCTTTTTGTACTAGATAGAAGGTTGCATTATAAATTCCATCATTCTCTTCCGGTGAGTAGGTAACTGTATTTTCGTTTCTATAAACATCAATAGTCGACGGATCAATAGGAGTCCCGTCAACTTTAAATATTTCGTAGGTGTAAAACGGATTCGTGATGTCGTCAACTACACAATTGTTCGTTATAAATGTAAGACTTGCAGCCGCAGGGCTCAAAGAAATCACTGAACTGCCTATTGTACTCAGCCCTTCTAACTTAACAAAATCACTACTATTAAAATTACTAGAATTAATCGAACTACGAATCACTCGATAGTAATCACCCTCATATTGAACAATTGTTCCGCCTACAAATTCTATATTAGGTAACCATTGTTTCCATTTATCTTCACCAGTCGACCAATTCTGTGTTGTCCAGAACATGAATTCTTTAGCACTAGTTGTCCAGTTTGTAACTACACTTAATGAATCGCTAAAATTATCAAATCTAAATCCTTGATCTATCAACCATTGTTCATACCCTAATAGAAAATCAACAACATCTTGTATTGTTCTTAACATGGTTCCATAAGACATAACAACAGGATTAGTTCTATTCCATCCTGTTCTTAACCGAGCTGAACATCCTCCGATAATCGGTAAGGTTGGTAATTTTTCATAGTATGCAGTATCTAGAGGGGTACTAGTATTAGTAACTAACACTCGATAAAAATTTTCATTGTATTTTACAATAGTGCCGGCATAATATTCGTTTCCTGCAACCCATGTTGAAAATGTTTCAGATATCCCGCCTACAGTAACATTAATTCCGGTTACATTCCATTGATAATATGTAAAATACGGATCAACTTGACTATATCCTTTAATCTCAAATCCATTTGCTAACTTTGTAATAATTACACCACTATATGTAATCTTTTTAACAGGCGAAGAACTATTTAAAATTAATGTATAGTTTTCGTTAGGAACAAATACTCCACCTGTTGATAACGGAGATCTCGAATCTAATATTAAATTAAATTGTTCTTTACTACTAAATGCACCTGCTCGATAAGATAACTGTGCATTAATATTGTTCAAATCATATATGTATTGAGTATATGCAGTTAAATCTAATCCCACAATATAATCAGTAAGATAATTGATAATACCCGAAGTCTGAATTTTAGTTGCGCTAGAATAGATACTCGGTATTGCAATGGTAGAAGGGTTAACTCTCAATCCAGTGTCAGAGTATATTAGTTGTCCGGCTAAATTTCTAATGACCCTCGACCGATCTAATAATGTCCCAAAAGTTTTTGCAGGATGCATTAGCATTGCTGTAATTAAAAAACTAAATGGGTAATCTGAGCTTCTTCTCCATGCCCCTTCTACCGGTCCTTGATCACCAAAAACAAAATCATCAGCAATTGAAGCTGTCACTGGACCAGTTGCCCATCCAGCTGTTAACGGATCTAATAATGTGCCGTCGCTATCAACAGGAATTCGATTGATTAAATCCGGTCTCACAAAGTTAAGAAGTTTGATCGTTGGAACATTTGGTTGCCTAACAACACCGTCTGTTAAATCTTGCCACATGATTAAATTATCACTAGTATATGGTGCTGAACCATATACTTGTTCCCACCAAGTCGGTTTATCATTAAACCCTAACATTTCCCACGGTGTTTGATCAGGACTATCGGTATCTAGAACATAATTGTAAATTCCTCTCCAATATCCTGGACAACTTGTGCTGTTTGGAAGATCGAAATCTTTATAATTAAATGTTAAACTTATAGTACGATCAAATTTAATATTCTGCGTGTAGTCAGCCCCTACGACTTTAACCCATTTATAAAAATTAGGCGCTAATATTTCATTAAATTCAGTTAAGCTATATTCGGTTGTTCTATTATAACCAGGAATAATATCGTAGATATCAAAAATACTAGAATCATATTTTACCTTTATATTGTTGTAAATTCTTTTTTCTAATTCTAATAAAATTGCATCACGGAAATCTGTAAACACTCCATTTACAATTTCACCATACAGCACAGTATGACTGCCGTCGTGCCCTTGAATCATCCATGTTGGATTCAATAATGCAGTATCTAAATATGCTCGAGGGTCGTATGTTGGCCATATACCTAACTTCGACGGTGTAGGTGGAACAAAACATCCGTTTGTACTGTCATATTCGTTGATGGTTATTATATCGTCGTTATGCAATTCTGCAGATATTATAACAAATCCTTGATCATCAAAAGAATAATCATGTTCATACAACAATTGTGTTCCATTCAAATATACTAATACCGCCGTTGTCGATAATGAATCTAAAGAAAAAACGTTGCTTAATGGATAAGATTTAATTCTATAGTCAATTACCGAAATCTCAGTTTTGATACTTGGGCCAAATGGAACCATATCACTAAAATAATAAGGATCAGTGTTTGGTCGGTCTTTGGTCATCTTTTGTAGAATTAAATCAACCATAGTAGTCGGATTTGTATCTACCCCTAATGATTCAGAAGTTTTTATAAAGTTTCTCTTGAATTTACTATATTCAATTTTTGAATGTTCGATCGCACGAACAATATTATTCTGTTCCGATGTAATATGATAAATTGAAAGGCTCAAAGGTGCGCTATGCTGGAGGAACTTAGTACCATATAACGTAATGTTTCCTAAATCTCGTAAATTATTTGTACCCGGTGATGTACCAACAAACGATATAGTGTTAGGTAAATTATCGACAATCGAATTTACATGATCAATCACTTCTCCTAACGAAAAATTGGTTATCAACTCATTAAAAGGATTATTTTGTAAATTATACGGAATTTCATAAAACCCGTTGCTATTGATTGCTTGTTTAGAAAACGCTCGCATAGTCAATACATCACTAAGAGCAATATCATTAACTAGTGTAATTTGTTTGTATAAAGGATTTCTAATTGCAGTTGTATCAGTTGTAAAATTCCAATTAACGGAATCAAGACGAATACCGTTAACATAAATTACTAATTTTAAATCATCTAACCCATTAATATTATCAAAAATATCCAGAGGGAAATTGTTAATCCACCCAGAATTTTTATAGATTCTAATTGCTGCTTGTGTTGTTGTATTAGCAGAAGTTTGCCAGCCATTAACATAACTCAATACATTATTGTTGTTTGTTTTAACAAGATAACCAACATTGATATTTTTTGTAATAATCTTTGAGGTGTCTTTGTAACTAAACGAATCAGTTGCTAAATCAAAATTAAATAATATATCGCCAATGTTGTTTATATTACCGTAAGACAGAGGAAATCCTAATACAGTATCATCTGATCCTGTTCCTACCTTATATGAAAATAACTTAGTTCCAATAAAGGTCGAACCTGCATAGGTAGATTTATTACCATAACTAACATTATTGTCATCAACAATATCGAATAACGGAGTTTGATTTAACTGGTTTTTTTGTTGTGCTATATTCCATGATACTCCGTCGTACCAGTACATATATCCTTGAGCACTTTTACCTGATCGAATTAAAACAACATCATTTAGATTAGGTGTTGCATATTCTACTAAATTAATCAATCTAACGTTACTAGTTGAATTATGGACTGTAACAAAGTTAACTTGATATATTTTGTTTACAACCTGCATATCAGTATCTGCGGTAACTAAAATCAGTTGGCCGTCGATTAGGTCTATACCATCAATGTTATATCCAAGTTGTCCTTCGATATTTGAAAAAATATCCGTTGTAAATGAATCAACTAAATCAACATCTGTAATTGCATTAGTTCCAAAATTAAACAACTTTAATCCGGTCTCAAATTCGATAATCGGACGAGTCGCTCTTGCCGTTTGATCCAACGATGCTACAGTTCCGTTTAGTTCTGCACTTTTCTTAATTACGTCAATATGAAACCATCTATTATTACGACTCCATGGATTATGATCATTGCTGCTACGATCAATAACAATATAATCAGGAGTTTGAGGATATGATGATGCATTACTAAATGGTAGCGAATCAAACGGAGTATCATCAAATAACACCGATTCAGTAACAGTATATGGGCCGATAATTTCTAATGTAGATTCATTTATTAATCGAATACCTGTGCCTACACCTTCAACATAAAAATGTCCAGTAGCATACTCATTCGGAGTTACTGTACCGATAAAGGATACCTTCATTCCATTACTTAAAGATGTACCGTTTTCTAAAGTAAAAGTCTTCTTTCCTATAATTTCTTTTTCAACATCAATAAACGTATTTTCGTTGATCGAATATATCTCAAAAATACCGCCTACATCCGCATTACTTTCACTTACATAATATAAAGTTTTTGGTGCATTATCCGGTACTGTAAAAGTTATTGTGCCGTTTTCTACTGCATAACCGTCGACTCCGACATCGGTATACCTATCTAAAAATCCAACAGTTCTTGCAGTTTTAATAGAAAACGGGTTACCTGGACTACTAATATCAAAAATGTATGTTTGACCTTTATATAACTTGATCGTCGGATTCGGCGTTAATCCAAGCACTCCGTTTGGTGAAAATATATAAACGTTATCGCCTAAATCATTTTGTATCGATACATCATAAGTGCTTATAATCTTTTGTTGTTGCCCAGAAATCTGAATAGACGATGGGCCATATGGTAACCAATAATAGTGTTGAAAATTTACAAATTTATCCCAATTAATATGCGGATCCCAACTATAAAACTCTTCAGAATTTAATCTAGCGTGATTTGTAACATTGCTACCGAATACCCCAAGTTGGTTAATATAGTCTTGGTAATCTTTAAAAAACGTATTGTTACCCGACTCATCATTAATAACTAAGCCCGGCTCTAATTGATAATTTTGTCGTGTCAAATCAGCTGCATGAACAAATACATCATTGCCTGTGGTTGATTTAGCATATTCACGACCGATATATCCATTAATCTTTTTAACAGTCCCTGGTTGTATTAATTGATCAACTGTAGCGTGTAAGAATTTTTTATTTGCATCAGTACGATAATACTGTGGTAAAAATTCTGAACTTATATTTGTATTATTTCCGGTTGGGTTACTGTTATCAGCCATTAGATGCTCCATAAGGTGCGCTTGTTACATTTTGTGATGTAGAAGTATTAGTAGTAGTTCCAGTTATTGCTTTAAGTACTGTTGGGGTTAATGAAGAAACGATCTCGATATCATTAACTGTTGCGCCATTAACAAATAATTGATCACTAGCAGCAGTGATTTCAAATAGATTGCCAAATCCTATACCGCCCTGACGAGGAACCACAACAAAACTTGTAATATTCGGTGCCAACTGTTGCATGACATATGCAGCCAGTTCTGAAAAATAAAATGTATCGCCAAAGTCCCAATTTTCTAACGCAAAGAACTGATTAATTGCAGCTAATACACTTGTTTGTATATAATTATCCGAATTAACTTGAGCTGGATTTTTTACAACTTTAAATGATGCTTGTACATCAGGTGTTGCATATGAGCCAAACAGTATTTTGTAAGTTGCCGAATGGTAAACAATCTCGTCAGACATCGACTTAATAAGATTTAACTTTGGTGCTAAAATATCATATAATTCGTCAGAACCTGGAGGTAATGGTTTTATTATTGTAGACGGAGATGCTAGCCATTTTCTAAATGCAAGGTCATAACTTGTAGTTAATATATACACATCAACGATATTACTCGGACTTGGATCAATACGCGACTCGTAGTTTGCACTATGTACATACTGGAATTTTAGGTTATCTCGCCCAACATACACTTTATAGTCCAATGTAGGTTCTAATGTTGCTGTACTTAAATTCAACTTAACTACTGTATCAGTATCGATAAAATAGAAATACTGACTATCGTTGTAATTTATTAACGGACCCATTGAGCTTTGACTGCTAAGAATCAGTACAATATTCTCCGAATTACTAACGTAGGTATAGTCCTCTTGATCTACATTAACAAGGTATTTCTGTTCAACAATATATTTAGAAGTTGGATTTACTGACGGATTAACAATATCAATAAAATACTCTGGGTTGTCAACAACACCATTATTATCAGAATCAGCAAATGAGATTACTAATTTTGACGGATCAACATATCCATCAGTACCAATGTATTCAGACACGATGTCCCACTTTAAATCAGTAGTAAATGGCATTGTAGTATCAGGTTGCGTGTTAATACTAAGAAGAGTAATACTGTCTTTAATTAATTTATTATTAGATACATCGAAAATTCTATGATTGCTATTAAAGTAAAATCTTATCTGAGCATCACTTTCAAAAATATATTGCTGCTCGCGAGATTTAACCGTATAAACAACATTGTCTGTTGTGAACAGTATTAACCAACTCGAATCTTGTTGTTTATTAGTAGTATCGCCTTGATATGCTAAACTAAAATCAGTTGTTAAATTTAAATTCGATTCGTAAACAATTTGCCATGCTTGTGTAGTCGCATTATAACTTAATCCAAACGGATTATTAGCAAAAATTAAATCAATCATAGTTGTTATAACTGTTGGACTAATAGTAGTAATCCATGCAGGAATAATCTGATCAATAATAGGATAGATTCCATTTAATGTATCAAATTTTTGATTTAATACAATTGGTCCAAATCCAGATGATAACATTCCGGTCCCGGTTGCTGTTCCGTCGTCGACTATTGAAACTACCTCTGCCCATACTGATATTTCTGCACCCGGACTCGTTCCATTCCCTAAGACTAATTTATTCGAGTTTAATGTATCAAAATAATAACCTGCAGGAGCAGTAAATTTAATTAATGCACCCGGTATAAAGTATTTTAAATCGTTGGTGGTATAATTTCCAACCTTGTATATTGTAGAATTGTTGTTAGCATCAACAATATATCCGCTAGACATACCGATATCAGTCGTAACACTAATCCAGTTAATTGATAAACTAGCAGTAATATAGTTCAAATATTTTGAGTAATAATAATTTCGCAGACTAGCTTTCTTTAACACAGGATATAATGCATTGTAAATAACCCCTTCGATATCAGTTCTAGTTTGATATGTAAATGTTATTTGAGAAATAGTTGGCTGAGAATATATAACTCCGTCGTCTGCAAATAACATAGTAGAACTATATGCACCTGTAGGATCTTTTAAATCAAAGTAACGACTAATTCCGCTAGATGTCCTGTTGAGAGATTTAACTTTTACTACTTGTGTACTCGCCGATAACGGACTAATATTATAATCTTCACCTGTAATCATACGATTTTGTGTATAATAGGTCTGAGGAGCGTTTGTCTTTATGTTGGCATTCGACTCGGTAGTATTAGCATTCGATACACTAGTTTGCAGATTTAATGTAATCGATAATTGCTCAAGTTTATTATTACGTGAATAGTAAGGGATAGTAATATTAACACTACGGATATCCTGTGTATTAATCACATACGATAACCCATTACTTACTCTGTAATAGGTACGAAATGTTCCCAAAGGTAAGTTACCAAAAGTACCGTCACTAAATTGAAGGCTAACCATATCATTAACACGAGAAATAACTTGATAGATTGTTTGTACATTTTGATTTAAACTATTGTAAATGATATTATTACCGATTAAATTAGGTACTTTTGTCCACAATGTCGATTCTTTACCGTTTGAATCTAATTGATATAACCACACATCATTTTCATTAATATTATTTGCATTGATGTCAATAGATTCATTGCTACTTGGTTGGCTAATAGTAAAAGTACCTTGATTTAATGTACCTTGTACAAAATTTAAAAAGAAACCTGTCCCGGGGCTTCCGGCACCCATACCGTCGTAACTATAGATACATGCTAATGGATTTCCGAGCGCCGGTGGTTCTTCGTATATGTAATTTTCACCTTTAAATGTTGTACTTGTAATTTCAAAATTTGTATTATTACCAGAAACTGCTTTTGTAAACGAAAAAACAGGGAGCCCGGTAATTGCGCTGTTAAATCGATATTGTTCAGTAGGAATCGAATAAATTGTCGCACTATCGGCTGGATTACCAAACTGCTGGGTCGAAGAAAAAGCTGCGTTTAGAACTTTTATAAACTGATCATACCAATTGGTATTAGTTGAATCATTCCAGTTAATTGCTTGTCCTGAAAGATTAAGACCGTTACTATCGATTACATTTTCTGTAGTAATAATTGTACTAAATTTTAATAATCCTTGTGCTGCAATGTTACGAGTAGGATTATAACTGATCATTCTAGCTAATCGTAAAACTGCATCGGTGCGATCAGCAAGTTCTAAAAAATTATTTCTTGCATTTAAATCAGCACGAAATGCAATGCTTTGGCCCATGTATGCAATAAGGTCGATTAAGGCTAGATATTCCGAGCTTTCAATGTAATCGTTAAAATCTTCGGGAAAATTTATACGAAGATAGTCTATCATAGTCCTTCTCAAATTTTCAAAATCATAACTTTGAAAATCTGCGTTCTTAAACGATTGATAAATTTTTTGCCAATCTTCCGAAACAAGAAGATTATTTAAACGATCTGTAGAGCTCATATCTTATCCTAATATCAATATTTATCGAATAAAATTAAGTGGGTATATTATTGCGCAAAGAATCCATTAGCCTGATCAAATTTCATTTGCAATGTTTGACTAATGTTATATGGCAAATATGTTAATATACATTCAATTTGTATACCTGATTCGTATGCAGTTACAATAATGTTCTGGGCACTAATTCGTGGATCATAATTAAGAATTTGATCAACATTTTTTGTAATAATTGCTTTAAGATCGTCTGTCAACGGATCAAAAAGCAGATCCCATATTACTGTACCAAATGTTGGATTCATTAATCTTTCACCCTGTCGTATATGAAAATGGTTTAGCAAATCTTGTTGTATAAGTTCGAAGTCAAATAAACTAAAATTTTCAGTATTAGTACTAACTGTACTAAATCCTCGATACATTTTAGGTGTAATTGCAGTTGTTTGCACATTTGATGCAGGGTTTAATGTGACTTTATTGTAAAGATTTGATATTGAACTCATGTTGTTGACCTCTTAACCCTTGAGAATGGGTCTACTTTGGTTGTAGGCTTATTGTAAAATGCTGGCGTTGGCGACGATACCGTACTAGTAGATGCTTGTGTTTTCGATGGTATAAATGATTGTGGATCAAGATTTTCATGTTGCACCCAAGGTTCTGCCGTTGGAATACGTGCAGGTTTCGGTGCTTCTTCAGCCGGAGTCGGCGACGGTCCGTTCCATCTAATTGCCGGTGCTACACCCAAAATTGCTGCTGCGGCCGTAAGACCAATTGTACCTTGTACTGTTATTCGTCCATCCACTTCTGCTTTTACTTGGAAGTTTTTAGCAGTAGTCATTTTAATATCTTTTGTTGCATTAACATTAAAATTGCCAGCACAAGTAAAATTAATATCACGACCAGCAGTAACATTAAAATCATTCATTGTATGCAAACTTACGCTGTCTTGTGCATAGATATCAATCTTACCATTACTAGTCAATTCGATCCATGTTGTACCTCTAGCATTTCCGATATAAATTAAATCTTCACTATTATGTAATAATATTTGATGGCCGGTTCTTGTACGTATTCTAACTAATTCATTATGCGGAATTGTAGGTTGGCCTCCAGTTTCACCTTGTGCTACAGATGCATAGTCGGGCGGACCTTTTCCTGCTGGTGTTTTACGAAGAAACTTATCATCTCCATCATCCATTACAAATGTTGTTCCACCTAATCGACTAACAAATACGTTATTAGCACTACTTTCTTTTTTTCCAACAGTTCCTGTTTTTGCACCAGGGCGTTTGTCAACCGGACCGGGCGTTGATATACCAAATACTGCACTCGGCACTTCTCGTCTTGAACTACTAGTTGTAATTCCTCTGATATCATCTTTAATTAATCCCTGGCCTGATAATATATCAGTTAGGGGATGTTTTGGTTTGTTAATTTTAGTTTCGTCATTAACAATTTTGTCGTTAACTTTTTTATTATATTCTGCTACCGGGTATCTACCGCCATCACCACCAGTTGTATATTGCGTTGCTGCAATGCCCGGTACCATAAAGTTCATTGCTTCATCCGGTACGCATCCGATCCAGTATCCTCGCTTTGGATCTCCGTCGATAAAAATAACCATCACCGTTGACCCAACATCCGGAGGAACAAACCACATACCGTAACTCTTTTGAGTATTGTTGTAGTCGTCTTGATTCCCTACATAATCTAAATCTGTACATCCGTAAAACGGAGTCATCATTTTTACTTGATGCAACTGCCCTCCTGCGCGAGTTTGATTACCTACCGGTCTAAGTAACTCTACTTCAAGTGTTCCCATGTATGTAGGATCAAGATGACTTACAATTGTTGCTAGATACGGGCCAGGGCGCGAACCTATACCAGCGGCATCGCTAGGAGAATAATCAATATTTTTATCTACATTTTTATCTATCATATTAACTAAAAAGATTTTTAACGTTAAACATTACATCTGGTCCACCTTTATTTGGATTTTCTTGTTGGGGTCTTCTCATACCATGTAACTCTTGAGTGAATTTACCATCTTTGAGACGACTCACTACTTTTGTAACTTTATAGATCCCACTAAAATGAATTACAGGAGCAACTTTGCTATTGCCTCCGAAATCATATAAACCAGTTGCTTGATTTAAATCTAAAGGTGAACGAAAATTAACTTCAATATCAACTTCACTGCTTTGATAATTCACAGACATATCAGAATTTAAATCTTTATATTGTGTCGGTGTAGATGTATAATTTCCCATTCCGCTGTGAGGTATCCAATACGGATCTCCTAAAATTTTCATATCTAAATTTACCATTTCCATTGGGTTTGTAAGAGCGTCTAAAAAGGTTCGACCTGCTCTGTTTCCTTGATTTTCTTGACCACCACCACCTTGATGATCAGTAGTAGTTGTAGTATTGGTGTATCTAACTTGAGATGGTAGGACTCCTGGTTCAGATGACGGTGCTAATCCAGAAAATAACGGCTTAACGAACGAAAATAGAGAACTTAACCAATCAATTGCTTCCATAACCCCGGCTCCAAACTCTGCGGCAGTTAATACATCCTGCGATCTTGCTAAATTATCTGCGGGCATTAATCGAGCAAATGAGTTACTAAAGTCAATGTTAAATTCCAATACTTCGGTGTTATTTCCAGTATAGATATAATCGTATCTTTTAATAATCTCTGATTGAATTTTATCGTATCCCGGTGGACGTACATTCGGCGCAGATAATACGCCGCCGTGTGCTTTATACGGCATTATTCTATAAACAATCACTTTTGGTGTTGTACCTGTTTTTGCTAAGTTAGCATCGTCTTTAATAAAATATGTTTGTGTATCTAAAACCCACCATTGACGCATACCTTTTTCGTCTATCGCATCCATGCCGAGTGCAGTTTTAGGATATTCACTTTGCAATATTACATTATTAATAATCTGCTCGATGTACTGAGTTGATGCATATGTGTGAGTACTATCAGCTGGATCAAATTGAACATTACCATTATTCCAAATTTTAGCAGTTTCGTCATATACTTTATTTTCATCATTAACTGACGCAGATGCTTTTCTATCCGACGAAACCATTTTTGCTTGACCAATAGCATTAGTAGTCACATTTGATCCTGTTGACGAAGTTGCACCCATTCCTAATACCGAACTTAAATCTCCGCCATTGATTACAGCAGATGGTGATACTGTAGAAGTTAGTGCTGAAGTTATGCTAGAGTTTTGCGACGATGTCTGTGGCTTATCAGGAAACATAATAACGTATTTCGTTGGCGTAGATTCTATACCGTCGTCGACTAACTGTTTAGCTCTTGCATTTAACACCGCTTGCAAACTTTTTTCCCCAGTTTGCAATATTTCTTGAACTGTTTTTCCTTTAATTGTTGTATCGCTTTTTGTTTTTGCATGTTCGGTAGAATGTGCCTTGCCGTTAGTAACCAATGCTTCACAATTATATGTTGTTCCTTTCTCACTTGCTTTAATTCCAAAATGTTTAAAATGTATCGGAATATATCGGGTGGTACTAGGAATATTTACAGGTGCACCGTTTTGTTGCCATCCTCTAAACTCAATCGTTATTAGATAAGGAGCTTCCATCCAATTTTTCCACCCTGCATCATTTGCTGCTTTTTGAACTGCTAATACAAACATTCCCATACTGTAAGGTTCGTAAATATCAAAAGTTGCATTTGATGTGTAACTATTGTGATGTTGAAAACCAATAATGCTATCTAATGTTAAATTATCGATAAAGAAATCAAACTGACCATATTGAGTTTGCACTCTATTTGCAGGATCAGCACTAGCCGATTTACATATTAACTCAATACGCTGTCCTATCATGTACGTACTGTCTGGGTTATTAAATTGATCGTGTGTTAAAACACCTAATCCTAAAATATAATCGTGAGTTGCATAATTTGATAATTCATTAGGAAGTGGTAAATTAAGATTTCCTATAGTATTAATAATGCCGTTAGAAAAAGACGAAACTGCATTAGAAACACTCGAAGTTAGTGAAGAAATATCTGTTATTACTGCCGATGTTGAATCGAAAATACTCATTTTATATTCCTAAAACTGTTTTTAAACTGCTGCCTTTTGGAATGTATATCGATACTCCTGGAACAAAATCAAATATAGGATCTTGTAACACATTTAAATTTCGTTGAATAAAAACCCACCATAGTTGAGGAGACCCGTATAAATCGTATGCTAACAAGTCTGGCCTATATGTGTATTGTGCCTCAATGGTATAAAGGAAATCATCCGGTTCTGCACTAACTGGCCTGATCGATAATATATCAAGATAGTTATTAGTGATAGGTGTTGTATACCAAGGACTAGTATTACTATAAGTTGCCATTACATATACCCAAAATAATTATTAATATATCCGCCTGAGACAAATTGATCTAAACTAAATTGTCTAATACTTGTCCTACTATATACTGCTCGAACACTTATTGTAAATGTGCTTGCAGTTGGGACATATGCTAACCCGCCGCTAACTGTCCCTCCGATATTATATGCACTTAACATGCTAGAAACTTGTCCAACTCCTCCAGCAATTCCGTTAACTAATCCGGTGATGCCTGACAGGCCTGGTATAGCTGAGCCGACGGTGTTTGCAACATTACCGATTGCATTAGAAATATTAGCAATGTTACCTGCTTCTGTACCAACAACAGGAGTACTAATGTAATCACAATCTTTTGGGAGAGTAACATCAACTGTTTCAACTACAACCGGGATGTTTTTAAACACATAATTTCCGTACCCATTTAAAAACACAACCGGAGGAGGATTACCAGCAAGCGCATCATATCCCATAAACATCTTAGTTATTGATCTAAAATAATGTAAAGATGCTAACCAATATAATGCCTGTGTCGGATCTTCAACATTCATCGGTGCAGTGATTTGAATTTTTTGAGGTTCGGAAAATTTAAAATAATTAATAGAAAAATTATTATGCATAGTCGGTTCGTGCCCATACGTTGCAACAGATTGCATTGTTATTTCAGGTGTATATGGAAATATCATGCCTCCTGCATCACGTAATGGTTTAAGAACTGGGCTATCAATAAAACTAATCCAATTAGGAAGACTTAATCTTACACGAAAATCATTAGGATTGTCATTGTTAGAAAACATCGATACTGCACTAACTACACTACCGACTGCTTCCCCTGCGGCAGGCAAGTTGATACTTCTAATGGCGCTTGAAATATCGCCCGACTGTAGTGCTGAACTAATTGCAGATCCTAATCTACCTGCGGTTCCTACTGCATTGGCTACAGAACCGAATACTGCACCCGAAGTTGCAATAGTTGAGGTACTTGATTGACCAGTATTAAATTGTTGAAGTGTAGTCATTTTTCGTCCTTTTGGTATAATATTTAGTTGACTTTTTAATGTGCGTATATTATAATTTTAGTAATGGAGAAACAAATTAATGTTACAAAAAGTAAATTATCTCAATAACAAGGATATGTTATTAGAGATACATAGATCAAAGACATCATATTGTAGTTTTATAAAACCAGAATATCACCAATACGATATTATCTTACCTAGTTTAGATAAGATTAATATTAGAACTGTTGCTGATGCAAAACGAAATCAAGCAAAAAGGCTCGGTGAAGCAGAGTATATTCGTCGCAAAACAGCCGGCGAAAAAGTCAAACAAGCAGAGTGCGAAGTAGATTATAAAAAAATCGCAAAAACTGACTTGATCTTTAGAATAATGTCGTTTGACCATATTCCTACCAATTCTATCCGCAAGAAAAATCCAAAAAGTGTTGCAGACAGACACGAAAAAGTTAATTTTCCCCCGTTTCAACATTGGCGATTTAATGATAACGATGAATTAGAATGTGTAGGCAAGAGTCATTGGCGCGGTGATTTGTTGACTGGCGAATTTGACAAAAATAGAGGAAAAATCACGGACAATTTAGCTCGCATGATGATTAAATTATGTGAACGATACGCTACTAGAGGCAATGTTCGCGGGTATACTTACAACGACGAAATGCGCGGGCAAGCAATCTTACAATTAACACAAATCGGTTTACAATTTGATGAAAGTAAATCCGATAATCCATTTGCTTACTTCACAGCAGCCGTTACTAATAGTTTTGTTCGTGTTATTAATATCGAAAAGCGTAATCAAAATATTCGAGACGATATTTTAGAAATGAACGGGATGAATCCAAGTTATACTCGTACAGGAGATGCAGAATATGAATATGCACTTAAAAGATACAACGAGGACCAAGAATGATAATTGATTTAAAAGATCCAAGAGTTAATAAAGCAATCGAACTGGTACAAGATAAGCATAATGTTCCTTTTGGGAGAGAATTTGAAAGAATCTTCGAAGAACAGTATCATTGTAAAATAGTCCCAGAACCGGGTGATTGGTCATGTACTAGAGGGTCGTTATATATTTCCGAAGACAAATATGCAAATTGGTTTGTATTACAATTTGGGCATGGTGGAAAATGAAATTTAAAATCGACGAATTAGAAGAATTATATAACAAATACTTATTTGCAACAGCCGATGTTCCAACTATGAATGCTATTATGATGGAACTTAGACAACTTGAAGAAAAGTATAACTATAGGTTTACTATCACTGCGGTTCCTAAAGAACACGACAGCGAACTATCATTTCAACTGTCATTCAAAACACCTGCAGATAGAAATTGGTTTGCATTAAAGTGGGGTGTAAGTGAGTAACTTATTCAAAAAAGTAGCCTGTTTTACCGATATTCATTTTGGATTAAAGTCAAACAGCGCGGTACATAATCAAGATTGTGAAGATTTTGTTGATTGGTATATTAAAAAAGCAAAAGAGGAAGATTGTGATACAGGAATCTTTCTCGGTGACTGGCATCATAATCGTAATAGTTTGAATATTACAACAATGACTTCTAGTCTACGTGCTTTAGAAAAGTTAGGTCAAGCATTTGATCAATTTTTCTTTTTTCCAGGTAATCACGATTTATACTATAAGGATAAGAGAGATATCCACAGCGTAGAGTTCGGCAAACATGTACCGGGAATTACAATTGTAGATAAACCTACTACCATTGGCGATGTAACCCTTTGTCCGTGGTTAGTAGGTGACGAATGGAAATCTATAGGCAAAAAGCCTAGCAAATACTTGTTTGGGCATTTTGAATTACCACACTTCTTTATGAACGCTATGGTACAAATGCCCGATCATGGAGAAATGCAACCGGATCAGTTAACTAGATATGAAAAAGTTTTTAGCGGCCACTTTCACAAAAGACAAAATAATAATAATATTCACTATATTGGCAATGCTTTCCCACATAATTATTCAGATACTTGGGATGATGCCCGGGGAATGATGGTAATGGAATGGGGCAGTGAACCAGAATTCTTTACTTGGGATAATCAACCCACGTTTAGAACTGTTAAACTAAGCCAACTAATCGACGATGCGGATAATTTACTCAAGGCTAAGCAACATTTAAGAGTCAATCTTGATATCGATATTAGTTTCGAAGAAGCAAGTTTTATTAAAGAAAATTTTATTACCAATTATAATTTAAGAGAATTAACTTTGATCACAGAACGGCGAGCAGTTGAATTAACTGAAGAATTTGATGTACAATCATTCGAATCAGTGGATCAAATTGTTACCAATCAGCTTGTAAGTATTCAATCTGACAAGTATAATACTAACACACTACTAGATATCTATAATAATTTATGACTCTCCTTAAGACATTAACTGTTAAAAACTTTATGAGCGTGGGTAATCAAACCCAAGCAGTACGACTTGACTCTGAACATCTTACACTTGTATTAGGTGAAAACTTAGATATGGGTGGCGATGATTCGGGGTCTCGTAACGGTACAGGTAAAACTACAATTCTTAACGCTTTGAGTTACGCATTATACGGTACTGCTCTAACAAACATTAAAAAAGATAACTTGATTAACAAAATTAACAATAAAAATATGTTAGTTACGTTAACTTTTGAAAAAGATGGTAACAAATATCGAATCGAACGCGGCAGAAAACCCAATATTCTTAAGTTCTATGTCAATGATGAAGAACAATCTAGTAACGACAATGACGAAGCACAAGGCGATAGCAGGGAAACACAAAAAGATTTTCATATCTTATTCGGTATGAAGCATCTAATGTTTAAGCATATCGTAGGGCTTAACACATACACCGAACCGTTCTTATCGATGCGGGCAAACGATCAAAGAGAAATTATTGAAGAACTGCTCGGGATCACATTGCTTTCTGAAAAGGCTGAAGCACTTAAACTTCTAACCAAAGAAGTTAAAGACGAGATCATGCGAGAAACTGCTAACATTGAAGCAATTAAAAAGGCAAATGAAAAGATCGACCTTAGTATTAGTAGTTTGAAAACTAAACAGTCTGCATGGAATAATCAAAACCAAGATGCAATTAATAAGATCGCACTCGCTATTGCCGACCTACAAGATGTAGATATCGAAAAAGAACTTGAATTACATGCAAAACAATCAACATATGACGATGTAAAAAAGCAAATTACCAGTCTTAATAAAGAAAAAGCCACCCTTGAATCGGCATTAGTACAAGCACAACGTAGTGTTGATCGTTATACAAAGGAATTAGAAACACTTAGTAATCACAAATGCCACGCATGTGAACAAGACTTGCAAGATCATAAGCAAGTTGAATTATTTTCTATTGCAAATAAGAATTTACTTGAATCATTTAATTATCTTGACGAAGTAAGCGCACAATATGCAACTATTAAGACAGAACTTGATAAAATTGGCGAGATTGGCATGCGACCCGAGACATATTACGATACTTTAGAGCAAGCTATGTCGCATCAAAATAATTTATCGGTATTAGAGAACCAATTAGAAACAAAACTTAACGAAACTGATCCGTATCAAGAACAAATTGATGAGTTAACTAATACTGCATTGCAAGATGTTTCGTGGACCGAGGTTAATACCTTAACGGAAATGAAAGATCACCAAGAATTTTTGTTAAAGCTATTAACTAACAAAGATTCGTTTATCCGTAAGAAGATTATTGATCAAAATCTTGCGTATTTGAATAATCGATTAAGTTATTATCTAGATAGAATGGGATTACCACACCTTGTTGTATTTCAAAACGACTTAACTGTCGAAATTACCCAGTTAGGACAAGATTTAGACTTTGATAACTTGTCTAGAGGAGAAAGAAATCGACTTATCCTTGGATTATCATGGGCGTTTCGCGATGTATGGGAAAGTTTGTACCAAGGTATTAATTTAATGTTCGTAGACGAGCTTATTGACAATGGATTAGATGCAATTGGCGTTGAAAATGCGTTATCTGTACTCAAGCAAATGGGCAGAGAACGTAACAAGAACATATTTTTGATTAGTCATAAGGATGAACTAGTCGGAAGAGTTAATAACGTATTAAAGGTTATTAAAGAAAATGGGTTTACTTCGTACAGTAACGATATTGATGTAATAGAATGAAATTAAGCGACGACGATGTTCATGATGAGCTAATGGATGCTATTAGAGCTTACTATAAAGCGCATCATGAGTGGGTTAATAAAGGCACAAGACAGGCAGGAAAGCGAACTAGATGGTGGCTTTCCGAAATTAGGCGTATAGCAAAGGCACAACGTAAGGTCATCATGGATTGGCGTTACGATATAGACGAGAAAAAGCGAATTAAAAAGGCTCAAAAACAACAGGCACAGGGAAAGAACGATGATAATTAGTTCGTGTCATGGTATTATAAGAAAAAACTTGTCAAAGAACTACCGCAAGATTGCGTAGGCTTTGTCTATCTCATCACGAATAATATCACTGGTCGGAAGTATATCGGAAAAAAATTAGCGCAATTCTCTAAAACAACTTATAAAACAGTGACACTTAAAAACGGCACAAAAAAGAAAAAGAGAATTAAAACTAAGATAGAATCCGACTGGAGAGATTATTACGGTTCAAATGACCAACTAAACAAAGACGTTCAACAGTTAGGCGCAGACAAATTCACAAGAGAAATACTTTTTTATTGCAAATCTAAGGCAGAATGTAGTTATGTAGAGGCTCGAGAACAATTTAGTAGACGAGTACTGGAATCAAACGACTATTATAATGGTCATATCCAGGTTCGGGTCCACGGTTCTCATATTTTAAAATCATAACAGGCATTAACTCTACCAATTAAGCTCGCACTGGCGTCAATAAAGTGCCCTTTAAGTTGGACCTCGGGTCTCAATGACGGAATTCCTTGTTTGGTAGCGGGGTTATAAGTCAGTATCCTTAACAGGACCACGATCGGATGCGCCTTTAACCGGTTTGACTTATAAGAAAAAGTTTTACACAGGCTAAAAGAGAGGCTAGCAGCCTCACGACTGCACTGATGTTAGTGTATTTTTGCAGTCCGCCGTCATTATGAAAACAGAATGAGTAGGTACCGGATGACCGCCTACGGAATGTATTATAAAGATGACAAAAATTAAATTTATTGTTATTTTTATAGTGCATTGTAGTTCTAACACTAAGTGATATTGTTCAACTCGGATAATGTCTTGTAGTTTCGCTCGGCAACGGGCGAAATGTGATTGAACAATCTGGATAATATCTAAAAGTGCTTCGCACAATCATTATAAAAATAATAGTTCGAGCGATAGCGAAGAACAGATGAACGTAGTTCATCTTAACACTGTTATAAATAATTAATGTTAGGAAATACGTATGCATCTTAGAGAAATAACAAACATTAATGCCCCGAATAAAGATCTCGAAGAAGGAATATTCTCGTTATTTGGCTTCATGAGAGGAATAATAATGACTCTTGGTGTAGGACAACCATTATACGATGCATATAAAAATATTCAATCTGCAAAACAACAATACCCCGAAGGTAATGAGCAGAATAGAATAATCGATCATGAACTAACTGCATGTGCTTTAAAGATCGCAGGCATCTTAGCAGCAAGTAAATTGTTTGCGTCGATAGCTGATTTCGTAAAAATATCAAAATTATTTCCTAGACGATCGGTTATTGCAGGATTCATTGACTTTGTGTTGTCACTTCCGATCGGCGCAGCACAAACAACTGCATTAGGATTGCTTTATAGGTTATTAAACACCCAATCAGGACAAACTTTCCTTGGACAATACATTACAGGGTTAGCGTTGAGCAGCCAAATTCCTGAAAATACACCGATGTACGAGAAGTTTATCGGTGGATCAATACGACAAGCAGCTGAGTTTATTAATAAATCACTTAAAAACTCCACTGGAGTTGATTTAGGTGCATCATCTGGTATAAGCAAATCCGAACCTCAAGGAGGACAACCAGCTCCAGAACCCGAAGTTACTCCGAAGCCAAGAGTCGCTAATCCAAATGAACCAGTACCGACTACGACCGGTAATGTGTTTACACGGGATCCTGCAACTGGTGAATTGATGTTTAAGTAATGTTGATTACAGTAATGGTAGTTGACTTTTAACAGTTGTATCAATATTTTCCTTAACAACTTCGTACATTGCTTCGCGATCATCGGGGCCATATACATGAAGAAGCTCGTAAAAAGTAACACCGCCTCTCATATACCAGCTTAATCTAGCTAATTCTTCTTTGAATTCTTTTAATTCTGTATCTAACCTAACTAGATAGCCGTTAATTTCCGACGATGCTAATCTAATTAGGTGCGAACGAAAAAATTCGATTGGTCCATTTCGATAATAATAGTATTTGTTGATTCACATTCTACGCATACTACGGATTTTTGAGGTGCGCTCCATAAAGATTGATTACTTTGCAAATGAGTTTTAAGTGTAAGTATTGTTTCGGAGTCGATATTTTCTAACCATTCTTTAATATAAGCCTGTTCTACTACGGTAGTTGTACTAGTCTTAACAGATTCGATTGAAAAAGCGTAGATTTCGTTTTGTAAATCTGATAATTCTGAGAAAATTCTAGTTAATTCTTTACCTCTTTCGACTTCGTCGGCGATATCAGGTACTTGTTTTAACTGTTGTTGTATTTGAAAGTTAGAAACTGAAATATTTGTTGACTGTCTATAGTTTAACGGGCGGGTATTAATAACTAAATCTTTTATAATTAATCGATTATTATATGATTTTGCCTTATAATCGTCGATTAATGATGGTAACTCGATGTCATATTCATTTTCTGCTTTGCATGAAGGACATACATGTGATACTGGGTAAGTAGTACCAAACGATGCAATCTTAATAGCAATTAGTAAAGTATTAAGATCTAACATGTTCACATCCCAAGCATCCTTAATTGTTGGGCAGCAACTCTCGATAACTTTCACTACCGACTCGCCTATTAACAATGCATCGGGCGTCTTTAGTAGCATTTCATCCATTCCGGTCATGCTATACACTGGCATATTTTCGATAGCTCCGTGAATAGTATCTTTATTGTAATAAAGACCATGTGAAGGCAAATCAATAAAAATTTTTGGCTGTCTAAAATACTGTTGTAATGGATTTTGGCTCATTCTATCTCCAGCTAAATATACAATATTCGTATTTATATGCGCATTTTTAGGATTTTTTACTTATGGCAAATGAATTAACTCCAGAAAGTTTACGTAACGTACTGTTAGATGTAATAGGTATGTCGGGAACAAGTGGTAGAACCGCCCCTGATGTGAAAGGAGACTTAGACTGGACTAATCTACAAGATGGCATTGGAAAAACTGCTGGAGCAGCAGGAGTATTGGGTGCAGGCCTGATTAGCGGTAGTAACGCACTTGGAAAGATTGTACAAGGCTCGTATAGTGCAGGCGATGCGTTAGGTGACATGAATGGAATTGTTGGTGCAGTTGGTGGTAGACTTGGCGAATTTGGTACAGGATTAGCAAATGGGCTGAAGAACATTAGTACCACCGCAGTAGAAGTAAACAACAACCTTAAAAAACTTTCTAACAATGGTGTTTATTTTGCAAATGACTTAGGGAAGTACAGCCAATTAGTTACTGGTGCTAGAACAAGCATGGATCATTTTAATGATCTAGTTACAAAGAACGGTTCTAGTCTAGGGTCGTTTGGCGGTAACATGGATCAAGCTGCTGAAAATTATTTAAAATTAGCGCGAGATTTACAACAAAATCCTATAGCAAGTCAACTTGAAAAGACCGGGATGGATATTGACGAACTAGGTGATACGTTATTAGCAATCACTGTTCGCTCGAGGAATCTTAATTTGCAAGATGATGCTGCTAAAAGACGGGCAATCGAAGCCTCGTTGAGTCTCTCGGTCGAAATGGATAATATGTCTCGACTAACAGGTATCAGTCGTCGTGAAATGGAAGACAAGATGCAAAAAGATCGAGAGTCAGCCGCGGCAAAGATTGCAGAAGCAAGGATGACGCCTGAACAACGTGCAGCGTACGAAAAAGTAAAAGCAGATGCTCTCGCAGCCGGCGGCGATAAAGCTATGACAGTAGCAGCAGAAGCATTTAGGAATCAAATTTTTGGATTCGGAGGTACAATCGCATCGAAAGCAGGTACAGAAGCAATGCAAGCAGCACCTGAACAGATGGCAATGTATCAAAACATTGGTATTATGCAAGCCCAAGGGCAAGATACTAACAGACAATTAGCTAAAGTAATAACATCGCAAGAAAACTTATTACAAAGTCAAGATGCTGCGGTTGCCGCAGCAGGTATGAGTGATTCAGAAAGAACTGCATACTTAGGAGACATTGCATCGCGAGGCGCACTTGCTGAAAAAGTAAAAGAAGCACAAGGTGATCCTCAAAGACTAGCTGAATTAATTGCAGCAGAAACTAAAAAAGCATCTGATCAGCGAAAAGAAAATGTTCCGGGACAAAAACCCGAAGATGCATCTGCACTGAGCAATGCTATTAATATGGCTGATCGAAGTGTTAGAGACTTTGGTGCAGCAATTGGCACTATGATGCCGGACCTTAATAAATCAGTTGGACAATCTGTAAATGAGTTTAATTTGCTTACTAAAGCGATACAATTAGCAAGATCGAGTCCCGAAGAAGTTAAGAAGACTGCGGGACTGGGCAACGTTGAAAATATTTTTAAGGGTGAAACCGAAGGAAGGGCTAATGGATCTTTAGGATCTACTGGTAACTGGATTGAAGACTTTGGTGCAGGCACATTAATGGAACTGCATGGTAAAGAAGGTGTTGTAACTGAAGGACAATTTAATAATCTAAAAGAACAAATTGAAAGTATTATGACTAGTAACGGAGTAGTACCAACCGTTAGTAATTTTAGTACTGACGATTTTCTTTCGCAGATTAAAACTGCAACTAATCCATTACCTATAAACGATAGCGGAATATTTAACGATTTCCTCTCTCAAGTTAAAACTACAAATAATGAATCACCTAAGGAAGAAAACGGGTTCTTTAATGATATTACTAACATGTTTTATGATGTTGGTAATATTGCAGGTAAAATGTTCGACGAAGTTACTACTACAACAAAAACTCTAGGAGACAATGTTAAGTACCAACCAACAAAAAACGAGTTAACTCCTGCTGAACAAGAAGCAAAACTTCGCGCATTAAACACTCCGGAAAAAATTGCAGAAAAACGAGCTGCTCTAGAAAAAGAACAAGCAAATAAAAAAATCGAAGAACAAAAAGCAAAAGCGCAGAAAAATCGCGAAAATGCCAACCCGGAAGAATCTAAAAAAGAACCAGTGCCGGCAAATGTATCCCTAAACGATCTTCGAGATCAATTGATTGAATTAAATAAAAATGTAAAAGACCTAATTACTCATACTGATCGTGTTGCAGACCATACTGGAAGGCAACTTACTGAGACGCGGAAAGGCGGCAGTAGAATATAAATTAGGATAAGGAATAATAAATGTCTTGGAAAAAATACTTCTCACCGGTGTCTACTAGCGAATATCTGAGCCCAATTGCTGGCAATTCAACAGCAAAAAGTGGTCCCGCAAAAACGAATTTTTCGAGCTATCTGCCAGATGTGTACACGGGTAGCCCTAACCGTATTGAAAGATATCAGCAATACGAAGTTATGGACAGTGACCCAGAAGTAAATGCAGCATTAGATATTCTTGCTGAATTCTGTACACAAAAATTAAAAGATGGTAAAACTCCGTTTAGTGTTCAATGGCGACATAAAGCAACTAATAGTGAAGTTAGAATACTATCTGAATATCTACAGCAGTGGACAAAATTACAAAAATTCGATGTTCGTATCTTTAGAATTATGCGTAACGTCTTTAAGTACGGTGATGTATTCTTTATTCGAGATCCAGAGAATCAAAAATGGAGTTACGTTGATCCTACTAAAGTTACAAAAATTATTGTAAATGAAAGCGATGGAAAGAAGCCGGAGCAGTATATTATCAAAGACCTTGCTCCTAATTTTGTCGATTTAGTTGCAACACAAATTACACCGAATATTACTACAAATCAGTCAAATGGCGCAGTAATTACTGCTAGTGCATACATTGGTGCAGGTGGCCAAAGCAGAGGCGGTTCCGGTGCGTATCCTCAATCTAATTCAGGATCTAGATTTGGCTTAGGCGATACAGAAAATGCAATCGATTCTGAACATGTTGTACATTTAAGTCTATCAGAAGGATTAGATAATAACTACCCGTTTGGTAATAGTTTACTGGAAAACATCTTTAAAGTCTACAAACAAAAAGAATTATTAGAAGATGCAATCTTAATTTATCGTATTCAACGTGCTCCGGAACGTAGAGTATTCCATATCGACGTTGGGAATATGCCAGGGCACATGGCAATGGCATTTGTTGAACGAGTTAAAAACGAAATTCACCAACGCCGTATTCCAAGTCAAACAGGAGGCGGCGCAAATGTTATTGATAGCGCATACAATCCATTATCGATCAATGAAGATTACTTCTTCCCGCAAACCGCTGAAGGACGCGGATCTAAAGTAGAAACATTACCGGGCGGTACTAACCTAGGCGAAATCGACGACTTGAAGTATTTTACAAATAAATTATTCCGTGGATTAAGAATTCCTAGTTCTTATTTGCCTACTGGTGCAGACGACAGTCAAACAAATTATAATGATGGCCGTGTAGGAACAGCATACATTCAAGAATTACGTTTTAACAAGTATTGCGAACGCCTACAAGCCCTTGTAACAGCAGTTTTTGACGAAGAGTTCAAAATGTATATGTATACAAGAGGTGTAAACATTGATGCTAATCTATTCGAATTAAAATTTAATCCACCATTGAATTTTGCAAGTACAAGACAAAGTCAACTTGATAGTGAACGAATTAATACATTTAATACTATTCAAGCAATTCCGTTTATGAGTAAGAGATTTGCATTAAAACGATTCTTAGGCATGACTGACGAAGAAGTTGCGGAAAACGAACGTTATTGGGCAGAAGAAAACGGTAAAGGCGCGCCGACATATACTGATGCAGCAGGAGAAATGCGTAGCGCAGGATTATCGGCTGCTGGAATCGAAGGTGATATGGGAGAAGCAAGTGATTTAGAACCACCTGAAGACATGGAAGGTATGGAAGGAGCCGGAGAGCAAGGTGGGGCACCTGGTGGCGCATCACCGTTGGGCGGAGCAGGGGCACCGCCAGTTGCGCCAGGAGCATAAATAAAACTATGATACTTCGAGAGTTATTTTATATCGATCCGGATACACGCAGAACTGCAAACGACCTTCGTTATGATGCAGGTCGAGATCTCACCACTATGCGCCGCAAAGATACACGTAAGACCCGATTAACTTTGCGTCAGCTAAACGAGTTACGTAAATCCAATGAAGCACACATTCTTGAACAGGAAGCAGAATTAGAATTTATTCATAGCATGTACGGTATGCCACCTGCCCCTGCGGCATAAATAATCCATATTTTTGATAAAACGACATCGTTTTAGGCTATATTGTCTACATTTTTTAAATTAAATGTAAATAATATTACAGCCTTGTAACTAACAGGAGAATTATTATGACTGATCGTGCTCAATTTGAAGCAATGCTTAATGCGCTCATCAACGAGGATGAGGCCGCAGCAAAAGAAATTTTCCACAACATTGTGGTAGCAAAATCTCGTGAGATTTATGAAGAACTTCTAGAATCAGACTTCGGCCGTGAAGAGGAAGAAGAAGGGGAAGAAGAGGAAGAAGAAGAGGAAGGTGGTGAAGAGGAAGAAGAAGGATCTGATGATATCGGCGGTGATGCAACTGACGACTTCGTTGGCGATGTTTCTGACGATGAAACCGATTCTGATGCAGGCGAAGGTGAAGGCGATTTAGAAGATCGTGTTTTAGACCTTGAAGACGCTTTAGAAGAATTAAAAGCTGAATTTGATTCATTAATGGCTGACGAAGCTAACGAACCAGAACACAATGATGGTGTTGATGATCCAGACTTCGGTGGCGAAGATGACTTTGGTGGCGAAGAAGAACCTGCGTTCGGTGACGAAGAAGGTTCAGATGAGTTCGGCGGCGAAGAAGAAGAAATGGAAGGTGCAAAAGAAATTCACCACTATCATCACGACGGTGACAAAATGCCACAAGACGAATTCCAAGCATTTATGGAATACGTTCATAAAGTAGCATTACCGAAACACGGTGACAATGGTGTAAACACTAAGAGTGTTGTTGACAACATGAAGAATGATATGGGCGGTACTAACGCTAATATCTTAAACGGTGGTACAAGCACTTCGGGCGGTACTAAAGGCGGATTGTTAACTCCATCGACAGATGATTTAACAAAAGGTTTAGGTACAATTCAAAATCGTCCAGACTCAAAAGCTGGTAAGACTGCGTTCACTAAGAGAGAACCAGGACACGGACCAGAAAAGAAAGGTTCGGGTGAAAAGGCTGATAATACTAAGAGTATGATCGGCAAGAGAGTAAGATAATATAATGTTACATCTCCGAGAAAATCTAAGTTTCAACGAAGCAAAAATGGTCGTTGAATCTGATGAAAAGGAAGGCAAAAACTTGTATATGAGCGGTATTTGTATACAAGGGGGCATACGTAATGCAAATCAACGTGTGTATCCTGTTAGCGAGATCGGAAAGGCTGTAAAGACTCTTAACGATCAGATTCAAAACGGCTACTCAGTACTCGGAGAAGTAGATCATCCAGACGATTTAAAAATTAATTTAGATCGTGTGAGCCATATGATAGTAAACATGTGGATGGATGGTCCAAACGGTTATGGTAAGTTGAAAATCTTACCTACACCAATGGGACAATTAATTAAAACTATGCTGGAAAGCGGAGTTAAATTAGGCGTATCAAGTCGCGGATCCGGAAACGTCAAAGAAGACGGTTCTGGTGAAGTGTCAGATTTTGAGATTATCACAGTAGATATGGTAGCTCAACCTAGTGCCCCAGGGGCGTACCCTACACCAATCTATGAACATCTTATGAATAATAAAGGTGGGTATAGTGCCTTACGCATAGCGCAAGAGGTTAAAGGTGACCCAAAAGCACAAAAATATCTCAAAGAGAGCTTATTAGGAATAATAAGCAAACTCCAATAATAAGGAGAATCACATGTTGGATGCATTAAAATCATTATTTGAGAACAATGTGATTTCTGAAGATATTCAAGAGTCAATTCAAAAGGCTTGGGATGCGAAGATCAATGAAAATCGCGAACAAGTTGCACAACAATTGCGTGAAGAATTTGCGCAAAAATACGACCACGACAAGAACGTCATGATCGAAGCAGTTGATCGCATGATCACTGACGGCATCACTGGCGAAATTGCCGAATTCATCGATGATCGTCATCAATTAGCAGAAATGAAAGTTAAGTATGCTAAGAAAATGTCAACTGATTCAAAGATGATGAAGGAATTTATTACACGCCAACTAGCATCTGAAGTTCGTGAATTACACGAAGATCAAGTTGTTATGGCTAATAAATTTGGTAAATTAGAACAATTTGTTGTTGAAGCTCTTGCTCAAGAAATTACTGAGTTTTATAAAGATAAGCAGGATCTTGCTGAAACTAAGGTCCGTTTAGTACGCGAAGGACGCGAACAACTTAAAAAGGTTAAGGAACAATTTGTACAACGTGCAGCAAAGATGGTTGATTCAGTAGTAAGTGAAAGTTTACACAATGAATTAACAAGTTTAAAAGAAGACATTGATGCAGCTCGTCGTAACGACTTTGGTCGTAAGTTATTCGAAGCATTTGCTTCTGAATATACAACAAGTTACTTAAACGAAAAATCAGAAACTGCAAAATTACTCAAAGTTATAGACTTGAAAAATCTTGAATTAGCAGAAGCACAACAATTTGCTTCAAAAGCTAAGTCGATTTTAGAAAGTAAACAAGCAGAGATTAACATGCTTAAAGAAGCACAAGATCGCAAAGCAATCATGAGTGAATTACTTGCTCCATTAAACACAGAGCAACGTGAGATTATGAGTGAATTAATGGAGAGTGTGAAAACATCTAAACTCAATGAAAGTTTTGATAAGTATCTCCCAGCGGTCGTTGCTGGCAAAGCTCCGCAGAAGAAACAGGCACTATTAGAGGCAAAAGAAATTACAGGAAACAAAGTTTCCAACAGCAATCGTAGCAGCGAGGAAGACAATAATATTGTTGATATCCGTCGCCTTGCTGGACTTAAAATTTAAGGAGAAATTTAAATGTCAGAACTACTTAACGGCCGTTGGGCAGAAACTAAAGAAGCTCTTTTAGAAGGCCTACAAGGCACAAAGAGATCAGTAATGGGCGTGACACTTGAAAATACACGTAAGTATCTTTCAGAATCCGCTACTGCTGGAGGAACTACTGCCGGCAACGTTGCCACATTAAATCGCGTTATTTTACCAGTTATCCGTCGTGTAATGCCGACTGTTATCGCTAATGAATTAGTTGGCGTTCAACCAATGACTGGCCCAGTTGGACAAATTCATACATTACGTGTTCGCTATGCAGACAACGGTAATGGTGTTGTAGCAGGTGAAGAAGCACTTAGCCCATTCAAGATCGCAGCAGGTTATTCTGGTAACGATCAAGATCCAGGTTCAAAAGCAACTTCTACAGCAACACTTGAAGGTGCAGCTGGCAAGAGAATGTCAATCCAAATCTTAAAGCAAACTGTTGAAGCAAAGACTCGTAAGTTATCAGCTCGCTGGACTTTCGAAGCTGCACAAGATGCTCAAGCACAACAAGGTATTGACATCGAAGCAGAAGTAATGGCTGCTCTTGCACAAGAAATTACTGCTGAAATCGACCAGGAAATCCTTGGTTCATTATTATCATTAGCAGGTTCTGCTACTGAACAATTCGACCAATCTGCTGTATCTGGTACAGCTACATTCGTCGGTGACGAACATGCTGCATTAGCAGTTCAAATGAATCGTGTTTCTAACTTAATTGCACAACGTACACGTCGTGGTGCAGGTAACTGGGCAGTTGTTAGCCCATTTGCGTTAACAATCCTTCAATCAGCAACTACTTCAGCATTCGCTCGTACAACTGAAGGTACTTTTGAAGCTCCAACTAACACTAAGTTTGTCGGTACTTTAAACAGCGCAATGAAAGTTTATGTTAACACATATGCTAACGATTCAACAGACATTCTTATCGGATATAAGGGTGCTAGCGAATCAGACGCAGCAGCATTCTATTGCCCATATATTCCATTAATGAGCAGTGGTGTTGTTCTTGATCCGTCTACCTTCGAACCAGTAGTTAGCTTCATGACACGTTATGGTTATGTTGAGCTTTCTAACACAGCGTCATCTTTAGGTAACGCTGCTGACTACTTAGGTCGCGTATCTTTAGCGAACGTTTCTTTCAAGTAAGAAATTACTTTTTGAAGCATTTAAGAAAGGCTCTTCGGAGCCTTTCTTTTTGATCGAATAAATACATTATCATAAAGTGAGCTGTCTCTTAATGAACAGTTTATGCGGTACCCACCGCGTATGATTTAAAAAATCTTAAGGAGAAAACAAATGGGACGTCCATTAAATAAGAAATATTTCGGTAACCGTAACTTAGGTGCCGACGGAAATGACGGTAAATTAAATACCGCAGGTGACGCAGGATTAGGCGGCGAAGGTATTGCTAGCGTAACAGTTAGTACCGCAGGTAGCTTTACTTCTGCTCCTACTATTACAGTTCCAAAACCAGTATTAAGTGGTGACGGTGCAGTTACAGCAACCGTTACACCAACATATAAAGCAGTTAGTGCGACTATCGGCGGAACACAAGCAACTGCATATGCAGCAGGCACCGGAACAATTACATCATACGGTGCAACTTGGACACCAACATTAACAACTTATAGTGGTTTCAGTATTGCTAGTATTACATCAGGTGGTGTAATGACATTAACTGGTGGTACAATTACTGCGGTTGCTGGTACAAGCGTTACATTCAATGCAGGATTAACTGGTTCAACTGGATTAACAGCTGGCGCAACTTACTATGTAGTAGCAAGTGTAACATCTAGTACAACTGTAACATTGAGTTCAACTTATGGTGGTAATGCAATTGCAATTACTGGCGGTACACCAACTGGTACATTAACATTAACAATTGGTACAACTTTTGCTTCAGTAGCAAGTGTTGCTGTTGCTAACGGCGGATCTTACACAACATTACCGAGCGGTGCTCAAGCTACTACAGCAACTTCGGGTTCTGGTTTAACATTAACAATTACATCAGGTATTGCTTCTATCGCAGTTAATAATAAAGGTACTGGTTACTTTGCAGCATCGACTGGTTCAACAACTATTACTGCTACCACTGCAACTAGCACAGCAACAAGTATTACTTCTACTATTGCTAACAATGTTTTGACAGTTACAGCAGTTACTGGTACAATTACTAATGGTATGGTATTAACAGGCGGTACAGTTACAGCTGGCGCTTACATTGTTAACCAAGTTACTCCATTAACATCAGGCGAAGCAACTGGCGGTATTGGTCGTTATTACATTGAAAAGTTCGGTGGTGGTGCAATTACAGGAACTCCAACAACTAGTACATTAAACCCTATTACTGTTTCTTCAACAGTTGATATCGTTCCAGGTATGACATTTACTGTTGCATCGAACGTCGGCGGATTAACAACTAGCGGTAACCCTTATTATGTAATGACAGTATCAGGACCAAACACTATCCAAGTGTCGTCAACTTACGGCGGTACTTCTGCTGTTTCAACTAGCACAACAACAAGTCAAAGTGTTGCAGCAACTTTTGGCCAAAACTTAGTGTTAGCGTTCTCAGCAGGCGGTTCGGCAGCTACTTTAGTTCCGGCAACAACTGCAAGCGCAAGCGGCAAAGTTGGTCTTACAAGTGTTAACTTATTCAAAGCTATTCAAGTTACTGCATTTATTCCTGCTGCAAACGGCGGAAAGGCAGCACGACAAGATAGTGATATTGTTGCACAAAAAGGTAGTCACCGTTACAAAGTTGAAAATCAAGACGGCACCGGTGTTATCAAGTTAGTTGCAGGTGCAATTACTGCTGGTACTGGCATTATCACAGCAACTGATTATAATGGAAGTACCTATTATGTAACAAAACTTACAGCTCATAAAGCATTGTTAACACAAAAAACAGTTAGCGGTAGCTTCCAATTTGCATCTGGTAAGCAAGTTCCATGGACATTTGGTTCAGCAGTTACTGGCTATTCAGTTCAAATTGACAGCAAGTAATTTGCTATTATGGAGGGCAGAAATGCCCTCCTTTTTAAGGATTAAACATGTCTAGAATAGTAAAAGTTAGTGAAGATAACTATAGATTAAAAGTTCAAGTAGGCGGTACAATAACATTGGATACTGGTGATTCTTATGGAAATCCTACCGGAACTATTGTTGTTATCGGAAATCTTGATGTAAAAGGCACAACAACAACTGTGGAATCTTCAAATACTACTGTTAAAGACAATATCCTACAATTGAATTACGGGCAAACTGGAAATGGTATTTCCAGTACGCTAAACTACGAGGCTGGATTACAATTTGGCCGAGGTAATTATTCTGATGCGATGTTTGTTTTTGATGATAGTGTATCACATTATGATCCGTATGCTCCGAACAATGCGTTAACCGGCACGTTTGTCATGAAAACAGCGAACGGCAACTTGAGCGGACTACAATTAACAACTATCACTTCGGATGGTACACATAACTTACAAATCGATTTACATAATTCTACATCGAATGTAGTTGAACTAGTGAATGTAGATCCGACTGTTTATTCAAATTTAATTTTCGGTACTGATCCGATGCCTAGCTCATATCCTGATGAAACTAGCACAGATAATGTATTAGTTAATAAACGATATGTACAAGCATATATTAGTTCGGGTTTAGTTACTCCAGGAATGGCCGACGTTGATAAAATCCATTTAGGAACAAACAAAGCACAGGTTTTAGCCTCGAGTATTAATTTCTATATCAATAATGCTCAACGTGCAATCATTACTTCTGCCGGTGTAACTGTTGATAACATTAACGCATATCAAAATACAATTACTAATATCTCAACAAACAATCTAGTACTGTCATCGTTTAATAATATAGTTGAAATGAGTGCAGTAATGGAATTAGATGACCAAGTTTCGGCACAATCAGCACCGCTAGGAAATGCAACAAAATTGTACTCGATGCAGAATCTAACACCAAAGTTGAGTCAATATCCAGGAAAAACTGGTATTTTCTTTGCAAATAGTGTTAATTCGGATGAATTAGTTTCTAAAAACAGAGCAGTATTATTCAGTATATTATTTTAAGGACATAACATGGCAATTACAAATGCAACTATAGGATCATCGACTGCTGCAATTTACACAAGCAGCGGTAATAATGCAATTACAACTGTTATTGTTTGTAATACCACTGCATTTGATCCAAATAATCCTACAACAGGGCAAACAAATTTATATATGTATGCCGTGCCAAGTGGCGGAAATCCTAGTTCACCGGCAACAAATACTATTATTGTTAACGGATTACCAATTCCAGCAGGTGAAACAGTTTCATTCGATCAAGAAAAGATGGTATTAGCAAATGGTGACATGTTGGTTGCTAAAAGCGATAGTCCTACAAATTTAGTAGTAACCATTAGTACATTGGCAGTATAATATGAGATACTTAAGAAAACAAGTTATTAATCGAAGAGTTCCGAACGATGCTCGTCTTGATGTAGATATTAATAACAATATCCTTATGACAAGCCCGGCAGCGGTACAAGTTCCGGCCGGTTCTACTGCTCAACGTCCTATTGTTGCTAACAGATACGGAACTAGCACACCTGGTGATTTGTCAGGAATGATTCGATACAACACTTCTACAAATCAGTTAGAAGGTTACCAAGCAGGTACTTGGAGAGCATTTAGGTTTAAAGAATCTACACAGATTACACAACAAAATTTAGGTGCGGGTGATAGTAGTACTGTTTATTTTGGACCGTTAAATCCTATTCCACCGTCAGTTGTTCAGAGCGGTGCAACGTGGGGAGGACAAAATTTATTAGTATTAGTAGAAAATGTACTTCAAATTTCTAATACAAATTATACAATTGTTCAAAATCCGACTATTACTGGTGAAATATATTCAGGACTAACTAGTTCAGTGACATTAGTTGGCGCATCAATAATTAATTTTTCAACGAGTTTAGTAGTTTCCAATGCAGCAGGCAACGGATCAACGGTAACATTAACATTTGCTACTCAATCATCAAATCCATTTGCAATTGGACAATCTATTACAGTTACTGGATTAAGCAATATAGGATATAACGGAGTGTATACTGTTACCGGAGTTACTACTAGCACAGTATCTTATGCAAATAGCACAACCGGTAGCATTATCGGAGACGGTATGGTTATAAGTAACAGCGCAATTTATCCGGCAATTTCTCTTGTTGGTGCAATAGTTACCGGCCATTCTAGTATTCCGTCAAATACTGCAATTTTATCTTATGTTACAGATCCGATAACAGATGCATTAGTAAGTATTACTGTTAATAAAACAATTACAACTGCATTAATTCCAGTATCTACTTCATTAACGATAACAGAATCGACCACAACAGGTAGCGGATACTACATTCAGTTTAGCAGCCCTCCTCCATATGGTAAACCTGTAACAGTATTATCGGGGTTTGATCAGTAATGTCAATCGGGTCAATTTCTGGTAATCTGTTATCACAAAACTTACTTAGAAATGGCGAAAATCTAGCATTTGAAACAAAGTTACTATATCTTGATGTAGTAAATGGTCGTGTAGGGTTTAATAATTCTGCTCCAGTTAGGGAATTAACAACTAACTGGCTTACAACTGATTATCTAATTACCGATAATTTTACGGTTGGGAATATCTCGTTCTCACCGGATACGATTCAAGATTTTGTAAGTCCGGTATATATTACACCTGATCAAACATCTAATCCTCAAATTATTGCTACTGGATTCGGAGTTTCTGGCTTTTCGATTAATAATACTTCTATTCTCGGTAATCTTAATCACGATATAATATTTCAAGCAGATGCGTTAGGTAACGTACAACTTAATACAACACAATTATTGGTAAATGCCAACTTACATGCAACCGGAATTATAACTGCTGATGGTAGTATACAGCTTGGTAATAATAGCAGTGATACAATTGCGTTCGTAGCAGATGTTAATAGTGATATAACTCCTAACCAGAACAAATATTACAACTTAGGTACTAGCTTACTTAGATGGAAGAATATATACGGACAAAATATTGATGTTAATGGTGTTACGCAAATTACCGGTAATACCATCTCGACTAGCCCAAATTTAGTTCTTACTTCAAACGGTGGAGTTGTTAGAGCAGCATCTAATGTCGTTATTAATAGTACTTTAACAGCACCAACATTAGTATTAAACAGTACGCAAGTTAATGGATTACTAACAGTTAATAACAATATTTCAAGAACCGGCACAACGCAGTTAACGGGTAATATTATTCAAACTGGTAATACATCTGTTACTGGTTCAATGAATATTTCTAACTTAGTAACAAACCAAAGTAGTCTTATTCAAACCGGCGACTATCAAATATCTAACAATACTCTCAGCACGATTAACACTAATGAAAATGTTGTTTTAAATTCAACCGGTAATGTTTCGATTTTTAATACAATACAATTTAATAATAACCAAATTATCAATACCTTAACTGGATCACATACTGATAACGAAAAGAGTATTATTTTTAATCCGTCTGGTACTGGAAATGTTGTTATCAATACTACAAAACCATTACAAATACCTTACAATAATGATTCAACATACTTGTTGTCGCACACCGGCCAGATAAGACAAAACAGTACAACAAATTTTTATGAAGGGTGGGCACCGTCTGGTACTGTTAGTTTTTATCAGTTATATTCAAGTGACCGAAAATCATACATTATTCCCGAACTCACACCGTATTCGGGCGACAATATTCTTCGATTTGCTGTTAATAATGTTGTTACAACTACAATAGATACTTCGAAAATTTATAATACTGCGGCCACTTTTGGTAATGTTAGTATTAATCAAAATAGTATTTCTAATGTAACTCCATCGATTGATATAACTATTAATCCTGTAAGTAGTAGTAATTCAATTTATGTTAATGGATTGCCGTTTAACCAAAATACAATACTTAATCCAACTAATGGTGTGCTAACATTAGCTACAACTGGCACAGGTTACGTTAAATTTGGGGGCACATTTGGTGTTGTACTTCCTAACGGTACCACAAGTCAACAACCGTCAAGTCCGGATGTAGGAACCATGCGATTTAACACAAATTCTCAAGTTGAGGAAGTGTGGAATGGCACAGCATGGGTAGGAAGTTCGGCTCATATCACACTTGACCAAGTTACTGATATCATGGATATTTGGTCCATCATCCTTGGATAATTTCAATATTAGATAAATAATTTTAACTGCAAGATAAGACCATTTTTGCAGGGACAAACAGTGGTAAACCCGCTATGCAAGGTGGTTATCCGTGAAACACGGTGGCGAATAAGGAGCAAAAATGGCTGTCGGTCGTATATCCGGTCCGCTCTTAAAGTCGAATTTACTTCGCAACGGTGTAAATTTAGCTTTCGAGACGAACCTTCTCTATCTTGATGTAGTAAATGGCCGAGTTGGTATTAAAACAACTACTCCATCGCACGAATTACAAGTTGTTGGTACTACCCGAACAACTACTCTTGAAATTTCTAGTAACACGATTACTATCGGCAATATTACTATTGCTGGCAATTCTCTATCTAGTAATAACTCTATAATTAACATAAATCCTACTGGCACTAACGCAGTAGTTTATCAAGGTACACTTGTTACCGGAAATTTAACACTTTCTAATAACACTATCCAAGCAACTAATTTTGGCGGTAATATTAACATTACTACCCAAGGAACTGGGCAAGTTGTTTCTAATTCTGATGTTTTAATTAACGGTAACTTACATGCAACGGGCAACATTACCGCTGATGGAAATATACAACTTGGTAATCAGTCTAGTGATACTGTAACATTCACAGCAGAAGTTAACAGCGATATCGCCCCTAGCCAAAATAATTATTACAATTTAGGTACTAGTTCTCTTAGATGGAATACTGTATTCACTAACAGTATTGATACTAATGGCGTAGTAATTAACAATAACAATATTACAACGTCGAACAATACTGATTTAATATTATCAGCAAATGGTACCGGTGTTGTTTCTATACCTTCTAATAATGTTAATTTAGGACAACAGTTAACAGTTGTTGGATTAGCTACATTTGGTGCAACAACAATTAACGGAACTGTTACACAAAATAGTAACACTATTCAAACTGGTAATATTACACAGACTGGTAATATTACACAGACTGGTACATATAATCTTACTGGAACACTTACAGTATCAAATACTATTAATATATCTGGATATTTGCAATTACCGGGTATAACTTTTAATAACAATATTATCACATCTACGGTTTCAGGGACTGACTTAGTATTAAGCGCAAACGGTTCTGGCAATGTAGTAATGCAAGGATTTACAATCCATAACAACGTTATTCAACCAACGGCTACAAACACTAACATTGTTTTAACACCGTCTGGAACTGGAAGCGTGGTTATTAATAATGGATTAATCATCCCTGTCGGCAATACTGCTAGTCGACCAAGCCCTGCATCCAATGGAATGATTCGATATAACACCGATCTTTCAAGATATGAAGGATATAGTAATCCAAATTGGTTACCATTAGGCGGCATTTCCGATGCTGCTGGCTATACATACATTACACCAGAATCGAGTCCGGGCGCTGGCGATAACGTGCTTCGTTTTTATGTCAATAGCACTTTAATGTCGTACATAGATGCTACTAAGTGGTGGTCATCAAGATTTGAAACTAATCAACTTGCAATATACGGTAACACAATCACAACTGTTTCTTCTGGTACTGATATTAATTTTACTACCAGTGGATCAGGTGGCATTACACTAGGCTATCTTAAAATCAACAACAGTAGTATTACAAATACTGTAGCAAACTCTGTGACTACATTTAATGAATCAGGAACTGGATATGTTAAATTTAATGGAACAAATGGTGTTGTAATTCCATCAGGCAACGGAAGCAGCGATCGCCCATCGGTTAAGGAAGTTGGTATGATGAGATTTAATACCGACGATTCGCTTATCGAGGTATGGAACGGTTCGGTATGGTCTAGTGGTACAGGTGTGTCAGCATATGATGCTATAGATATCGGTATACAAATGGTATTAACATTAGGATAATAAATGTCTACACTTTTTCAAACAAAAATTATTAATAATGTAGGAACAGCACCTACTACTGCGGTAACTGCACCGTCAAATGGTACCGTAACGGTCTTAGGATTAAGTCTTGCAAATTTAACAAACGATAACATTTATGCAAGCGTAAAAGTTGCTGATAATTTGAGTAATTCAGCATACTACGCATATAATTTGTTAGTACCGCCAAATTCGAGTTTAAGAGTTTTAAATGGCGGCGAAAGACTTACATTAGCATCGCAGTATTCATTAACCGTGTCGGCTAGCGAAGATAACGGGTTTGATGCAGTGATAAGTTACGTAGTAATACAATAAGGAAACGGCCATGTCATACAATTATGTTGGACAATCATACGATAATATTGCAGGACAATATCAACCGAGGTATTTCTATGCATTAAGAAGAACCGATGCTGGTGATTTATATTTTGCAAGAGTAGATCAATTACAAAATACTGACAGTATTACACTCAATAATCCCGGTAATACGTCTGATAATTATGATAACTTTGAACTCGGTTCGGATTTTTTTGAAGGGCGGGATGTAACTCATAACTTAGTTTATCCTAACTTAAATTATGAACAGTGGCGATGGGACGAACGGTCAGTTTACTATTATATTGATAGTAATGGTAATTTAGTTGCAAGAATTGGACAAGGATATAGTTACCCGTCAGGTTTATAATAATTGGTAGGATAAATAATAAAAACTTAAATTTAAGGAATTACGATGGCAGAATTTAAACTAGGACGATTAAAATTTGTATGGCAAGGTGCATGGGTTACTGGTACCGCTTACGTTAAAGACGATGTTGTAAGATATGGCGGTAAAACGTATGTGTGTGTAACCGGCCATACTGCAAATGCAAACTTCTATACCGATCTCGGAACTTCTTATTGGAGTTTAATGGGAGATGGTATTGCATGGGTAGGTACATGGACTGGATCAACATTTTATAAAGTTGGCGACATTGTTAAGAATGGTGGACAATCATATATTTGTACCACTGGCCATACTTCGGTATCAACATTTGCTAGCGATTCATCAAACTGGACTTTAATTTCAGGCGGTTTTGCATGGAGAGGATCGTGGCAACAAAGCACATTATATAATGTTAACGATGTTGTAATGTTTGGTGCAGTTACATACATTTGTACTACTGCAAATACCAGTTCGTCGGATTTTGCAACTGATCAAAGCAGCAAATGGCAAGTTTTTGTTCAAGGTACACAGTTTATTAATACTTGGAATAATTCCACTGAATATTCTGCAGGTTCTATTGTAACATATGGTGGTTATTCATATGTTTCAACACAAACCAATACCGGGCAAGTTCCATCGTCTAGCCCATCTTACTGGAACGTATACACAACCGGTTATAGCAATCAAGGAACATTTAGCTACGGCACAACATATAAAGTTGGTAGTGTAGTTCAATATGGCGGTAACACATATGTTGCTATTCTTGATAATACTAACCAATATCCGTCAAACGCAACGTATTGGTCAATTGTTGCATATGGTATTAAAGTAAATGGTCCATATGTCGGTGGTACAACTTACAATCTTAATGATGTTGTAACTTATGGCGGTTCTGCATATAGAGCATTACAAACAAACACTAGCATTGCTCCGTCGGCGCTTTCGCCTAATTGGCAAGTTTTATCTGTAGGTTTAGTAAATCAAGGCGTTTGGTCAGGTTCAACAAACTATAAATTAAATGACTTAGTACAATACGGTGCAAATATCTATATTGCAATCCAAGACAATGTAGCGCAAACTCCAAGTACTGCTGCATCTTACTGGTCGGTATTTAATTATGGTTACAATTATCAAGGTACATGGTCTAGTGCAACTAACTACACTATTGGCCAAGTTGTAACATACGGTGGATCATTATTCCAAGCAAAATCCGACAACAATAATGTAAACCCAACTACAACTGCAACATGGAATAAATTATCATACGGTGTTAAAAATCGCGGCACATGGACAACTTCGACTGCATATAATATTGACGAATTAGTAACACATGGTGCAAACACATATATTTCATTAATTCCACATACTTCGGGTACTTTCTCTTCAGATTTATCGACAGCAAAATGGCAATTAATGTCGAGCGGATTGCAATATAGAGGTGTATGGGCAGGATCTACAAGTTATTATGTTAACGATATTGTTCAAGGCCCAACAGGATCTGTATATGTTGCATTACTAGATCATACATCGGGTGGTGATTTTCCAACTGATTTAGCAGCAAGCAAATGGACATTATTCATTGCATATAGCTCTACAACACTTCCTTCATTACCAAGTCCGGCTGTAGGCAAGTCTTTAACTGTTTCAAGTAACGGTTCTACACTTTCTTGGTTAAACACTACAGGATCTGCTAACGTTCTTTATGTTGGACCAGGCGGCTCCGACGCATCAAATCAAGGAACAAGTTTAGCAACACCGTTTGCTACAATTAAGTACGCATGTTCGGTAGCAACATCGGGTAATGTAATTTATGTTAAAAGTGGTACATACTCAGAACAGCTTCCGATCACAGTTCCTGCAGGGGTGTCGATTGTAGGCGATAGTTATAGAACAGTTACAGTTCAACCAACAAGTGGACTTAGTGATGATGCTGTGACTCCGAACAACCAAGCAACTATGTGGAAATTAAGCGATGGTACTAATCTTTCAGAAATGACCTTTGCAAATATGACCGGTTGGGTTCCAGGAAGTACTACTTCGGATATTTCAACATCTACACCAAAAGGCGTGTATGTTGCATTTAATTCGGCATCAGTTATTACTAGACCTCCGAGTGTTTCAAACTGCACTACGAGTTCATCATCTGGTGCAATTGGTGCATACTTAGACGGCTCGTTACATGGGTCGGGGCAAAAAACAATGGCATTCCGCTATTACAATATTACTTCAGATACTGGTGTAGGGTTCTGGGCTACGAATAATGCAAAATTAGATCTTACAACTTGTACATCTTCATATTGCTATTTTGGGTTTGCAACATCAGCAGGTGGAACTATTCGATCTGATAACGGTACTGCAAAATGGGGTACTTATGGCGGAACTTCGGTTGGTTATTCATCATTAGAAACTGCTGCAACTGGAAATATTGTCGGTCAACAGTTAAACTTTTCTTATAATACCGGTACAATTGCAGTAGGTGATACTGTAACTTCGATCACTAGCGGCGGTACTGCTACTGTTATTGGGGTCCAAACTGCATATAACAAAGTATTTGTGTCAAGTGTTACTGGATCGTTCTTAACAGGTGATGCGTTATCATTTACTAGTGGTGGATCTGGTATAGTAACTACAGGTGTTACTAATCAAACAGGTGCAGTATTAGCATTAAACACACTAGCAGCATTACCAACAGCAGGCGGTGTTGTTACTATCGGAAGTGATAGTTATATTATTCAATCTGTAAGTGGTGCGTATGTTAACTCAGCTAGTGTTATTACTGTATTTTTAACAAGTGCAGCAACTAACTTATACGCAAATGCAGCAGCAGTAACTATTCGTTATCAAACATCACAGACTCGTTTATCAGGTCATGATTTCTATAATGTTGGCACCGGCGGTGTAACTAATACAAATTATCCAGGTACGCCATTATCTGGACCGTTCTCTGCACAAGAAATACAACAAATTCTACCCGGTAGAGTATATTATAGTGCATCTAGCCAAGACGGTCGTTTTGCAGTTGGTAATTACTTAACAATCAACCAATCAACTGGTACTGCTACACTTAATCCAGCTGCATTTACTGTAACTGGTAATTCAGCATTAACACTTGGTGCAATTGGTACGTTGACCGGTGCTACAATTAATAAGTTCTCAACAGACGGAACATTAATTAATAACAGTAATACTAGTGTACCGACAGAAAATGCCGTTAAGACTTATGTTGATAATGCACGTACACAAGCATTAGAACCAACCGGCTTTAATCTTAACAACCTTAACAGCATCGGTATTATTGAAATTTCTAACGACGGTGTTAACATTGTTAAAATCGATCAAAATGGCGCAGTAACTACTAGAGCTGATAGTACATTTGGTACAGGAACTGTTTATTCGAGAGCAGCAAGTGCTAGAACTATTGCAATATATCCAGTAAGCGGACAAACATCAGTTAGTGTATGGATAAGTGGAATTCAATACACCTACACAAAGATGCAAACTACAACATATTCAAGTTTAAGCAATCTTAACTATGCATTCTTCAACGCTAGCGGTATTGTTGTGTATACATCGGGAACAGTAACTGATACTATTTTCCAAACATTTGCACAATTATTAACATTTACAGGTACTGATAGTACTAATACATTTGCTATAACTTCTGCTAAGAGATGTGGTATTAACATGCCGGGACAAGTACAAAATTACTTGTCAAATAGTGTTGGCGCCGCGTATAAAACAGGATTAGGTGTTACTGGTGTTGTTGCAAGTGCTACAGCATATACTAATACTGTGGCAGGTACTACACAAGTTCAAGATTTAACACACACATTTGCATCATTATCGACAAACTATTGGTTATATAACGTCGGCGGTGTGTGGACAGTATCAGGAAGTGCAGATAATAATTTCAGTTATTTGTCTACCGGTACTGCACAATATAACGGTTCTGGTGCATTAACTACACTTTCATCAGGACAATATACAGTTACATACTTCATTGCTACTAGTGATAAGGTACGCGGTGGTGTTATGAAACTTGTAGGACAAAGAGTGTTCACAACATTAGCGGCTGCAAGACAGTCTGCACAATCTGAACCGAGAGATACAAGTCTTGTTGGTCTACCATTCCAAGATTTTGTATGGATCGGTGCAGTAGTTGTTAACTCAACAGGCGCTGTACAAACATTAGATAACGGATTAACTTATATTGATTTACGTTACCAAATTATTAGTGCAGGAACTAACGCATTAGGTAACTATCTAGTTAATGCATCGGCAGCAGATTTATATTATAACAACTCAGCATTTCCAAGTGCAGGCACAAATGTACAGTCTGCAATTGATACTGCCGCAGCAAGTTTATCAAGAGCTAGAACAATTTTATCACTAAATACATTATGGACAAATGCCTGGTAATAAGGCGAAAAGGATATTAGGAGTACAATAAATGACAACCGCAGCAAAATACGGCGCACAAGACTTAAATGGTAATCCGTTCAATTACCAACAGTTAGTTCCGCTACCAAGTACTAATCCAGGTACTACAAACACCGTAGTTAATACTACTTTTACTAACAGAGCAGCATATGACGCAAGGGTAAGAATGGCATTGACCAACACCCCAATCGGCTCACAAGTAGTTTCAAACGTTCACGGGACACAGTCGTTTACAGCACAACAAAGTGCAGCATCGACATTAGTTGAAACACAGCAGGTATTAACAATTGATACTGCATCAGCAACAACAAATGCGTTTACAACCGCATCATATATTGTTACTGCAACCACTGAAAACACAAACCTTATTACTGTTTCAAGCACAACTACTTTTGCAGTCGGACAGCCGGTTGTATTCAGTGCATCAGCAGGTAACTTAACAGCTGGTACAGTTTATTATATCCTAACTATTAACAGTTCAACAACATTTACAGTTTCACCAATCTGGAACGGACCTGTACAATTGTTAACAACTAGTGCATTCCCAATGATTGTACAACAAACTGTTAGTAACCTTTCAGTCGGTATACCAATTAACTTCCACGGTGCAACATTTGGTTATGCATTCTACAACATGAACTTTTATGTTGCAAGTTTACCGGGCGGTGCAAGCGGTACTACATTTACTATTAGTGCATATCCAGGCGGTCCAACTATTCCGCTAGCTTCTGCAATTGGTACAATGTCAGCTGTTCCTGTAGTTACTCCTGTTGCTAATCCTGCTACTGCACAGTATCCAACAGCAATGGCATCGGCACTTGCACTTGGTACAACAGCACAAGCAGGGTACTACAACACATTACAAGGTGTTACTGTTACTGCATCAACTGCAACTACTAATATCTTAACTACTGCATCATTTGCAATTACTGCAACTACTGCAACCACTGGATTATCAGGTTTTGCATATGTTACTACTTCAGGTTCTACTAACTTATTAACCGTTGGTCAGCCAGTTGTATTCAACGCAGCAATTTCAGGTTCTGCGGTTTATGCTGGTATTACATACTATATTCATTCGATTATTTCGTCTACAACATTTAGTATTTCAACCTCATTTAATGGTACACCAATTTCATTAGGTACAAACGGTTCTGTATCTGGCGTTACTATGTACCTAGCAACAACTTACTTGCAAACAAACCAACAGGTAATTTTCACCGGTACAACTTTCGGTAATATCATTCCTAATATTCCGTATTACATCGCAACTGTACCGTCAACAAATACATTTACTGTTTCAACAGCACCAAGTGGCCCGATTGCAACATTAGCTACTACTACAGGTACTATGGTTGTATCGGCATTTGTACCTCCAACTGTTCCACAATTAGTTGTAGGTAGTTCACAAGCAGGTGTAACAATCAGTGTAACTGGATCAACAACCAGCGTAATCAACTGCGTAAGCACAACTGGATTGGCTGCTAACCAACCGATTGTATTCAGTGCTAGCTTCGGTGGACTTACTTTAGGTACAACTTATTATGTTGTTTCGGGGTTTACTTCGAATACATTCCAAGTAAGTTCAACGGTAGGCGGTTCTGCGATCACGTTAATTGCAAGCACAGGTACATTAAATGCTCAAGCATTACCGTACTTTAATACATATGCGACTACTGTAACTGCAACAACAGTAAGCACTAACTTAATTACTGTTACAAATACTTCGAACTTTGTTCCAGGACAACCAGTTGTATTCAGTGGTGCAATTGGCGGACTTTCTGCTAACACCGTTTACTATGTTTTAAACGTTTATAGCACTACCCAGATAGTTGTTTCTGCAACACAAGGTGGCGTTGCGTTCCCATTAATTACTGCAACTGGTTCTGTAACTATGTCGCAAGCAACTACAGGATTAGCAGTTAACCAACCATTCCAGATCAGCAGCGTAATTATTCAGGTAACTGCAACATCAACATCAGGAAACCTTGTAACTTGTAATAATACAGTTAACCTTGTTGCTAACCAACCGATTATATTCAGCGGTGCAATGGGTAACATTGTTGCAAATACTGTTTATTATGTTTCAACAATTGCAAGTAACACAACATTTACAATCAGCCAAACACAAGGCGGCGGTGTATTTGGACAAGCAAATGGTTCGGGTTCAATCGTTGGACAGCAAGCACCATTTGGCGGTGTTGTTCCTGGACAGGTTTACTACGTTTACAATGTAACATCACTTACATCGTTTGCAATTTCAAGCATTCATGGTGCACCAAGTGCATTAGCACTAACAACTGTTGCAGCAGGTGCACAACTTGCAGGATTCCAGTCAATTGTTCCTACAGTTTCATTAGGTACTTCAACAGCAACTGGTTCAATTTATGCTCTAAACAATACGTATACTACATCGACTGTTACTGCATCAAGCAACACAACTACAGATATTACACTTAGCTCTGTTGCAACTTTTGCAGTCGGACAACCGATTACATTCTTGTTTAACAGCGGTGCAAATGCAACTACAAACAACATTTTCAGTTTTGTTAGCGTAACTGGTACTACAACTGGTACTAATACTATTAGTATTTCAGGTAACACAACCGGACTTGCTATTGGACAAGCGATTGTTTTTAACGGCACATTAGGTGGACTTACATACGGTACTGTTTATTATATTGCAAGTATTCCAAGTACTTCAACATTTACAGTTTCATTAGTTCCATACGGTACAGCAGTTTCTTTAAATACTGCAAGCGGTACTATTACTGGTTACTTAACATATTATATCACTTATGTTAATGTCGGTGCAACAACAATCCAGATTTCACCAACATTTAACGGTCCAACTTATGCATTATCAGCAGGTTCGATTGTTTCAAATAGCACAGTACAACATGCAACCACTAACTTAAATCCAGGACAACCGATTCTCGTAACTGGTACAGCGTTCGGTGGTACTACAACTAACACAACTTACTATGTAAGAACTGTTCCAACTCAATCGCAGTTTACTATTTCAACTTCGCCGTTTGGACAGATCTTTACTTTAAGTAGCACATCCGGTGCAATGCCAACCTTAATTGGCCCAAGACCAGTGTTAACAATCTTGCAGTCTACTAGTTCAAACCAAATGCAGACACAGACTTATGCGGTTACAGCAACTACTGCTACAACCAACTTAATTACTGTTAATAATACATTTGGATTCACAGTTGGTATGCCGGTTGTATTCAGTGGTGCATTAGGTAACTTAGTTTCAGGTATGATTTACTATGTTTCATCTATTCCGACTGCAACAGTATTCGCAGTTTCTCCAACATTAGGCGGACAGAACTATGCACTTGCTACAGCAACTGGATCAGTGAACGCACAGCAAGCAACTGCAAACTTGTATCTAAACCAACCGATCCAGTTCCAAGGTTCAACAAGCATTGGTTCACCTTATACCGGTGTTACTTCTGGTACAACATACTACATTAGAAGTATTGATTCGGCTGTATTGTTTACTATTTCGTCAGCATTAAGCGTTCCGGGTACTACATCAACCGCTGCTACATTAACTGGTGGTGGTCAGATTATTGCTAACCCGATCGTTAATAACATTGTTGACGCATTTGCTTATTACACACCGTTGATTACTGTAAGTGCTACATCTGCAACTAGCCCAACATACTATTTGACTGTATCTAGCACAGCAAACTTAGCAGTAGGACAACCGATTGTATTCACTGGTATTTCATTACTTGGTGGCGTTAGTGCAAATACTGTTTACTATGTTAATGCAATTGCAAGTACCACACAGTTTAATATTTCAACAACATATGGCGGACCGATTGTTGCATTAACTTCTGGTTCAGGTACAATGTATGTTCAACAATCAACATCAGCATACTCGCTCAACCAAACAGTTATTTTAAACTCGCCAACTGTTATCGTAACTAGCACAGCAGCTACTTCTAACATTATTACTTGCAACAGCACAACAAACTTAATTGCTGGACAGCCGATTGTATTTGGTAACATGACTTATCCGACAAGTAACATTGGTAACATTGTTGCTGGTACAGTTTACTATGTACTAACCGTGTTAAGTACGACTACATTTACAATTTCTGCAACACCAGGCGGTAGCCAGTTTGCATTAACTAGCACAACTACACAGTTTGCAGCACAGCAAGGTATCTTTGGACAGCAATACGGTGTTAACGGACAGAACTATGTTGTTCAAAACACACCAAATGCTACTTCATTAGTTCTTGCAAGAGCAGGTGCAAGCATTAGTCCAGCTGGTTTAGGATTGTTCCCAATGCCAACAGTTGCACCGATTCAGGTAACTGCTACAGCAGGTTCTGGTTCTTATGCAATTACTGTTCCAAGTACTGCACAATTAACTGTTAACCAACCAGTTATCTTTATTGGTACAGCAATTGGTGGTCTTACTGCTACTGTTAACCAACTTATTAACCCGACTGTTTACTATGTAAGTTCGATCTTAACTAGTACAACATTTAACGTTTCTAGTTCATTAGGCGGCGGTGTTCAGGTCTTATCAGGCGCAACAGCAAACACAATGGCTGTACTTCCATTAAGTGCAACAGGTATTGCAACTGCATATTCGTTCAACTCAACACCGGCACTTACAATCGGTGCAACTACTACAAGTACTAACGTAATAACTACACTTGGTTACAGCGTAAGTGGTAATAGTGCAACTACTGCTAACTTGTTAACTGCAAGCTCAACTGTAATATTTGTAGTTGGTCAAGCAGTAACATTTAGTGCTGCGTTCTGCGGACTTAACACAGGTGTTACTTACTACGTTGCATCAGTACAGTCAAGTACAACATTTACAGTATCAGCATTTTGGGGCGGTCCAGACGTTATCTTAAGTGGTAGCGGTAGTGCAACAATGAGTGAAACAACAACATTCTTACAGCTCAATCAACCTGTAACATTTGTTGCTGCATCATATATTGGTGGGTTAACTGCTGGTTCAAACTACGGTGTAACTTATTATGTTACTAATATTGGTAGTTCGACTACATTTATTGTTAGTACAGTACCGGGTGCATCAGGTAACCAATTAGCATTAACAACTACATCGGGCCAGATGACTGCACAGGTTGGTTGCTACAGAGCATTAAGTTTCAACTCAACAAATAACGGTACCTCGGTTCTTCAAACACAAACATTTGCTGTATCTGCTACTGCTGCGGTTAACGGTACTATGTTAGTTACTGCAACTAATACGTTCGCTATGTATCCAGGTATGGCAATAGCATTTAGTGGTTCACTAGGCTTCTTAGCTGCGAACACTATCTACTATGTGTTATTTGTTTACGATGAAAAGAGATTTGCAGTTACTACAGCACCGGTTAACTCATTAGGTATTGCAACTAACGGCACAACTGTTCTACAGACTCTTAATGGTGCATTGTTAACACATCAAACAACTACTGGTTCGATTACAGTTACACAAAGTCCGGCAAGATTACAGCAGAACCAAGCAGTTGTGTTCTATAGCACAATCGGTGGTGCTGTACTCGGTGGTGTTACACAAGGTACAATTTACTATGTACAGGCTGTTAACCCAGTATCTGGTACAATTGCTATTTCAACTACACCAGGTGGTTCGGCATTTACATTATCGGCAGTTAACAATACTGGTACAACACAGTCGATGATGATGGTTCCGTTAACAACATGGGCTCCTGTAACTAACGTATTGATTACACAACCAATGCCAATTTACAGCGGTACTAACTCATCGAATGTATTAACTACTGGAAATATTGCACTTGTAACTAACACATCATATGGTACTAACTATATTACATGTCTTACTACATCAGCATTAGCAGTAGGTATGCCGATTGTATTCGGTAGTGCAATTGGTTCGTTAGCATCGGGTGTTACTTATTATGTTGCACAGATTATTAATGCAACACAGTTTACAGTATCATTAGTATGGGGCGGCCAGGTTGCAATCCTAACACAAGGTACTGGTGCTATTACTGTTCAGCAATCAACTGCATTGATGTCAATTGGTCAACCAGTGTTTATTTCAGGTACTGCGTTTGTTCCAACATCAGCAAACAGTGTTGGATCATACACCACATACTATGTTGCTACAATTCCGAGCGTAACAACATTTACATTAGCAACATCTTTAGCGAACGCAATTGCAGGTACAGCGATTACACTTGGTACAACAACATACGGTTATATGACATTAACTGCGTCAAACGCAAATGCATTAACTAATATGTCGAACGTAATTGGTCCTTCATTACCATTTGCATTCACAGGTGCGCAGATTAACATCACCGCAATTACTGGTAGCAACTTATATACTCCAAACGGTACAGCATTGCTAAGTGCTAACCAAGCAGTAGTATTCACAGGTTACGGATATACTAACCAAACAAGCGGTACTATCCAACCTGGTACAACATACTACATTAAGGCAGTATTAGATAATAACACATTCACTTTAAGTTCAACTCCAAGTGGTGCTACATTATCGTGGGTTACTGAAACTAACGTGTTAACTATGCAGTTAGTAAGTTCATTAGGTTCATCATTAACACCTTACTCGACTTACTTTGTATTAGCAACACCTACACCAAACACCTTCCAGATTGCAACAACGACTGCAACTGTAAGTGGTTTAACATTAACAGTGCCGACTCCAGTTACACAAGCAGCTGGTAATACACTTGTTAAGATTGATAGTAACATTATTACACTTGCACAAGCACAGGGTGCTACTAATACATTCTTTGTTCCAAATACTCCTGTAACATTCACAGCAGTAAGCGGTACAACATTTGGTGTTAGTGCAACAGCAGCGGCAGGTACATACAACGGTGCTCCAACATATGGTACTCCGTTCATTGTAACAGCAGTTGCTACAAACGGTAACATTACAATCAACACTAGTGCAACAAACTTACTAGTAGTAGGTCAACCGATTATGTTTACTAACCCATTATCACCATTGACTACTACAAGTGGTTTAGTACCATTCCAGACATATTATGTGTTAACTGTTTCTAGTACAACTATTACAGTGGCGTCAAGTTGGCCAAGTGCTACCGCAGTGACATTTGCTGCTGCATGGTCATCACAAACAACAGTTGGTGGTTTCTACGCTGTACCAATGTACTATGTTAAGGCAGTACTCGATAGCAGAAGACTTATGCTTTCGGCTACATTAAACGGTGCTACATGGCCTATTACAAATGCATCAGGTACTGTTCCAGGTAACTATACCGCTGGTACAAACATTATGGTAATTAACTCACAACCATCGTTCACTGACTTCATTGAACATGATGTTACATTATCACCAAATGGTACATTTGAAAGAACTGGTATATTAGTTCCGCCAAACACTTACTTGTATGTTTCTAGTAACCAATCACAAGTTAGTGCAGTAGCAACAGGTATTCAAGAAGCAGTATAATAAATTAGATTGTGGGGGACTAGTTCCCCCACAACACTAATTGAATAGGAGACACAATGAGAAAACAACCTAGAATTAGTTCGGCATCGATTATACAGCTACCAGCAATTCAACAAGGATACTATTATTATCCACTAGCAGCGCCAGGTAACGGTACATATGCGACTATTCCTATTAATACTGTAGGAACGTTAATCCAAATGGCTAACGCCCCAACTGCAAATACTTGGTACTTAGATTTTACTGGTGTAATTTTGTCAGTTAACTACACATTAACTATTACTATTTTAATACCACAAGGTGCGTCAGCATATAACCCATCGGTATTAGTAAATGGTATCGCTCCTACATTAATCGGAGCAGGTAATGGTGGTGCAACATCTAGAACTAATGCTTACTATTACACAATTATCTGTACTGCACCAAATCAGTATTCTTATACTGTGTGGGTAGCAGCAATTTAATAGGCGATTATAATGAGAAGATTACCTAGAATTAGTTCAGCACCAAACTTACAGTTACCAGCAATACAACAGGCTGTATTTACTGAAAATTTATCGATCGGTGGTAACTTTGTTACTGTTCCAGTTAATAGTTTGGGCACATTTATTAATTTAGCCAGTTATTATGTAAGTTATACTGGCACAGTTGGTAGTATTAGTGGAACAGGTCCGTGGACTGCAACAATTACTGGTATGACTTCAACTTCGGGTCTAGTAGCAAATCAGGTAATACTTGCTGTAGCAGGTTCTGGATCAATAGGTACTGGTACAATTACCGTAACAAGTATAGTAAGTTCAACTTCTATTACAATTACAGCAACTGGCGGTACAACTCCGGTCGCAGGAACTGTAACGAACATAATAACCGCCGGAAGTGTTGTTAGTTCAGCTTGGACATTAGATCTTACTGGTATTTCACTATCAGTTAATTATGCATTACCGATAACTGTATTAATTCCAGTAGGTGGCACAGCATACAACCCGACCGTATTAGTTAACGGTATTACAGCAACACTTATCGGAGCCGGACCTTCACCGACTACTAGCAGAACAAATCAATATTTTTATACAATTGTTTGTACTGCACCAAATCAGTATTCGTACTTCGCATACGCAAACGCAGTTTAGTATTAAAGCGTATAGAGATATACGCTTTATTTTTATCCAAAACACCGTCTTTTTAAACTTCTTTTCTCGATAAATATATTAGAGGAATGAATCATGCTTAATATAACTAATTACATCACGCAGGGACAACGTAACACGATTAAACTGCAAAAAGATTTATCATTCAAAAACCCTTGGATTCAAGTTCACAACAATACAACTATAGACCAATGGCATGTAGGTGATTTTTCGAGCGCATCATATTTTGTTACTGTTGAGTACGATTCAAATTCAAAAGAAACTATGCAGATTTTGGTAGTTGCTAGACCTGGACAAGCAACGTTATCGATATTTGGTAGAACGACTATCCAAGATCCTCTAGTCACGTTAACTGCAACTGTAACAAACAGTATATTAACAATGGCTGCGACAGCAAACACAGGCTATACGGGTGCCAAATTAACCTATGTTGCTTCTTATATTGAGACAATTCAACCATTAACTACTCCAACCATTGTACCGTCAGTTCCTTCGGGTACAGCAGTTATTTCACCACTTGTACCAACCCCTACTTCATTTGGTATAGTTAATTCTGCAGGACAGCCGACTCTTACAGCAGGTGCAGCAGGCGATACGCTTACTTTTATTGCAGGTTCAGGAATCGGATTAACAACTAATGCTAGTTCAAATTCTTTAACAATTAGTTCATCATTTCCGTTTTATAGTAATATACAAGTTACAGGGCAAACTACGTTAGTACCAACAAGTCCGACTAGCAATTTAACTTTTACACCGGCAAATGGTATTACTTTAACAACTAACGGAACAACAAATACTATTACTGTTGGAATCGGCACAGTACCGGGATTAACATCATCGAGTACTATTACTGCACCGCTTTTTTCAGGATCAGGAGCAAGTTTAACTTCATTAAATGCTTCTAATTTAGTAACTGGCACAGTATCTTCAAGTTTATTACCAATAGCAACTACAAATAACTTAGGTGCTATAAAGGTCGACGGTTCTAGTATCACTATCAATAATAGTGTTATTAGTGCAACACAATATACATTACCGTCTGCAAGTACAAGTTCATTAGGCGGTGTAATTATTCCAACGGTTACTACAAGCGGTATTACTAATTCAAGTGGCACTATTGGATTAGCTACTGCAAGCACAACACAATTAGGCGGTGTATTAGTTGACGGAACTAGTATTTCTATTAATAACGGAGTAATTAGCAACAACGGTACAGCATTGACATCAACTACTGCAAATTCTACTTACTTCTTAGGACTACAACCTAATAGTTCCGGATATACAAATACTACAACTGTATCGCCATCGAACTTATACTTCAATCCTTACATTGGTACATTGTATACAACATTATTCCAATCATTGTCCGACGAAACACAAAAAACTAATATCACTCCGATTGTCAATGCAACTGAAATAATTAAACAGTTGGGCGGATTTGAATTTAACTGGAAAGACAACGGAATTAAGTCTGCTGGTACAATTGCTCAAATAGTTGAAAAGATTTTACCGTGGTTAGTGAGTGAAAGTAACGGTCTTAAAAGCGTTAACTATGATGGTATAATTGGATACTTGATTGAATCAAACAAAGAATTAGCAGCAAGATTAGATGCATTAGAGAATAAGTAATGGCAACTGGTAACCCTAGTAATTTTCAAAAGAGCGATTCGGCATTCGGTGCAATAGACCTCGATGACGAATACATCACTGATGCTTGGTTGGTAGATCAGTTTGTTGGGAATAGTTTGTTTGGATGGGGATATAATAATTTTGGTCAACTAGGTAATGGAACAAAAACTAATTATTCTTCGCCAATCCAAATAGGAACATTAACCAATTGGAAACAGGTTGCATGTGGATATCTATACACAGTAGCAATTAAAACTGATGGTACTTTATGGACATGGGGATATAATAGGTATGGCCAATTAGGCAATGGAACAGGAGTATATTATTCCTCTCCAATTCAAGTAGGATCATTAACCAATTGGAAACAAGTTGCTGGTGGAAACTTTCATACAGCAGCAATTAAAACAGATGGTACTTTATGGACATGGGGAAATAATTCTGCTGGCCAATTAGGCAATGGAACAGGAGTATATTATTCCTCTCCAATTCAAGTAGGATCATTAACCAATTGGAAACAAGTTGCTGGTGGAAACTCTCATACGGCAGCAATCAAAACAGATGGTACTTTATGGACTTGTGGATATAATCAATATGGACAGCTAGGTAATGGAACAAACACTAATTATTCTTCGCCAATCCAAGTAGGAGCATTAACTAATTGGAAACAAGTTGCTGGTGGAGACTCTCATACAGCAGCAATTAAAACTGATGGAACTTTATGGGCATGGGGATATAATAATTATGGACAATTAGGTAATGGAACAACAATATATTATTCATCACCAATTCAAGTAGGATCATTAACGAATTGGAAACAAGTTGCTTGTGGATCGTACCACACCGCAGCTATTAAAACAGATGGTACTTTATGGACATGTGGTTATAATATTGATGATGGATATGGTAATGGCGGACAATTAGGTAATGGAACAAACACTAATTATTCTTCGCCAATCCAAATAGGAGCATTAACTAATTGGAAACAAGTGGTGGGTGGATATAGACATACAGCAGCAATTAAAACAGATGGTACTTTATGGACATGGGGAAGTAATTTGTACTTTTATTATGGACTAGGTGCTGGCCAATTAGGCAATGGAACAACAACATCCTATTCTTCACCAATTCAAGTAGGAACATTAACCAATTGGAAACAAGTTGCTGGTGGGATCATCCATACAGCAGCAATCACATTCGCAGATATAACATAAGGAAAAACAATGGCACAGTATCTTTTAGTACAAAATAAACAAATAGTACACCTTGGACCATTTGATTGGAAACAACGTTATATCCAATCAGAATTTGACGACTTACACGACCAAGGAGAAATCTCATTCCAATACCAAGTACCTCCGATTGAACCAGGTTATGTTGATGTTGGGGAAGGATTTGAAATATTCCCAATTGTTGGTACTGAAATGCCTGATATGGATCTAACATTTGAAGAACCAGTTGGACCATTTTACACATATGAAGATAATCAAGCATTTGCAACTTATCATAAACAAGATAGATCATTAGGGCATATTCAAGGATCATTAATTGAAGTTGCGGTAAGATTAAGAAATACAAAAGAAAATGCAGGAACTACTGTAAAGGTTACTTCTGGAGAAATTAATGTACCGACAGATAAAGATTCGAGAATACATTTTTCGACGTTATTATCATCAATGGGTACAAACTCTATTAATTACAAACTAGGATCAGATTTTGTTCCATTAACGTCGACTGATATGCAGACTATAGTGAATACTGTACACGATTATGTTCAAGCACAATTTGACTGGGAATTAACTATTGCTACAGAAATCAATAATACTCCCGACATCGATAAATTAAAAGAAATTTATACTAGTCTAGTACCTGTTCTACAACCAAGAGTCGGAGTACCGAATGCCAGCTAATTTTGGACCATACCAGCCGTTTACAGGGTTTAGCATAGTAGATCCTAATACCAATGTTGCTCAAGATTTAGGGCAGAGGTATATTACTAAATCTTACTTACTAGATACATATCCTAACATAGCATCAGCAACTGGATCAAGAACAAGTCCGGGATTATGGGCTTGGGGAACTGACGGATATGGGGCGGGATCTTTAGGAAATGGGGTATTTAATGTTTATTATTCATCTCCGATACAGATAGGTTCGTTACCTAATTGGAAACAGGTCATTAACTGTGATTCTCATACTACGGCTGCGGTTAAAACCGACGGAACATTATGGACTTGGGGGTATAACGGTTACGGACAGTTAGGTAATGGCACAGTTACAATATATAATTCGCCAATACAGGTAGGAACAGGTACTAATTGGAAACAAGTTGCCGGCGGCCAGTATTACACAATGGCCATTAAAACCGACGGAACATTATGGGCGTGGGGTGTCAACGGTAATGGACAGTTAGGAAACGGAACAATCATGAATTATTCGTCACCTATACAAATTACATCAACCATTCCGTGGAAACAAGTAGTATGTGGTGCTAATTATACCGCAGCAGTTAAAACTGATGGGACACTATGGGCGTGGGGAAACAACTTCTCTGGACAATTAGGTAATAGTACTACAATTAATTATTCATCCCCTGTTCAAATAGGAGTAGGAACTAACTGGAAACAAATTGCATGTGGATACCATGTGTACAATACCGTTGCGATAAAACAAGATGGTACTATGTGGTCATGGGGGGATAATTCAAGCGGGCAACTAGGTATTAATATTCCGGCTGTTAGTTATTCGTCACCGGTGCAAGTAGGAACACAGACTACCTGGAAACAAGTCGATGTGGATACCGCTTTCATGGCTGTAAAAACTGACGGAACATTATGGGCTTGCGGAGCCAATGGTGGATGGTTTGGGGCTAAATTCAGTTCATTTGCATTTACGACTGTTCCTCAATCCCCTAATCCGTCTCAGTTTTGTGGGTATACTTCTGCAATTTGGTCAGTTGTAGACCCAGATACAACATTATTAACAATCAACGGAGGTACTAGCTATAGTTCGGCAACGGCTGTGATTAGTAAAGATAACTCATTATGGACTTGCGGATACAATAATAATGGCCAACTAGGTAATAGCACACCTGGATTTAGTTATTCATCTCCAGTACAAGTAGGAACTTTAACTAACTGGAAACAAGCATCGGCAGGAGCATTCCATACTGCATCGGTTAAATTAGACGGGTCATTGTGGATCTGGGGCGACAACTATTATGGCCAACTAGGCGGCGTTACAACCTACGGATTAATCACTGCATCTTCGCCAATTCAAGTAGGATCGTCAACAACTTGGAGTACCGTTTCGTCGTCCGGCCTCGGAGCAAGTCATTCTGCAATCATAAAGCAAGATGGAACATTATGGACTTGGGGCTATAATTCCCAAGGTCAATTAGGTAATAATACAACCATAAGTTATTCATCTCCGATACAAGTAGGATCAGGTACTAATTGGAACCAAGTTGCTTGCGCATACGGCCACACGGTGGCAATTAGAACCAATGGTACTTTATGGGCTTGGGGCAGTAATACCGTCGGACAATTAGGTAATAACACTAACAGCACCTGGTATTCGTCACCAATCCAGATAGGGGTAAGCACTAACTGGAAACAAGTAGCATGTAGTAGCCTATCTGGTAATCGTAACCCATTTACCGCAGCAGTTAAAACCGATGGGACACTATGGGCATGGGGGAACAATCTCACTGGACAATTAGGTAATAATACTACAATTAATTATTCATCCCCGGTTCAAATAGGATCATTAACTAATTGGAAACAAGTTGCTTGTGGATATGCACATACAGCAGCTATTAAAACTGATGGTACTTTATGGACATGGGGAAGTAATAGTGGTCAATTAGGTAACGGAACAACTGTATCTTATTCCTCACCGATTCAAATAGGAACATTAACTAATTGGAAGCAAGTTTCTGGTGGAACCAATCATACAACAGCAATTAAAACCGATGGAACCTTGTGGTCATGGGGGGATAACGGTTACGGACAGTTAGGTAATGGAACGCTCATTAATTATTCCTCACCAATTCAGATTAGTTCTTTAACCCCGTGGGCACAAGTTATTGCAGGAGACTGTCGTACTATAGCTATTCAAACCGACGGATCAGCATGGGCCTGGGGCGCTAACGACTATTTTAGCGGAAACCCACTCCAATCAGTGCCAATACAAATCGATGCGTCAACTAACTGGAGCCAGTTGTCTTTAGGTGTTGCTCATGCAATAGCTGTTAAGGCAGATAACTCTCTCTGGGCATGGGGAAATGACGTATATGGACAATTAGGTACATTAGTGTTAGGAAATCCTAGTCAAACCTCGTCCCCAATTCAAGTCGGTTCACTAGCAACATGGAAACAAGTGTGTTGCGGTAGAAGTGTTACCGCAGCTATTGGTATAAATGGATCGTTATGGATGTGGGGTGATAACTATTACGGGCAATTAGGAAATAACATCCAGAGAATTCGATATTCATCACCAATTCAAGTAGGATCGGGTACTAATTGGAAACAAGTTGCGTGTGGGTACGGTCATACAGTAGCCATTAAAACTGACGGTACATTATGGGCTTGGGGAGATAACTATGCTGAAACAGGCGGAACCGGACAGTTAGGCAACGGAACAGCACTAAATTATTCATCTCCGGTACAAGTAGGATCGGGTACTAATTGGAAACAAGTATCTGCAGGATCGTGGCACACCGCAGCAGTTAAAACTGACGGAACGCTATGGACTTGGGGATATAATTCAAACGGGCAATTAGGAAATAATGATTTGTATAATAATCCTCAGTCATCACCGGTGCAAGTAGGGACGGGCACTAATTGGAAACAAGTAGCAGCTTGTGGTTATCATACATTAGCAGTTAAAACCGATGGCACATTATGGTCGTGGGGAGCAAACCACTACGGACAATTAGGAAACGGGACATTTATAGATTCCCCATCCCCTATACAAGTAGGATCATCCACTTACTGGACGCAAGTATTTGGCGGATTTGTTAATTCATTTGGATATACTATTAATAATGTTGTATGGGCATGGGGAAATAACAATGGCGGGCAGTTAGGAACACAAACATCAACTCCGCAAGTTTACTCGTCACCGATACAAATAGGATCGCTAACTAATTGGAAGACTATTTCCATAAAAGGAGCAAATAGTGCAGCAGCAATTAAAACCGACGGTACATTATGGACTTGGGGCAGTAATAACGTTGGACAATTGGGGTATAGTCCGGTAGGTATATATGTCTCATCTCCGACACAGGTAGGTACATTAACTACATGGCGACAAATATCAAATGGACCTAACAATATTTTTGGTATTTCAGACGGATATATTTAAGGAACAACAATGGCAAATACTCCTTCAGGTTTTAAATTTCCTATTTTAACTTCAAATCAAACATATTCAAATACCGTTGTTGATATGGCCGATATATTTGTTCGTAAGGAATTATTCTTAAACGCAGGGTTGTGGGCGTGGGGATATAATAATTTCGGTGAATTAGGTAACGGAACAGTAACATTATATTCCTCGCCGATTCAAGTAGGTATATTGACTAATTGGAAGCAAGTTAGTTGCGGACAACAACATACAGCAGCAGTTAAAACTAATGGTACCTTGTGGACATGGGGGTATAATTTTTACGGACAATTAGGTAATAACACCACCACTATTCATTATTCTTCACCGATTCAAATAGGTTCGGGAACTAATTGGAAACAAGTTGCTTGTTGCGGAGGAGGCAACTATACAGCAGCTATTAAAACCGATGGTACTTTATGGGCTTGGGGAGATAATAGATTCGGCCAATTAGGTAATAATGATCCTGCATTAGTTAATCAAAATTCGCCAGTTCAAGTAGGCACATTAACTAATTGGAAACAAGTTGCTTGCGGTTATTATCACATAGAAGCTATTAAAACTGATGGTACTTTATGGGCTTGGGGATATAATGCCTATGGTCAATTAGGTAATGGAACGACTGGTATATTTTATTCCTCACCGATTCAAGTAGGTACGGATACTAACTGGAAACAAGTATCATGTGGTAATTATATGACTGCTGCAATTAAAACTAATGGAACATTATGGACTTGGGGTGTTAATGGGTTCGGCCAATTAGGTAATAATGATCCTGCATTAGTCAATCAAAATTCGCCAGTTCAAGTAGGCACATTAACTAATTGGAAACAAGTTGCTTGCGGACAACAGCATATAGCAGTAATCAAAACCGATAGTTCTTTATGGACGTGGGGATTTGGTAGTAATGGAGCATTAGGTAATAGCACATCTGGAATTAATTATTCATCACCGATTCAAATTGGATCACTAACTAACTGGAAACAGGTCGCTTGTGGATATCAATATACAGCAGTAATACAATCTAATGGTACGGTATGGACTTGGGGTTGGAACAGTCTTGGTAATTTAGGTAATGGAACAATAGGTATACTTTATTCCTCGCCGATTCAAATTGGATCACTAACTAATTGGAAACAGGTCGCTTGTGGTAATTATTATGTATTAGCGATTCAGACAGATCAATAACACACTTGCATAGCATAAACTAATACTATCCTAATTCAACACCAGACTTACTATAATAAACTAACTCCTGCAATATATAAGTATTATTAGGAGTTTACCTTGAAAAAGTTTCATTTCATCTCAGGACTTCCTCGTTCTGGTACTACACTATTATCAACTATACTTAAACAAAATCCAAGATTCGAAGCAAGTATCTCTGGCCCATTAGCAAGATTTACAAGAGCAGTTATTCAAGAATCATCGAGTCAAGGTGGATATCGGTTTGAATGTCCTCCGGAAAAACGTAAGAAATTAATTAACGGATTATTTGAAAATTATTATGATGATCCTACAAAAGATGTAGCATTTAATACTAATCGAGGATGGGGATTATTACTTCCGACTGTTAAAGATCTTTACCCCGATTCTAAATTAATTCTGTGTGTTAGGGATATCGGGTGGGTTTTAGACTCATTTGAAACACTACAACGAAAAAATCCTTATGGTTTTTCTTCTATCTTTTCCCCAGAAGAAAATGTTAATGTATACACCCGATGCGAAACACTAATGAATCCAGGGAGAACTATAGGATTTGCTTATAATGCGGTTAAACAAGCGATTACATCAGAATACAAAAGTTCTATTATGATTGTAGAATATGATAAACTTGCTAAAAATCCAGAATTTATGATAAAAACTCTATACAACTTTATCGATGAACCATATTTTGACCATGATTTTAATAACGTCGAAGCAAGTTATGATGAATTTGATGAGGACGTACAATTACCAGGTTTACATACTACTAGGAAAAAGGTTCAATTTATAGAACGGGAAACTATTATTCCTCCTGATATTTGGAATATGGTTAAGGGCATGGAAGTTTGGAAATAATCAATATATTGCTAGTCTAGATAAAACATAAATATAGTATCATCTAGAGAAAACAATGTCAGTAAACCAATTAGCACTCAGATCTGAATATGGATTTATTTCGCCGGGATTCACGGTCGATGCTAACGGAAACGTTAACATCGCAGGTCAGTTCCAAGTTAACGGCGTTCCTATTAGCGCATCTACTACTTCGTTACCGAGTAATATTGTTAGTAGCGGGTTAACCCAGTTAGGTACACTTTTATCATTAACTGTACAAGGAAATATATCAGCAAGTACCGGTACTATTCAGTTAAATGCAACTAATACACTTGGATTAACATCAACCGGCTCGCTTACAATAACTTCGGGGGCAAACGGGACTGTAAGTATTGGAACAGGTACAAACGGTTCGATAACAATTGCATCAAACGCAACTGGATATATGGACAATGTTGCAATTGGTTTAACTACCGCCCAATCTGCTAAGTTTACGAATGTTACTATTTCAGGAACATTAACGGACAGTTCGAGTATTCCCTATGTAAAAAATAATCCAAGCAGCACAGGTACGTTAGATAATACAAATATCGGAACTGTATCTCCAAAAGCCGGAACATTTACTGCATTAACTGCAACTACTAATGTTGCTCTTTCGCCGTCGACTACTGGAGCAATTAATAACATAAATATTGGTGCTACAACAGCAGGTACTGGTAGATTTAGCACATTAGCTAGCACAGGCGTATTTTCATTAACAGCTACATCAGCAACCCACACAATTAGTTCAACCACAGCATCGACTTCAGCATTAACAGGCGCATTAGTCGTGACGGGTGGAATTGGAGTAAGCGATTCAGTAAATATAACAGGAAATCTAACGATCGGTGGAATAGCAACACAATCGACATTACCAACATCTTCTAGTCATCTTACAAACAAACGGTATGTTGACACAAAATCAATAGCAATTGCAATAGCAATGTCATAAAGGAATTAATAATGGCAAAACAACTTATAAAAACTTATGTTTTTACACCCGGGGTAGCAGGCATAGGAAATATTCAAGTCCCAGGGAGATGGGATCTAAGTAGATTTCTAGTTATAACAAATGTAACGAGAAATCAAATTCTTTATAATTTTGCTGACCCTAGTTCAAGCGGAACAGCAGTTTTTACAGCAGGTAACAACACTTACTTCCCGTTCCAAACACAGGACAGTGATGGCTATACTACATTTACATTTACCGGTGTTAATACTGCTACCTATTTAAGCACAGATATTATTCAAATTTTCGTAGATGTTGCCGAGCAAACTATTCGTCCATGGCCTTTTGGTACAGACGCTATTGAACGTATGCGTGTCGCTAGTCCACAGTCGATGCTTGATGCAGACTTTGAATATGGACTACAGCCGACAAAATGGTTAACAATTAGTCAGCTACGAGGATATCCTTCGACTTACGAAATTCCCGGGTCTGATACTCCAGTAACATCAATCACAACAGACGCTTCTGCACCATATGGATATGCTGGAGCATCATTAATTACAGTAACAACAGCATCTGCACACGGATTCTCAGTTCTTACTCCAGTTAATATTAAAGGACTTTTAAACACAGTTCCGTTTTTTAGCAGAGCTGAAGGATCATTTATAATTTATAGTGTTCCGACACCTACCTCTTTTACTTACTACGCTAAAAACAAAGTAGGTATTAATAACGGTGATAGCTTGATGACCGGTGTTGTACAATTAAGAAAAGAAGCATATTATACCGGAGCATCAATCGGCTCAGCTGGACCAACCGTTACATATCAAAATGGCGCAGGGCTTAACGGATATGCATTAATAACGCTAACATTGTCATATCCTCACGGATTTGTACCAGGGGATACTATTCTTGTTACTATTTCGTCAGACAACGGGACAAATAATCATATATTAGCAAATGGTTCATTCTGGGTAGAACAGATCAATAGTAACAACAGTATATCATATACTGCTCGTGATACAGGAACAATTACAGGTACTATTATAGCATCAAATGTTTATGCAAGACCTGACTCATATTATGTCCATAGACCACTTGACGGCGGGGTTGCACTTGGTACCGGCGGCCCGGCTCACGGGGCACATGCAATTCGTCAAAGTAAAAAATACATTAGATATCAATCAGGTAAAGGCATCATGTATAATACAGGTGCATTATTTGCTCCTAACTACGATATTAGATCTATTTCAGCATCGGGTACTGCTATAGGAAGCACTATCACTGTTGTTACTGATAATTTAGATCACGGTTTACAAGCAGGATGTACTGTAAATATTACCGGAATACTTACTAGTGGATATAATGGTCAATATGTAGTGACAAGTATTGTTGACGAAAGAACGTTTACTGTTACTGCTTATCAAACATTAGCACTTACTACAGGAACACTTGGAACTCCGTGTGTTGTTAATAGTGTAAGTTGGAGTGGTTCAACTGTTCGTGCAGGAACTTTTGACGATCAAAATGGTATGTATTGGATGTTCGATGGCCTATACATGTACGTCGGACGAAGAACAGCAACTTTCCAAGTTGCAGGAACAATGGCAGTAACTCCGGATTCAAACAGTATTGTAGGAACTGGTACAAGATTCCAAGACCAATTAAAAGCAGGCGATCGACTTGTAATTAAAGGAATGACACATATTGTTTCATATATTCAATCGCAAACACAGCTATATGTAACACCTGATTATCGCGGTGCAACTGCATATACTGGAATAATCGGTGCTGCTGTTAAAGATATTATCGTGCCTCAGTTCCAATGGAATGTTGATCGTTGCGACGGTAGCGGTAGCTCATTTAACCCGAGCGGATATAACCTAATTCCATATAAAATGCAAATGATCGGTATGCAGTGGTCGTGGTACGGTGCGGGATTTATCGAATTCTTTATTAGAGGCCCAGAATCGAAGTTTATTTTAGTTCATAGAATGAAACAAAGCAACGTTAATAACGAAGCGTATATGAGATCAGGAAACCAACCGGTACGTTATGAAGTTATTAACGAAGGTGTAAGGACGTCATTAGTGAACCCAATTGGGCCAACTGATTCATCATTTACAGTTCCGATTACCGATGCATATAGATTCCCACCATCTGGTACAGTATATATCGATAACGAATTGATTTCCTATACCTCAGTTAATTCCTCAACAGGTGTTATTAGTGGATTAACTAGAGCATCAACTTTGACAAACTTCTCCGGCGGTGCTACTCGATCATATACTGCAATGCCTGCTGCTTCGCACAATGCAGGCGTTGGCGTTATTTTAGCAAGCATCACTGCAACTCCGCAAATCAGTCACTGGGGATCTGCGTTTATGACAGACGGTAACTTTGATGCAGATCGCGGATATATTTTCAACTTTCAACAAACAAACGTTTCTGCAACACCAAATCGTTCTGCGGCATTTGCAATTCGTTTAGCACCTAGCGTTTCAAATGGCCAGGTTGGTGATTTAGGCGATAGAGAATTGATCAATAGAGCTCAGTTACTTCTGCAAACTATTGAAATTACTGCGGGTACTGCGGGTACTAACTCTGCGTTTGTCGTCGAAGGAGTTCTTAATCCACAGAATTACAATTCTGCAACATGGATATCGTTATATTCGTCAGTTAACACACTTAGTACACCGGGCGGACAACCAAGTTTTGCACAAGTTGCTACTGGTAACTCTATAACATGGAATAATTCTCTTAACTCAACCTTTGCAGCATCGGCAAC
>Ga0208260_1000018_pt1 | contig 65107 bp, 64 predicted proteins | sample CryBogCBH18Aug09_FD_184619 | JGI IMG/M metagenome (GOLD analysis project Ga0208260, IMG submission 184619) | Freshwater microbial communities from Crystal Bog, Wisconsin, USA - CBH18Aug09 (SPAdes) | ecosystem: Environmental > Aquatic > Freshwater > Lake | place: Crystal Bog, Wisconsin, USA...
TGGTGGCCAAGGCCGTCGAGGCCCCGTTGCACCAGATCGCGACCAACGCTGGCCTCGAAGGTGGCGTCATCGTGGACAAGGTCCGCAACCTGACGAACCCGTCGGAGGGCCTCAACGCGGCCACCAACGAGTACGAAGACCTCGTGGCCGCCGGTGTCATCGACGCCGCGAAGGTGACCCGCTCCGCGCTGCAGAATGCGGCCTCCATCGCCGCCCTGTTCTTGACCACCGAGTGCGTCATTGTGGACAAGCCCGAAGAGAAGGCCCCCGCCATGCCGGGCGGAGGCATGGAAGACTTCTAAGTCACCGCTTCACGCTGACAACACCCCGGGGCATCTACCCCGGGGTGTTGTCGTTAAGACCGAGGTCGGCCCGGTCGCTCGTATCATGGAACCATGACCACAACGCCCATGACCCCGTCGAAGGGCCTCAACGTCCTGCACCTGTTTTGCCACGTGAATGGTGACGTCGATCGCGCCATCTTGGAACAGGCCATCAGTGATGCCCACGAGCGCAAAGTCCAGGTCGTGACCGCGGCCATCATGGGCGCGAAGGCCGACCTCTGCTTTATGGTGCTCGGTGAGGACCTGTGGGACCTTCGCCGCTTCCAGTCCAAGGTGCAGGCCTCGGGTCTCAGTGTGTCCGAGTCCTACGTCTCGGTCACCGAGATCTCCGAGTACGGCACGTGGATGAGCGAAGAGATGCAGAACGTTCGCCTCTACCCCGTCCTGCCACCGTCGGACATGAAGGCCTTCTGCTTCTACCCGATGAGCAAGCGCCGTGGCGAAGAGAAGAACTGGTTCGCCCTGCCCTACGAGCAGCGCGACGAGTTGATGCGTGAGCATGGCAAGTCCGGTCGTGACTTTAAGGGTCGCGTTATCCAGGTCGTGACCGGATCAACGGGTCTCGACGATTGGGAGTGGGGCGTGACCCTCTTCGGTGTGCGTCCTGACGACTTGAAGGACTGCGTCTACACCATGCGATTTGATGAAGCCTCGACGCTCTACGGCGAGTTTGGCGCCTTCTACACCGGCCTCGTCGGTGACCTTGACGAAGTCCTCGACGTCACCCTCGGCTGAATCGTCGATGACGACCGTTTCCGAAGCTGAACTGCGCCGCTGGGCGGAGGCGATCTCGGCACTGGCGCGCACCGGCATTGGTTTCACCGAGAGTGCCTACGAGCGTGAGCGCTACGAAGAAATCTTGTCCATCGCCGCCGACATGAAGGCGTCCGCCGATGGGGAAGCGGCGCTTGACGTCCCCGCGTACGTGACGGAGTGGATGAAGCACGCCGAGCGGGGTACCGCCGGATACGTCACGCCCAAAGTTGCCGTTGGCGCCATTGTTATCAACGACGACGACGAACTATTGCTCATTCAGCGATCCGATTCCGGTGTCTGGCTCTATCCAACCGGCTGGGCCGACGTTGGCTACAGCGCCCCCGAAGTGGTGGTCAAGGAAGTGCGCGAAGAGACCGGCATCGACGTCGAAATTGTTCGCCTCATCGGTGTCATTGACGGCATGCGGCTCGGTGTTTCCCGCATTCCGCTCTACTCGCTTGTCTTCCTTTGTCGTCCCGTGGGCGGCGAGCTTCGCCCCCACCCGCTCGAGACGCTCGGCGCCGGGTGGTTTGCTCGTGAGGCCTTCCCCGAGAACACCCTCAACGCCCACCGGTGGGCGCCCGCCGTCTTTGCGGCGAAGGCCGACGCCACCCACCCGGTGTTCTACGACGATGTTCGTGATCCCGTCTGGCGAGGTGACGCATGAATGTCTCGCTCGTCACCGAGGTCTCCGAAGAACTCGTTGCGTCGGTCAATGCACTGTTGCCGCAACTCTCCTCGAGTGCGCGCCCACTGTCGCTTGAATCACTGACGTCGATGCTGGAAGCGCCGGGGACCTCACTGTTTGTCGCGGATCACGACGACCGAGTGGTCGGGATGTTGACGTTGGTCACCTTCCTAATCCCCACAGGCCGGCGGGCGCTCATTGAAGACGTGGTGGTTGATGAGTCGGTGCGCGGCCTCGGTATTGGTGTGGCCTTGACTACTGCGGCTCTTGATCACGCCAAGGAACTCGGGGTGACGACCGTGGACCTGACGAGTCGACCAGCTCGAGTGGCGGCCAATGCTCTGTATAAAAAGGTCGGATTCACGCAACGTGAGACGAACGTATTTAGGTTCAATCTCAACTGAAATGCGTATCACATAGTGTGATACCCTAGAACGGTGTCAGGCCGTATCTCGCAATCGATTTCATTTCGACTCGATGCCGAGTCTCAACGCCATCTACACGTACTGGAGGCTGCGGGACTCACGCGGTCCGAAGCTATCCGTGAAGCACTGCGAGGAGCGGCGGAGCGCTTGAGGCGTCGTGAGGTGGTTCGACGCGAAGCCGAACTCATCGCCGCTGATCAGCAGGACCGTCACGAGATGCAACAGATCGCTGCGTTCATGGAGAGCCTCCGTGCCGAGGGGTGATGTTGTTCGGCTGCTGCCGCCTCCACGCCCGGGTCACGAACAACAAGGGCTTAGGTTCGGCGTGATTCTTCAGAGTGATGTGCTCACACCTCTTTCGACAGTTATCGTGGCGCCAACTTCACTGAGCGCCCTTCCCGCGAGCTTTCGTCCCCAGGTAACAATTGAGTCTCAGCCGACGCGCGTTCTTATTGAACAGATGGCCGCCGTCGATGTCAGGCGCACGAGTGAAGCGATTGGTCGCCTTAGCGTCGAGGAGATGTGGGCCGTGGATGAAGCGCTTTCTCTGGTTGTCGGCCTCCATTTCTGACGATGGTCACGCCATGTCTTGTTTTCAAAATGTGACGGCAAACCAACGTGTATCGGTTCACTCTCGACTGATGCCCGTCGTGGCTACGCCGAGTAGTGAAAACGCGCTTGGAGTATCACGAGGTCCTGACCATCAACGAGGTAGACCAATCGGTGCTCTTCGTCGATACGTCGGGACCAGCAGCCCGCCAAAATGTGGCGTAGAGGTTCCGGTTTGCCGATTCCTTCAAACGGCTCACGGAGCGATTCCTCTAGCAATCGGTTGACTCTTTTGAGCGTTGCCCGGTCCCTCGCCACCCAAAACTGGTAATCATCCCAACCGTGAGGAGTAAAAACCAGCCTCACGATTCAAGCGAGTGGTGCAGTCGTTCCCCTGTTTGCGCTTGGTGGAGGCTTTCAATGAGGCGAGTGGCATTGGCCGGCGACCGCAACAGCCAGGCCGTCTCGGTCAGTGCGTCGTAGTCAGCTCTCGACATCAGCACGGCATCGCCTCGACGTGAGGTTATTTCTATGGGCGTACGGTCGTCATTGACCTGTTCAATAAGGGGAAAAAGGTTCTTTCGGGCTTCACTCGCAGTTATCGTCATTGCCACTCCTTATTGGTACCATTTATTGTACCATACCAAGTGAAGAGATACGAAATCTCGTTGACTCACAACGGTCGTGCCGACAGGTCGTTATTACCACGCACTAGGGATGGAGCACTGCGTAGTTGGTGGAGCTGCTTCCAAGGATCGCTGTGGTGCCCGAGAATGGCGGCGTTTGGAGGAGTCGTCCAACGTGGTCTGGTGTGGTGATTTTTGTAGGCTCGCAGCATGGACGATAGTGAACAACGAGCACTTGCGGTTCAGCAGTTCAATCGCTGCTGGGACCTCCTGGAGATGCCGTGGCGAACGGCAACGGATGACGCCGAATTACTGACCGCGGCGTTTACGTCACGGTTCCACTGGTCATTCGTTGGCGTTCATACGAACTTCACCATCGCTGACTGGATGGTGTCGCGCGCCGCGGCGGCGGTGGGCGAAGGAGGTCTGGCGCTTCGCTTCGCCCTGATGGCGTGCGAACGCGTGGCCGCCGAGGAAACGCCCGATTGGATGCAGGCATCGGTTGCGGAAGGTCTAGCTCGCGCGTACGCCTCTCACGGGTTGACCGAACTCCGTGACGAGATGATTGCGAAGGCCGAGCTACTGGTGGCGGTAATCGAGAATGGAAAAGAGAAAGAGTTGATCGCTAGTCAACTCGCCACCGTTCCTCGCTGAGCAAACGATCGGTGAGCCCCTCTTTTTCACGACAGCACCGAAACAACTCGTCAACTGTTCGGCAACAATGTCATCTGGCTCGCGGGTGCGACCAAGATGGCTCTTCAATTTTTTCGCTAGATCACTCGTTCGTCACGCCTTGCGGGTTGGCTACCCTAGAGCCGTGAACGATGTCTACGCTTTCTGGGATGAGGTCTACCGCACCAAGGAAGCGACGTCGGTGAGTTGGTTCCAGGATTCCCCTTCGACGTCGTTGCAACTCATTACCGAACACGCTGACCGTGATGCGGCCATCATCGATATCGGGGCGGGTGCCTCGCGGCTCATTCCCTCGCTCGCCGACCTCGGGTATCGCGCCCTCACGGCACTTGACGTGTCGGAGGAGGCGCTCGCCCTAGTGCGAGAAAATGTCGCCATCGAGGTGACCTTCACGGTGGCTGATGTGACGACGTGGCAACCCACGTCACAGTACGGCCTCTGGCACGACCGAGCCGTGTTTCATTTCATGATGTCGGAGGAACAGCGTGACGGCTATCGCTTGAGCCTCAATCGGGCGGTAGGCATCGGTGGCAGTGTTATTGTGGGCACTTTTGCCGAAGACGGTCCGACGCAGTGTTCGGGATTACCAGTGGTCCGCTACGCACCAGAGGAACTCGAAGGTGTATTCGGAACTAACTTTACGCTCGTGGCAAGTCAGCGTGAGGAGCACGTCACCCCGTGGGCGAGTGTTCAGCCATTCAATTGGGTCGTTCTACGGCGACACCACTAGCTCTCACCAGTAATGTCGTCGTGCTGGGGTTGAGAGGTGACTCTTCGTTGATCCGACAGTGTCACGACTGGAGAAGTCCCTAAGTTTTATCGGCACAGCCTCGTCAAAGTGCCTATGCTTCGGGCAGGTTCGCTATTCGTCGCATTGTACGACGAACTACTCACGGCCTCGCGGAAAGGACATTTATGTCCAACCGATCAATCCCCCGTCATGCTGCACCGAAGCGAACGTTCCGCCTCAGAGTAGTGACGAGTTCCCTCGCACTCTCAGGATCACTTGTCGTGGGCGTTGTACTCAATGCTTCTGCCGGTGCGGGAGCAACGCCCGTCGACATCGGACTCGGCACCGCGACTACCTACGCAGTGCTGGCCCACAGCACCGTGACGAACACGGGTCCATCGGTCATCACCGGTGACGTCGGCCTTTCCCCCGGCACCTCAGCGACGGGGCTCACCGCGGCCACCATTGCCGGAGCGACGGAAATCGCCACCAGCGCAGCATTGGGGGCGCAGGGCGATCTCACCACCGCGTTCAACCAGGCGGCTGGCGAGTCCAGCACTGGCGCAATCACTGGTGACCTCGGCGGGCAAACACTGACCGCCGGTGTGTACACCAGCGCCGTGGGTGTTGGTCTGACTGGCGCACTGACGCTCGACGGGCAGGGCAACCCCGACGCCGTGTTCATCTTTCAGGTTGGCTCAACGCTGACCACCGCTTCCTCCAGCAGTGTTGTCTTAGAAAATGGCGCGCAAGCGTGTCACGTTTTTTGGCAAGTCGGTTCGTCGGCAACGCTGGGTACCTCGTCAACTCTCGTCGGAACAGTGATGGCGCAGGCATCAATATCACTGACGACCAATGCGTCCGTTGAAGGACGAGTACTGGCCCGGACGGGAGCTGTGACGCTTGATAGCAACCTGATCCAGGTGCCGGCATGTAGCAACACGACAACGACGACCTCAACCACACTTGCAGGGACAACGGGTGCAACCGGCCCTACTGGTTCAACGGGCAACACCGGTCCAACGGGGTCGACGGGGCCCACCGGAGTGACGACGACAACTGACGTCAAGAACGTAGTGCCCACCGGGGCACCAGGAACGGGTTTTGGTGGCACGGCACATCACCCTTCCAACGTGCTGCCGCTGGTGGGAGTACTCCTCGTCGGGGTCGGTGGCGTGAGTGCATTGACTGCCGTGGTGGTCCGGCGTCGTCGGTCATCGAAATCGATGTAGCGGGGCTCCCATGCGTACTCGCGAGTGGGCCTGGTGGTGTGTTGCCGCGGTGACCTTCGCCGGTGGCATGTGGTGCGTGACTCAAGGAAGCGCTCAACCTTCGGCACAGGTCCAGGTGCTCTCGGTACTGACCGCTCCACGACCGGTGCTGCGCGCATTCGCTCCTCGGTCACTACCGCTGCTGGTGCACATCCCATCACTGGGCATCGAGGCTGACGTGTCACCGTTGGGGCTACAACCAAATGGCACGGTCATGGTGCCAAAGACGGTCACCGGAGTCGGGTGGTATCGCTACGGACCAACCCCGGGGCAGCCTGGATCGTCGGTACTGCTAGGTCATGTTGATTCCTATCGGGGACCCGGCGTCTTCTTTCAGCTCAAGCGACTTCGAGCCGGCGCCGCCATCTACGTTCGCCTCGCGAATGGACGCACGGCAGTGTTTCGCGTTCGTCGGGTCGTGCGCTATCCGAAAGATGCATTCCCCGATACGTTGATTTACGCAACGGTCGGAGCACCCGAGCTCACGCTGGTGACGTGTGGCGGCCAGTTTAATTTTTCGACTCGCAGTTACGAGTCGAATGTGGTGGTCTTTAGTGACTACCGCGGTCTCGCTACCGCCGTGCCCTAAGCGTGACGTGCGCTACACCGTCGTGAGCGGCCGGCGTCGAATCAGGACTACGAAGACGCCGTTGATGCCTGCAATCCAGAGTGAGAAGGCGACGGCCCCGGATGACCACGTGGTCACGGTAGCGAGGGTCACGATGGCGCCCACCATGGTACAGGCGTAGGGGGCAATTGATTCTGACGTGGGCGTCGACCACGACTTGACCAACGTCGGAATGCAGGCCATGGCGTCGGCGAGGATGAATGAGACGATGGCGATTGTCGCGTCATTGGTAACGGCCCACAAGGTAAGCCCCGCCAGCGAGGCGACGCCACAGGCGTAATCGAAGAGGCCGAGTTTCCACACCCCAGCGCGACTCACGAATGAAGCGGCGATCACGGCGAAGTCCCCGAGTCCGATGGCCAGGCTTAGGAGCCACTGCAGACCCACGCCTTCGCGAATCTGTGCCACACCGACCATGGTGGTCGCGACACCCCAGAGGAGCCACGACACGCGATTGGGCTGGGACTCGCCACGGAGGATGTCGCGAATGTAGGACGCTCCACCGAGGAGCGAGAGAGCCCCACCCAGGAGTGCGAAGTGAGGATTCAGCATGACGATGTCCTTCGGTCCATTCCTAGCGAACGGGTGTTGGTAAAAAAGCGTAGCGTCGGCCGAAGGACGTGACCGGTAGGGTGGGGGCGCACAAAGCCCCTCCGGAAATGAGCACTATGTCAACGTCAACCAAAGAGCGTCTCGAACCCGAGCTCATTCGAGCTGCCGTCGTCGTGGTGCTCGGCACCATCATGGCTATTCTCGACACCACCATTGTCGCCGTCGCTCTTCGGACACTGAGCATTGACTTCCACTCCACCGTGAGCACTATTCAGTGGGTAACCACGGGGTACCTGCTGTCGCTGGCTGTTGTTATTCCGGTGTCGGGGTGGGCGATGCACCGATTCGGCGCCAAAAACGTCTACATGCTGTCATTGGCGTTTTTCGTGCTCGGCTCACTGCTGTGCGCCTTTGCCTGGTCGGTGACCAGTCTGATCATCTTTCGCGTGCTGCAAGGCTTTGGTGGCGGCATGATTATGCCCGTCGGTCAAGCCATCATGGCGCGCACGGCGGGACCGCAGCGCATGGGCAAGGTGATGGGCATTGTCGGCGTGCCACAGTTGCTGGGTCCGATCCTCGGTCCGGTACTCGGTGGTTTGATTATCTCGAATACATCGTGGCGCTGGATTTTTATTGTGAACGTGCCGGTTGGCCTGGTCGCACTCTGGCTTTCGCGTAGCTTCCTCGCCCCATCACCGAGCGACCGCGACCACCAGTTTGACGCAGTGGGCTTCGCCTTCCTCGCGCCCGGTCTGGGCCTGCTGGTCTACGGACTGAGTGAAGTGGGCGTCATCGGGGGGTTCCATGGCCGCACCGTCTGGGGGAGTCTGATTAGTGGTGCGGTACTGTCGACCGCCTTTATCGCACGATCGCTTCGCGCCAAGGAACCGCTCATGGACATGCGACTCTTCCGTGACCGCACGTTCTCGGTTGCGTCTATCGGCATCTTCTTGACCGGTGTCACTCTCTACGGCACCATGTTCCTCCTGCCGCTGTACTACCAAATCGACCGCGGCGAGGCCGCGTGGAAAGTTGGCCTGCTGATGGCGCCGCAAGGAATCGGCGCCGCCCTCGTTATGCGCTTCGCCGGTTCACTCTCGGACAAGCACGGTCCCCGGTACGTCGCCATGGGCGGTATGACGGTCATGGCCCTCGGCACCTTCATGTTCACCGCGGTGTCGGCGCACACGAGTTACGCCATCCTGGCGTTGGCCCTCTTCGTGCGCGGCATCGGCCTCGGCTTCGGCATGATGCCAGTCTTCGCAGCGTCGTATCGCAACCTGGACGTTCGTTCGGTGCCTCGGGCGACATCGGCCACCAACATCATTCGGCAGATTGGCGGATCGTTTGGTGTGGCCGTCTTCGCCGTCGTGCTCGACACGCAGATTCGTTCAACGATTGGGGCCGCTGCCGGTGGCGCCATGCAGGCGGGAGTGGGGCACGCGACGCCCGCGCAGTACACCGGCTTGGCCCACGCCTTCGGGCATTCGTTTCTCTGGTCCTTCGCTTCGTGCATCATTGGCGTTGTCCCCGGATTCTTCCTGCCGAACACGCCGGTCGCGGTGCGACAGCCTGCGGCCATGGCGACGGCCGACTGACGAGTTGACGAAAAACACCCCCTCAACAGGAGAGGTATCTCGCGAGGTGGAAGTCAAAATTGTGAAAAAGATGTGCGGGAATTGCTTGATGCGCGTTTCCACATAAGGTAGGGGTATGAACATTCGTACCTTGACCTCCGCAACCGTCGCTGCTGTGACTCTGTCACTGGGCGCCTTGAGTGTTGTTCCCGCCGCCGCCGCGCAACGCAGCACTCACGCCACCAACGCGGTGGCGCAACTGCGTCACACGGGACGCGTGCTGTTCTTGACTGTTCCCGCTGAGCGCGCCGCCCGCAAGGCCGCTCTCGCCGCCGAACGGCTCCACCCTCACGCCACGAGCTCGTCGACGATGTCGGCCCACGGCGGTACGAATGGCGTCGAAACTGATATCGGCCAGCCGAAGATCTACGTGGTCTTCTACGGTTCGCAGTGGGGTACCGACACGGTGACCGGTGGGTACGACACCTTCTCCGGCGACCCCAAGGGTCTCGCTCCCCGTCTCGAAGCCCTCTACGCCGGTCTCGGCACCAATGGTGAAGGGTGGTCGGGTGTCCTGACCCAGTACTGCGACGGCGTCGCCAATGGCACCACGACGTGCGCCCCGTCTGCGACGCACATCCCTTACCCTTCGGCCAATGTGTTGGCTGGTGTCTGGTACGACAGCTCAACCGCTTCGCCCGCAAACGCTACGGGTAACCAGCTGGCTCTCGAGGCCAACGCCGCCGCTGCTCACTTCGGTAACACCACGCAGGCGCAGAACCGTAACGCGCAATACATCATCGTGTCGCCCACCGGTACCCACCCCGACGGCTTCAATACGCCTTCAGGTAACTACTGTGCGTACCACGACTACAACACTGACCCCTCCATCACGGGTGGTGCGGCGCCGAGTACCTACGGCACCTTTGCGTGGACGAACATGCCGTACTTGCTGGACCTCGGTGCCAGCTGTGGTGCGAGCTACGTCAACGCCGGCACTGCCGGCGCCCTGGACGGTGTCACGATCGTCGCCGGCCACGAGTACGCCGAGTCCATGACCGACCTGTGGCCCAGTGGTGGTTGGTACGTCAGCTCGAGCGGTAAGGAAAATGGCGACCTCTGCGCATGGGTGGGTACTGGTGGCACCGGTGGTGCCCAGAACGTGGCCTTCGCAACCGGTAGCTTCGCCATGCAGGCCTCGTGGTCCAACGCAACGAACGCTTGCGCCATTTCGGCCGCAACGGTCTCGACGCAGCCTTTCGCTGTGTCGCTGACGAGTGCGTCGGGCACTGTCGTGCAAGGCGCCAGCGCCTCAACGACGGTTGCTACCTCGGCTTCAACGCCCACGACCATTGCCTTGACGACGAGTGGTGTACCTACCGGCGTCACGGCGACGTTCTCGTCCTCGTCGGTGGCCTCGGGTTCCTCGGCCACGCTGACGTTTGCGACCACCGCCTCAACTCCCGCCGGTACCTACCCCATCGTGGTGACCGGTACGGCGAACGGCGTCACGGAAACTGCAAACTACTCCTTGACGGTGTCGGTTCCTGGCACGTTGGGTCTGAACCTCTCGACCGCGAGCGCGAGCGTGAGCGCCGGTCTGAGCACGACGACCGTCGCTAGCCCGACGATCTCGTCAGGACCCGCCGTTTCCACGACCTTGACCGCGAGCGGTCTGCCCACCGGAGTTACGGCAACCTTCGCTCCGGCTACCCTCAACACGGGTGCGACGTCGACGGTAACCTTCGCGACCTCGACCACGACGGCCGTAGGCACGTATGCCGTAACGGTGACCGCCACGAGCGGATCGTTGACGGCCTCGAAGACCTACACCTTGACGGTGACGGCGTACGTAGCGAACTCCTACGCGTTGAGTCTGTCACCAACGTCCGGCACGACCACTACGGGCAGCTCCACGACGTCTACGCTCACCTCGACCGTTTCATCGGGAACCGGTCAGACCGTCACGTTGACGGCCTCGGGTGCCCCCAGTGGGGTCTCGGTGACCACGTCCGGCACCCTGACGACCGGTGGCACCGTGACGGTTCGCTTCCAGGTGTCGAACCGTGCTCGTCATGGCTCCTACGCCATCACCATTAAGGGTGTTACGGGAACGCAGAGCGCTTCCGCGGTCTTCACGCTGACGTTCTAATTCAACTCGCGCACGGGGGTGGGGTCAATCGACCCCACCCCCGTGTGGCGTTTAAGGAGCGATCGAGAGATTTTTCGAATCCCGGCGAAGCGGCACCACACGTGCCATTGTGTCGTGGTGGTGACCGATGCTTCTGGCTGGCGGCGATTTCCGAAGCGCCGGTGTCGTCGGCCTGTCGAGTTCGCTCTCGGCCTCTGTCACCCCTCGGAGTCGGCGCGAACCTTCAGCGTTTCCTTTGATTTTGAATGGCTGCAGTGAACCCAACCACAACAACGTGAGGCGCCCCACAGCACCATGCTGAGGCCAGGTGGGCCCGCGAATGAGCATTCTGTTGTTCTGGAGTTGTGAAAAGGTTGGGCGTCTGTTGCATAGAAATTCCGGGACCCGAATTTAGGGTTGGAACCATGAACATTCGTACCGCTACCTCCGCAACTGTCGCCGCTTTGACCCTGTCACTGGGCGCCTTGAGTGTTGTTCCCGCCGGCGCAACGCAACGCACTGTCCACGCCCCGAGCGCGGTCGCCCAGTTGCGTCAGGCTGGTCGCCAGGTCTTTCTGACCGTTCCCGCCGAGCGCGCTGCCCGCCGGGCGGCACTCGCAGCCGGACGACTGCACGCACACGCCAGTTCGACGACGACCCTGTCGGCCCACGGCGGCACGAATGGCGTGGAGACGGACATCGCGCAGCCCAAGATCTACGTGGTCTTCTACGGTTCGCAGTGGGGCACCGACACGGTGGCCGGTGGCTACGACACCTTCTCCGGTGACCCCCAGGGCCTCGCCCCCCGTCTTGAGGCCCTCTACGCCGGTCTTGGTACGAATGGCGAGGGGTGGTCGGGTGTGCTGACCCAGTACTGCGACGGCGTCGCCAACGGCACGACGACGTGTGCTCCCACGGCCACTCACATTCCTTACCCCTCGGCCAACGTGTTGGCCGGTGTCTGGTACGACAGCTCGACCGCGTCGCCCGCAAGCGCTACGGGTAACCAGCTGGCCCTCGAAGCCAACGCCGCCGCCGCCCACTTCGGTAACACCACCCAGGCGCAGAACCGCAACGCGCAGTACATCATCGTGTCGCCTACCGGCACCCACCCCGACGGGTTCAACACCTCGACCGGTAACTTCTGCGCCTACCACGACTACAACACTGACCCCTCCATCACGGGTGGGGCAGCACCGAGCACCTACGGCACCTTCGCGTGGACGAATCTTCCCTACCTGACCGACCTCGGTGCCAGCTGTGGCACGAACTACGTCAATGCCGGCACGGCCGGTGCTCTGGACGGCGTCACGATCGTCGCCGGCCACGAGTACGCCGAGTCCATGACCGACCTCTGGCCCAGTGGTGGTTGGTACGACACCACCTCAGGCAAGGAAAACGGCGACCTCTGCGCCTGGGTAGGGGTTGGTGGCACCGGTGGTGCCCAGAACGTGGCCTTCGCCACTGGCAACTTCGCCATGCAGGCGACCTGGTCGAACGCCGCTGGCGCCTGCCAGATCGCGGCCTCGACCGTGATCACGCAGCCCTTCGCCGTCTCACTCTCGAGTTCGTCAGCAGTTGTGGTGCAGGGCTCAGCCGCCGCCACGACGATCACGACATCGGCCGCGACCGCCACCTCGATTGCCTTGACGGCGAGTGGCCTACCCGCTGGCGTCACCGCCGCGTTCGCACCCGCCACGGTGGCCTCCGGATCGTCGTCAACCCTGACGCTGTCCACCACCGCGTCCACCGCTACGGGCACCTACCCCATCGTGGTGACCGGTACGGCGAATGGCGTGACGGAAACCGCGACCTACTCCTTGACCGTCTCGGTTGCGGGCAGCCTGGGTCTCGGTCTCTCCGTCTCGAGCACCAGCGTGAGTGCCGGCGCAAGCGCCAGCACCATTGCGAGCCCCACGATGTCCTCCGGTCCCGCGGTGGCTACCACGCTGTCGGCGACGGGCTTGCCAACCGGCGTGACCGCAACCTTCACCCCCGCCACCGTAAACACGGGTGCCACTTCCACGGTGTCTTTCGCCACCGCCACCACGACGGCACTCGGTACCTACACGGTCACCCTGACCGCAACCAGCGGTGCCCTGAAGGTCTCCAAGACATTCTCCCTCACCGTCACCGCCGCCGCTCCGGCCACCTACGCCCTGAGCTTGTCGCCCACGTCGGGCACCACGGCGCTGGGTGGTGTACTGCAGTCCACGTTGACCTCGACTGTCTCGTCGGGAACCGGTCAGTCAGTGACCTTGTCGGCAACCGGCCAGCCCACGGGTGTCTCGGTCTCCGCCGCGAGTGCGCTCGTCACTGGTGGTGCCGTTACCGTGCGCTTCCAGGTGTCGACCTCGGCCAAGCACGGTACCTATGCCATCACGCTCAAGGGTGTAACGGGGACTCAGAGTGCCTCCGTGGTCTACACCATCACGTTCTAACGACTTCCTCCCGGAACATGGGGCGGCGCATCCAGCGCCGCCCCATACGTTCGTTAATGGGTCGTGTGGTTGATCATCCATCGGATGCCGAAGCGGTCAAGACACACGCCCCAGTACGCGCCCCAGGGCATGTCGCCCATGCTCTGACGCTGCTGTTCATCGCCACCCGCACTCAAGGTCGCGAAGTAGGCGTCGGCCTGCTCGCGCGAGTCGGTCTCGAGAACGATGGTGGTGTTGTTGCCAATCCGCAGCGTGTGACCGAGCGATGGGACCATGTCACTGCCCATGATGATGTGCCCAGCGTGAATTGGCATGCTCATGTTCAGAATAAGAGACGCCTCGTCGGGCGCGACGGGAATCTCCGGCATGTCGCTAAAGCGCGACAGGGTGGTGACGGTCGTGCCAAACACGGTGCCGTAGTAGGCGAACGCCTCCTCCGTTGTGCCAGCAAAATTCAGATAGGTACGTACGTGGCCCATGCCACCTCCTTTGTCCCCGCCAGCCTAAACCGCACCCCGTCACCCAGCGAAGCGATAAAGATGGGGGGGTGTACTACGCCCCCAGCCACGTCATCTTCGATTTGGACGGGACCTTGCTTGATTCGTCGGAGGGCATCGTTGCGTCGTTTCGTTCGACGCTCGACGAACTAGGTCTAGACGCAACCGACGCCATGCTGCGTAGCCTGATTGGCCCACCACTGTGGCACTCCTTTCGGGTGTTAGGGGTCGAGGAAGCCTTCGTCGATGAGGCCGTCGCGCTCTATCGTCGGTACTACGCCGAGTTCGGTGTGTTCGAGGCCGTGGTGTACCCGGGGATACACGATGTCCTGAGTGACATGCGTGACGCGGGCATTGCCATGGGTGTGGCGACGGCCAAGCGAGTGGACTTCGCTGCTCAGATGGTGAGGTCCCATCACCTGGCTGCGTTCTTCGACATCATTGCCGGCGCCAGTGTCGACCTCATCGTGAGTGAAAAGTACGAGATTATCGATGAAGTCCTGCGCCATTGGGCGGTGCCGCCAACGTCCTCACTGTGGATGGTGGGCGATCGCCGCTACGACATGGAGGCCGGGAAGCGCCACGGACTGACCACCGTCGGGGTGACGTGGGGCTTCGGCACCGAGGACGAACTCGTTGCGAGTGGGGCCGACGCCCTGGCGAGGGAGTCGCGCGATCTCCTCGGTCCAGCGTGGCTCGAGGAGGCTCGCCCATGAGCAGTGCCTTCCTGCAGCGACTCTTTCGGGCCCCGGGCGCCGAGTCAGAACGTCAGCGCGTCCCGCAGCCGATGATCAAACGGCGGATTGCCTCGGGCCGCGGGGCGATGGAGCAGCCAAACGTCACCGACGACGGTGAGGCGAAGTTGACGGCTCTTTTCTGGGTGTGCGTGGTGATCACGGGGATCATCACTGGTCTCATTGGTGACGGATTAATGGCGGTCCTCAAGGTCGCCGAGCATGGTGCGTTCGGCTACCAGCACGGCTCGTACGCACTGGCCGTCGCGCATAACAGCGCGAGCCGCCGCGTGCTGATGTTGCTGCTCTCCGGTCTCGTTGGCGCCGGCGGATGGTTTCTCATCCGCCAGTACTTGAGTCACGAGCACGCCGAGATTGACGACGCCATTTGGAATGGCGACGGCGAACTCGGCTTTCGGCGATCGTCGCTCACCTCGTTGGTGTCAGAAATCGTCATCGGTCTCGGTGCCTCGGTAGGTCGAGAGGCCGCTCCCAAGCTCATGGGTGGTGCGACCGGGTCGGCCCTCTCACACTTGTTCAAACTCTCACCGGCCCAGAAGCGCCTGCTCGTGGCCTGTGGCGGGGGTGCGGGGTTGGCGTGCGTCTATAACGTTCCCTTGGGTGGTGCGATCTTCACCGCGGAAGTCTTGTTGGGAAGCTTCGCTCTTCCGACGGTCATGCCGGCCCTGCTGTGCTCGCTCGTGGCCACCGGTACGGCGTATCTCACGCTGTCCTCACGTCCGACCTACCTCGACATTCCAACGTTTGCCAACTCGCCGTCACTGATGACCTGGTCGGTCCTGGCCGGTCTGCTCATTGGCCTCCTGGCCGTGGTCTACATTCGCCTCATTGGCTGGGTGTCGTACCGCCGCCCGAAGGGCACGCAACTGCTGTGGGTGATGCCACTGGCCTTCGTCGTCGTCGGCATCGTTGGTATTTGGTACCCGCAGCTCTTCGGCAACGGCAAGGATATGGCTCACGACGCCTTTTTGGGCCTCGGTAGTCTCGGATTGCTGTTTGCGTTGTGGATGCTCAAGCCGCTCGTCACCGCCCTCACACTGGGCAGTGGCGCGGCTGGTGGTGTCTTCACCCCCTTCCTCGCGACCGGTGCCGTCGTTGGGGCCCTCGGTGGCGTCCTGTGGCTCCACCTCTGGCCTGGTACGCCGGTAGGGGCCTTCGCCCTCATTGGGGCGGCCGCGATGATCGGCGCGTCCATGCAGGCACCCTTGGCTGGTCTCGTCCTGGTCATGGAACTCACCCACTCAGGTTTCACTATCGTGTTGCCATTAATGCTGGCCACCCTCATCGCGACCGCGGTGACCCGGTCTATTGACGGGTACTCCATGTACTCCGCGCGCCTCCCGCGTAAGTAGGCGAGAGTAACGTTGCATCCCAGGGAGGGCTTCTGATGTTCGTACCACCATCATTCGCCGTCGACGTTGATGAGGCGTGGGCCATCGTGGCAGCGGCCGGCGCCGGCGTACTCGTTCGCCACGGCGACGCTGGACTGGCGAGCGTCGTGGTGCCCTTCGTGGTCGCCGACGACCGGGCCACGATCACGACCCACGTGGCCAAAGCCAATGACTGGTGGCGAGGCGTGGCGGACGGTGACGAGGTGCTGGTGCTGTTTTTGGCGGCGAGCGGCTACGTCTCACCGTCGTACTACCCGTCACGACTGACCGGCACGCCGCACGTACCGACCTGGAACTACGTGGCCACGGAGGTTCACGGAACCGTGCAGTTACACCACGACCGCGAGTGGCTGGCGGAGCAGACGCGTGAGCTCACTGATCACTTTGAAGCCTCCCGCACCCCTTCGTGGTCCGTCGACGAAACGACGTCCGACTACCTCGAGCGACAGTACGGTGGCATCGTCGGGGTGACGGTCACGGTGACGGCGGTCACCGGGAAGACGAAGTTGTCACAAAATCGTGCCGAGCACGACCGACGCACGGTCCGCGAGTCGCTGGCAGAAGGTTCGACCATGGAACGAGGGGTGGCGCAGTGGATGCAGCCCTAACGTCCTTCGAGGTGCGCCCGACCACCATCGATGAGTGGGAGGCTCTCCGCGCGCTGCGGCTCGAGGCGCTCCTGGATACGCCGGCGGCCTACGGGACGCAGCACGACGAGGTGCTCGCGTGGACTCCCGAACAGTGGCAGGAAATGGCCCAGTCGCCGTTGTCCTTTGTCGCCGTGGCCGACGGGGCACTCGTGGGTATGGCTCGAGGCGGTCGAAATGACCACGACCCAGCGGATTCTCCCGCGCGGTGGTTGTGGGGTATGTACGTGACGCCTCGGGCGCGTGGCTCGCGTGTTGCGGCGGCTCTGGTGGACGTCGTCGCGGCCTGGTCCAAGGCCGACGGGGGCAACGAGCTCTGTCTCTTCGTTGCGCGCGACGTCCACCGCGCTCGGGCCTTTTACCGAAGAATAGGCTTCGTGGCCACCGGTCACACGGTGACACACGAGATCCGCACCGATCAAGTGTTCGAGGAGATGAGGCGACCGCTATGACCCTGATCATGCGTACCGTGGACGCCACGCTGCTGCACAACCTGCGTCGCCGCGTTCTGCGTAACAACGACCCCGCCGCCGAAGTCGCCGACGTTCGAGATGGCGAACCCGACGCCATTCACATCGCGGGGTTTCGTGACGAATTGTTGGTCGCCTGTGGGTCGGCGTACGAGTCCACCTCACCCGTCCACCCCGACGTGCCCACGTGGCAACTGAGGTACTTGGCGGTCGACCAGGCGTACCAGAGCAATGGCTACGGGGCCCGCGTGCTCGACGCGCTGTGCGCGGCGGTGCGGGCCCGTGGGGCCAGTGAACTCTGGGCCAACGGCCGTGATACCGCCTTGCCGTTTTATCGCCGGGAAGGCTGGCACCTGGTGCCGGGCTCGGAGCACCTCAGTCCGTCGACGGGCTTGCCCCACACGGTCATTTGGACGTCGCTCGTCGAATCGTCCTCGTGAGTGGATAAGTTGGAGGCGTGAACTCCTCCCTCCGTCCTCTCGCTCTGGCGCTCGCGACCGTGGCTGCCGGCCTTGGCCTCAGCGCCTGTGGTTCGTCGCCGTCCACGCCCACGACGACAACGACAACGCAACCACCGGTGCCGATTGCCCCGCTCACTGGCCTGCCCGACCCGGGCGGGGCCGCGCTGCATCGGCCAGCGATGACTGTCAAGATTGAGAACGACCCCAATTCACTACCGCAGTGGGGTGTCGATAAGGCCGACGTCGTGTACGAAGAAATCGTCAACGGTGGCATCACTCGACTGGCCGCCATTTTCAACCAAAACGCCCCCCAGCGCCTTGAGCCCGTGCGGTCGGTCCGACCAACCGACACGCAGATTGTCTGGCCACTCAAGGGCTTGTTCGTCTACTCCGGCGGTGCACAGTACGCGGTGGACTCCATCTCCACCGCGCCGGTCCAGCTGATCGACGAAAGTCGCGCGGGGGCGGCGATGTACCGCGACCCGGCCAAGTACGCCCCGTACAACCTGATCGGCGTGGCCCCGAAACTCTTCGCCCTGGCCACGTCACACCAGGCGCCGCCCGCACTCTTCCACTATCGTCACCACGTCGCGCCCACCGGACCTCGAGTGAGTCGCGTCGTGGTGCCCTTCCCGAGCATTTATCCCGTGACGTGGACGTACGTTCCCTCGACCGACTCGTGGAATCGCGGTATGAATGACTTCTCGCCAGCCGTGCCCGTCGACCGAACGGGAACGGGCACTATTGAGTCGCCGAAGAACGTTGTCGTCATGTGGGTGACCTACCTTGGTTCCTACCTCGGCGCCATGAACTCCTACGCGGACCTCCAGGGCAGCGGTAAGGTCGCCATCTTCACCGATGGGCACGAGGAACTCGGAACGTGGTCGCGCGGCCCCTCGAAGGGCGACGTCGTTCAGTACCGAGACGCGAAGGGTCACACGATGTTGCTCACCCCCGGACAGACCTGGGTCGAGATTTTGAACAGCGATGCACCAGCCCTCCAGATCACGACTCCTCCCAAGAAGGCATCATGACACGACTCGGCAATCTCTACGGCCCCGACGCCACGTTCCTCGGCATCCCCATGGCCGACCCCGACATCGTCACTGAGTGGCAGGATTCGGGTGCCGTTATTCTGGGCGCCCCCTTCGACGGCGGTACCTCGTACCGAGCCGGGTGTCGCTTCGGCCCGCAGGCCATCCGTCTGACCGACTATTTGCCGCACGACGGCATGCGTCCGTCGATGGCCCTCGGGGTCGATCCGTTGGTCGAGTTGCGGGTCAAGGATCTCGGTGACGTCGAGATGCCCTCGGGCGATACCGAACGCTCCCTGGCGGCCTTAGAAGCGCGCGTAACCGCGATTGCCGCGCAGGGCGTCGTCCCCATCATTCTCGGTGGCGACCACACCATCGCGCTCCCGGACGTCACGGGTATCGCCCGTCACGTGGGTTGGGGCCGCGTCTCGGTGATTCACTTTGACGCCCACGCCGACACGGGTGACACGCAGTTTGGTTCGCTGCACGGCCACGGTACGCCCATGCGTCGACTCATCGAATCGGGAGCGTGCCGCGGCGACCGCTTTCTCCAAATTGGTCTTCGCGGCTATTGGCCCGAACCCGAAACGCTGGCTTGGATGGCCGAGCAGGGCATGCGCTCATTCGAGATGGGTGAGATCGTCGCCCGTGGTCTCGACGCGGTGCTCGATGAAGCGCTGACCATCGCGATGACGGACTGTGACGCAGTCTTTCTTTCGGTCGACGTGGACGTCGTTGATCCCGGTGCCGCCCCCGGTACGGGGACGCCCGAGCCCGGTGGTCTCTCGAGCCGTCAACTCCTCGACGCCGTGCGACGCATCGCCATGGAAGTACCGCTGGCCGGCGTTGACGTCGTTGAGGTCTCGCCGCCCTACGACCACGCCGAAATCACCGCGTACCTCGGTAACCGTGTGGTCCTCGAAGCACTGAGTGGGCTGGCGTGGCGGGCCAAGGGCGCGCGGGGCGAGGCCCAGCGCAATCCCGCTGACCCCCTTCTGCGCGACCGCTAGTCCAGCATTGAGGCGAGTATCTCGTCGACGAGGGCGGTCGTGGTGTCGGGGTGTAGGAAGGCGAACCGGGCTACCGTTTCACCCTCCCACTTCGTCGGGGTGACGAACGCGAGCTGCTCACGGAGGAGCCGTTCACTCCACTCGATGTACTGCGCCTCCGTCCAGCCCTTGCGACGATAGAGCACAATGGAAAGTCCCGCCGGTCGCACGAGTTCAAACTCGTCACGTGCGGCAATGGCGGCGACTGCGTAGTCGGCCAAGTCGATGGCCGCTTGCGTCGCGCTCTCGTAGGCGGCGACGCCATTGGTGACGAGGGAGAACCAGAACGGCAAGCCGCGAGCTCGCCGTGACAAGTGCAGACCGAAGTCCGAGGGATTCCACTCTTCGAGACTCTCTTCGTCCTGGTGCAAAATGTCGAGGTAACTCGCCTGCTGGGCCAGAAACTTTTTCGCGGCCACCGGTTTGCGGTAGAGCAAAGCGCAGCAGTCGAGTGGCGCGAAGAGCCACTTGTGGGGGTCGACAATGAAACTGTCGGCGTGACGAATGCCCGAGAGGAGGTCGCGCTGCTCGGAAAAGAGGGCGGCGCCACCGTAGGCGCCGTCGACGTGGAACCAGAGATCGTGGGCGCGGGCGTAGGCGCCGAGCCCCTCGAGATCATCGACGATGCCGGCGTTCGTGGTTCCGGCCGTGGCGACGATGCCAATGATCGTTTCCGGGTGGGGGTCGCTGGCCAGCGCTCGTTCGAGCGTGGCCAAGGTGAAGCGGTGGTCGTCGGGCTCGACGATGAGTGCCTCGATGCCAAGGACGTGGAGGGCCTTACCGATACTGGAATGCGCATCGGCGGAAATTGCGAAACGTACCTGGTGACGTGGAATCTCGGGGTGCCGAGCTTGCCCTGTGTCGCGTCCGACAGTCAGAGCCGACAAATTACCAATGGTTCCGCCGGAGACGAACGCGCCACCACTCCCTTCGGGCATGCCCGCGCGTTCGCTGAGGAAGCGCAGCGCCTGATTTTCAGCGACCACCGCACCAGCTGACTCCAGCCAGCTCGTGCCGTTGAGGGCCGAGGCGGCCACCACCATGTCGAAGAAGCGTGAATTCATGGTGGGGGCATTGGGGATGAAAGCGAGAAAGGCTGGTGAGTCGATGGAGACGACGCGAGGGGCCAGCTCCTCGCCAAAGAACCGCAGCATGTCGATGGCGTTGCGCCCCTCGTTGGTGATGAAACCGTCGAGTGACGGCATCGGTGTGAGGCCGTGGCTTCCGTAGTCGAGGGGAGCGTCCATTTCGAGACGCTCGCGACAGTGGGCGAAAATTGCCTCGGCGATGGCGGGGTCATACTTGAACATGGGGTGCGTCATTGCACGTCCTTTCTTTGCACAGACCATCGTAGACAGTCATCGAATGGTCGTGGAGAGACACCCTAAGATTCCCCGTATGACTTCACTACGCGTGGGCTTCCTCGGACCCGAGGGCTCCTTTTCACACGAAGCCGTCAGCCTGCTCGGCGTGGGTGAACCGGTAGCTCTTTCGCGCATTGCCGATGTCTTAGCCGGCGTGGCCTCGGGAGCGCTCGACGCCGGCTTAGTGCCCCTAGAGAATGCCATTGAGGGCACGGTGTCGGCCACCATCGACGGGATGGTCTTTGACCATGAGCTGATGATCGTGGCTGAAGTGGTCTTGCCAATTGCTCTCCATCTCGTGTCTCGACCGGGCGTGGACATCGCCGATCTCACTCGGGTCGCGAGCCACTCCCACGCGCTGGCGCAAGTGCGAGGCTTTCTCGCCACGCTGCCGTCGGTGTTAGTGGTCGAAACGGGCTCGACCTCGCAGGCGGCCGCGGAAGTCGCCAGCTCGTCGGAGCCGTGGGCCGCCGTGTCGTCGACGCTGGCGGCCGGTTTGTTTGGTCTCGACGTTCTCGCCGAGAACATTGCGGACCACCCCGGGAATGCCACTCGTTTTGTCCTGGTTCGTCGCCACGACATCGCGGCGCCAACGGGCAACGACCGTACCCTGATTGTGTGTTTTCAAGACGCCGACCGACCCGGTTCGCTGTACGGCATTCTCGGGCGCTTCGCCGCCCGGGATATCAATCTCACCAAACTCGAAAGCCGTCCAACGAAGACGGGTCTTGGCACCTACTGCTTCGTCATTGAGTTTGATGGTCATATTGATGATGACGTCGTTGCCGACTGCCTCACCGACATTCAGGCCCACCTGGCCTCCGTCAAATTTCTTGGCTCCTACCCGGTGACCGGTGAAAGTGCCGTTGTGCGTCGCGCTGAAGTGTCCGAGGCCCGAGCTGAGGCGGCGCAGTGGATGCGCGACCTTCGGTCCCGCATCGCACACGTCGACTAGCCACTGGGCGTATCGGGCCTGAGAAGTGACGGCGCGGCTCGCTACCGCGCGAAAGAGGGAATCCCCCCGATTACTCGGGGGGATTCTGTCGTGGCGTGCCAAATACAGAAGTCCAGATCCCAAGTAGCGCCTAGTGTCGCAGAGAGCGGAGATGGATTTTTCAGAGATCAACCGCGGATTTTCAGAGCGCAGTGCCACGATCAGGAAAGATGTATCGAAATGAGCTTCTTGACTCGTCATCGGGAGCGACAAGCCTTGGCTCGGCTGTTGTTTTCTAAGGTCTGAGATCCTCACGCCCCGACTTCTCAATTGACTGCCCCCTTTCGCCTCTGGGTAAGTCGATGGCCCCCTACCTCGACCTTCTGTCAGGTCGAACAGCCCTTACCCCCTACCTTCTGTCAGGTGCAGAGGCCTTTACCCCCTACCTTCTGTCAGGTCGAACAGCCCTTACCCCCCACCTTTTGGCAGGTATGTGTACTAAAAAATCCAGGTCAGCGGGTATCCTGAAAACATGCGTGACGACGAGATTAGAAGGCAACTGGCTGATGCAAACCCTTGGTGGGCCGCGGGCGCTACTGGAACGGACCCATCTGCTTGGACACGGTCTCACCGCCTCCTCCGAGACCGGGCAAACTACGACCTCGGCTATCGATCGAATGTCTTACAAGACGTCGAGACGGGACCCATTACTGATCGACTCGTTGTGCTGACCGGTCCGAGGCGAGTGGGCAAGTCGGTGGCTCTTATCGACGCAGCTGCCGCCCTCTGTCAACGAGCAGACGTGGACCCACGCCAGGTAATCCTGGTGCAATGCGACGGCATGCAGGCCCGCGACCTGCGTCGAGCCATCACCCTAAGCCGGGAGCTCACCAAAGTTATCGATCGAAGCGAACGTCGTCGCAGGGTGTGGCTTCTTGACGAAGTCGGCTCAGTCAAGGGATGGACATCCGTTCTCAAGTTGGCCCGAGAGGGGGATCCACTCGGCGATGACACCGTCGTCGTCACGAGTAGTCGCTGGCATGAGAACGAAGACGTCGAGGGGAACCTTATGGCGGGGCGGGCGGGCACCAGCGGCGGCAGGCGATTACGCATTCTGCTGCCTATGACGTTTCGAGCCTTCCTCGCAGCAACACGTCCGGATATTCCGCTACTGACTCATGTTCACCCCGCAATCCTGATGAGTGCCGCCGTCGCCGAGGAATTGGAGACCGTTCGGTTCCACGTCGATCAGTTCGATCTGGCCTGGCAGGACTACCTCACTTGTGGTGGATTCCCAAGAGCTGTGAGTGAGTACAGCAATTTGGGTGCGGTGAGTGAGGCCTACCAGCGTGATCTTGTCGCGTGGCTGAGGGCGGACATTGACCCTGAATTGCCACCTGAATCCATCCCGATTCTCCTAGCTACATTGAGTGGCTGCGCAACAAGTCCACTCAATGTGACCGACACCGCGGCACAACTTGGGTACACCAGAGACGTATTCGAACGTCGATTAGCGCGCCTGACGGCGGCCTTTGCCACAGTGTGGTGCCCTCAGCGAAAAGAACGGGGCGAGGTGGTGGTGGGCGCTCAGTCGAAGTTGTATCTGACTGACCCATTACTCGCTTGGTTGCCGAGTCGCCTGAGGGCGGGACTGGCGCGGCCGAACATGACGGCGCTCACCGAAATGGCGATCGGTGTTTCCTTGGCTCGCTTGATTGATGATCTTGACGAGGGTCGTTGGGTCACCAGTGACACCATTGGATTTGCGCGGACAGGATCTGGCCACGAAGTTGACCTTGGACCTATCCCAATACCGACATCGTCCGGTATTGGGATGACCATCCCCATCGAGAGCAAGTGGGTTGACGCGGGTTGGCGAGGTGAGGCTGTCATCATGGAGCGCAAGTTCGGCGCTGGGGTGATTGCTACCAAGTCGATTCTAGATTTGAATAACAGAAGCTGGGCGATTCCCGCTCCAATGGCTGCCCTTCTACTTGGGTGATGGTCGCTACAGTTCCTAAACAACAACTGGGCGAAGGCTCGCCCGGCACCCATAATGGCCAAGAGTGCTTCGCATTCAAGAGCGCCAAAGGACCACGGTCGAGCCGCACTTTGGAGCGCTGAAGGACAAATCCGTCGCCGGCTAGACCGGCCTGATGGTTGCGGTAGCGGTCGCGACGACGAACCGGCGCTTCGCGATCGCGTGGGACCGCCTCCATGGTCCCTTTCCGAAAGCTTCGAAACGCAAGCTCGTGAAGCGCAAGCGCTATCACCACGCCTTGACGAGCATCACTCACACGGTCAACGGCCAGCTCGTCGTTTTGCACCCGCTGACGACCTAACTCCACGTCTTTCTCAAAAACTAAAGACCCCCGCGGGACCGGTCACGGCCCAGCGGGGGTCTTTTACATCTGCGGCAACTACCCGGCCCAACTTCTCCGTCTGAACTTGCCTCGGGTTGGCTAACCAACCGGTGTTCGTTCAACTAAGTCGGTGAAATTCGGACTTTTGCAATTCCGAACCACCTACTTATGTATTTGCCTCGTGGCGGAGGAGGTGGGATTTGAACCCACGGTGAGTTTCCCCACGCCGGTTTTCAAGACCGGTTCATTCGGCCGCTCTGACACCCCTCCGTGTCCAATTCTAGTGGAATCCCACCATCGCGCCCAAAGGGGCGGTGCCACTGATGACGAACCATTCGCCCAATAGCGAGCCGCACGTGCAACGGAGTTCAGACGCAAAAAATCCCCCTCCACGCGGAGGGGGATTTTTTGAGCAATGCGACCTAGCCCTTTTTGCGAGCGCGAGCGCGACCAGCCTGGTCAAGAATGACCTTGCGGAGGCGCACCGACTTGGGCGTAATCTCAACGGCCTCGTCGTCGGCAATGAATTCGAGCGCCTGCTCGAGTGACATGACCGTGGCGGGCGTAATGCGCTCGGTGTGGTCGGAACCAGAGGCGCGCATGTTCGTCAGCTTCTTTTCCTTGGTCGGGTTGACGTCCATCTCCTCGGAGCGGGAGTTCTCGCCGACGATCATGCCTTCGTACACTTCGGTACCGGGCGAGACGAACAACGTGCCACGGGCCTCGAGGTCGATCAAAGCGTTGGCCGTCGTGGCACCCTTGCGGTCAGCCACCAGCACGCCATTGGCACGCAAGCGGATGGGGCCGAACCACGGCTCGTAGCCGTCGAAGTTGGTGTGCATCATGCCCGCGCCGCGCGTTTCGGTCATGAACTCGGTACGGATACCGACCAGACCACGGGCGGGGATCTTCCACTCGAGGCGGACCCAGCCAGTGCCGTGGTTGATCATGTCAATCATGCTGCCCTTACGGGTGGCGAGCAACGTCGTAATGGCGCCGACGAACTCTTCGGGCGTGTCAATGGTGACGTGCTCGACGGGTTCGTGGGTCTTGCCATCGACGATCTTGGTCACGACCTGAGGCTTTCCAACGGTCAGCTCGAAGCCTTCGCGGCGCATCGTTTCAATGAGAATGGCCAGCTGTAGTTCACCACGACCCTGCACTTCCCAGGCGTCGGGACGCTCGGTGTTGAGCACGCGGAGCGACACGTTACCAATGAGCTCCTTGTCGAGGCGGTCCTTCACCTGACGGGCGGTGAGGAGCTTGCCCTCCTGGCCGGCCAGCGGTGAGGTGTTGATACCGATGGTCATGGACAAGCTGGGCTCGTCCACGGTCAGGGGCGTCAGCGCAATCGGGTTCTCGGGGTCAGCCAAGGTCTCACCAATGGTGATCGTTTCGAAACCGGCCACGGCGACGATGTCCCCGGGTCCCGCTTTGTCAGTGGGGACGCGGTCGAGCGCCTTCGTGATGAAGAGTTCCGACACCTTGGCGTATTCAATAGTGCCGTCAACGTGGCACCACGCCACGCGTGAACCGCGCTCGAGTTCGCCGTTGATGACACGCAGCAGAGCGAGACGACCAAGGTAGGGCGAGGCGTCGAGGTTGCAGACGAGCGCCTGTAAGCCGTGACCCTCGGTGTATTCGGGAGCTGGCACGTAGTCGACGATGGTCTGGAACAGGGGCGTCAGGTCACCGCTGGTGTCTTCAATGTTCGTCGAGGCCCAGCCCTGTCGCGCCGAGGCGTAGAGGATGGGGAACGAGATCTGCTCTTCGTCCGCGTCGAGGTCGAGGAAGAGGTTCTCGACCTCGGACACAACTTCGGTCGTGCGCGCGTCGGCACGGTCAACCTTGTTGATGACCAGAACGACGGGCAGTCGCTTCTCGAGCGTCTTACGAAGAACGAAACGCGTCTGTGGCAAGGGACCTTCGGCCGCGTCGACGAGCAGGATAACGGCGTCGACCATGGCCAGGCCGCGCTCGACTTCACCACCGAAGTCGGCGTGTCCGGGCGTGTCAATGATGTTGATCGTCAGGTCGTTGTACTGGACAGCCGTGTTCTTGGCGAGGATGGTGATGCCCTTCTCGCGTTCGAGGTCGCCAGAGTCCATGACTCGTTCGGCGACGGCTTCGTGCGCGGTGAAGGAGCCCGTTTGGCGGAGCATGGCGTCGACCAAAGTGGTCTTACCGTGGTCAACGTGGGCAATGATGGCAATATTACGGAGGGAGGTGCGAAGTGTCATGTCTGCTCTACGCTAGTAGGCATTGGCCGACGGCGCAGGATTAGGCCGCAGCCGTAAGTATTTCGCGCCGCTGCACGACCGCGGTGCGGACGATAGCACGAGCTCCGGCACGGAGATTGTCCATGGTGCCGTCGACGCTCAGCACGAGCCCCGCATCCGGCCACACCCCAATGAAACGTGCGGCACTGATGCCGTCGGGGTGCCCCAACGCGTCGATGACGAGGTCCGTTCGCAGCCCGGCGCCGGCGCTCTTTCCCGGTACACCGTGGCGCACCCGCACCACGACACGCTGGGAGGGCGTCACCACGGTCATGTCGCGACGACCACGCAATGTGGTTTGTGCCGCATTGACGTTGTAGTAGGTGTCGGCGGCGCAGAGTGTGGCTCCGGCCCCCACGATGGCCTGACTTTCGAGAAGCTGGTGGCACCAGTTCGTGGCCTCGGCGACGACCAGCCCCAGCGTGGCGGGGGCGAGACCGCTGAGCCAGTGGCCGAGAGACCCGAAGCGCGCCTGCCCACTGATTGCCCGAACCATGTACTCATCAATCACGTCCCGCACGACGTCTGTGACTCGTTGGGGCTGACCCTGGAGTCGCTGCGCGGCCGCGGTACCAATGAGACGCCGCGCCGTACTGGGCCGCCAACTGAATGGACGCACACCGTGACCCGCGTGTTCAACGAGCCAGGCATCAATGCGGCGCGTCTGTGTGGTGGGTACCGAACGGAGTCGAACGCTGAAGCTCCGACGCTGTTCGGCGTCGATGGCGTCAGCGGTGGCGGGGGCGGTCTCAATCAACGCCGCGAGGTCTTCGTTGATGAAGCGTCGTTGCGTGAGCTTCATGCGGCCACCGCCAGAGTGCCCACGAATGCGGCGAGGTCGCGCACTGCTCGCTGGAGTAATTCGGTGTCAACCTCACGGATCAAACAGTCGGCGGTGGCGGTGGAAAAGATCGCCACTCGCAGTGGGACGACGCCGCTGCGTAGGGTCTGGACTAGTGCGTGATACCGCAGCGTGTGCTCGACGGCGTCGCCCAGCGGTGCCGTGGTGATGTCGAGTAGGGACAGCGCCGCGAAACGGTCGGTGACCGAACCGACCATGAGATCAATATCGTCACGGAGCACGAGTGCACCGCCCGAGAGCAAGACCTGTGAGCGCACCGCAGTCTGGGGGCGCCACGACGAAGGGAACGCACCCAGGGCATCGCGCAGGACGCTTACGTGCGACCGGACATCAGCCTGCAGTCGAGCCTGAACGTCAGCGTCGGCCGCCGCAAAGGCGGTGAGCAAGGTGGTGTCACCCTGGGTGCTGCACCACGCCGCCATCGGGTCCTCGAAGGGGTCCTCGAGAGGCTGGTCGTGGATGAGTAGCGAGAGGGCGGTAGTGACGAGGAGGCCCCGTAGGCGGGCCATGGGGCTTGATTCGAGGGGGACGACACTCGAGCGAAGCAGGCCTGAGCGAAGGGTCAGCGGTGTGGACGGGTGAAGGCCGCAACCTGCCACCACGTCCTCTAACTGCGCACGCAGACCGGGAGCGGTGACGGTGTCGCGAGCGGGACGAGTGGCGGGGGTGCCGCGCAGTCGAGCGGCGAGTGACAGTGGTGTCGCGGTGGAAATCGTCATAGGTCCACTGTTGTCGACACCTGTTACACGACTACGCTGGCAACGTGTTTCTCGCTCAAACTACCGTCGCTTTCGACATCGTCTTTGGTATTTTCCTCGTCGCCATTGTCGTACTGACCGTGTTGACCGTCCGATTTATTCGGCGACTGGACCGCGAACGTCGTCGCTAACGCGGTTCGTTGAGACGCGCTTCGAGCGCCTTCGTGGTGCGGTCGAGGTCGGCGATGGCTCGCTCGAGTACCGAGAGCCGATCGCGAAGTATTGCGTCAACTCGTTCGTCAACGCGCTTGTCAACTTCGTCGCGCAATTTGGCGTCGAGGGAATCCACCAACGGCTGTGCGAGTTGCTTAAAACGAGCTCGAAGGTCTGGACCTCGGTCGTCTGATTGTTCCATGCGTTCTCCCTTACGGTTTGCAGTACACGCCGGCGTTGAACTGCAGTGTATTGAATTGACCGAACCACGGGGCGCCGAGCAGCGTCGCCTCCTCTTGCCTCAAGGTGGCCGTTGGGCTGCACGTGGCGTTGAAGGCAATGTATCCGCGGACATTGGCCCCCGTGCCACCAGTAATCAGTGTCGGACCGCCACCGCCAAAGGCCACGGCCTCAAAGATGGGGAGCGGCGCCGCGGCTAGGTGGTAGTTGCGGTACTCCGACTGCGATGCGTACAGCCCCGGATGGAGTGAAGGGTCGACGCTGGCCATCCCGTCAATCCACCCCTTGATCATGGCGCTCCAGTACGTGGCGTAGAGCGCCATGGTGGCGGAGGACGCTCCCGGTGGGGCGTCGAGGTGGGAGTGGTTATCGGGAAGTCCTTCGGGGTCAAAGATGATCCAGTTGGGCAGCTGCGTGAGTCCCAGTGCCTTATACGACTCAACTTGCTGGGCCACCCATTGGCCCGACAGGAAGCCGTGGGAGTAGTAGGTGGCGGTCGATTGCGTCTGTCCCGTCAACGGGCCCGACGCGGTCCAGAAGGAAAGCCACGTGACCGCTCGATGACTCTGCTGAATGGCCTTACCCAGAAGGAAGTCGGGGGACTGTGCGACGCCGCCGCTCGTGACGAAGCCGACCCAGGGCGCTTGGTAGGTGCCGAGCCCACCGGTGTCGGACACGATGGGCCACCCGTCGCTAATGGCGCGAGCGTTATCGGCCTGGGGGATGGCGTAGACGCCAACACCTTGGGGTGAAATAAAGCCATTGGCGAAGGCGAAGAGGGCCAACTGCCCATTGATGAAGGTGCTCTGCACGGTGGCCGACACCGTTTGGGCGGCGTTACTTGCGTGCTGGGAAAGGTCGGTCACCGTCCACGCGGTGGCGCTCAATGGCGTGGCGTAGAGGAAGAGATCCCCCCAGTTCTGCGCCGATCCGGCGATGGAGAGCGTGGTGGCCGACGCGGCCAGGGTGATGGTACCAGCGAGGGGCGGCGCCGTTGGTAGTGACTGGGTGACGTTCAGGTAGGACCACGTTGACGAGGGCTGGGTAATGACGTGCGGTGTTCGAAGTGCACCCAGTTCGGCCCCATTGGCCACGCTGAAGAGCTGAACACTGCCATCGGCGCCTAGACCAGCCACGTAATCGGTGGATGGCGTCGCCACAGACTCAAGGGCACTTTGGGTCGTGGGCGAGTTCGTAGCGACGGTGACGTTGAAAGTGGACCAGCCGCCGGTCGTGGTGTGTTGGTAGGCCATGACGTCACCGTTGAGTAAGACGGCGCAGAACAGAGCTTGTGCTGACGAACTGGGCACGACGACCGGTGCACCCGCTAACGCCGGCGTGGACGTCACCGAGGAGACATCCACGAGGGGACTGACGACGGGAGGCTGATTGCTCGACGGCCAACTCAGGGTCATGAATTCAGCGTGCCCCCCGGAGTCACCGGCCACGAGGGTGGCCACGGTACCCTGCAGGGCCAAGCTGGGCGCCTGCGAAGCGAAGGTAACCCCACTGCTTAGCGTGAGATCGACCATCAGGTACGGCGCGAGCGATCGAAGGCGTTCGTGATGCGTTCGCACGAGGCTCGTGGGCGCGAGCAGCATGAGGTCACCGTTGGCGGCCACGTACGTGACGTCAATGTTGTGCCACGGGTCGAAGAACACGGTGGGGTCACCACCCGGCGCTGGTGACGGGAGTCCCGTGGTGAGATCGGTCACCGTGGAAGAACCATCGGCCGAGTGCTCGTAGAGCGCCAGATCGCCCGCTGTCGTGCGGGCGGCTATCGCCACCAGGCCGTTGCCGCTAATCACGCTGGGCGTGCCCTGCAGCGAGGCGTTGGCCAGTTGGGCCTCCATTGAACTGGAGTTCCAGGGAATGGAGCTCACTCCCGAATTGAGAAATTCGATGTACGGGTTGCCGTGCAGAACACCAGGCGTGAGGCTCGGCAACGTGACGGCGGGCAGGAACGTCGTGACGAGTACCATCCGCGTGACGACGCGCCGAGTACGTTTCGCCCAGCGAGCTACCCGTGCGCGCCTCGGTGCGCCGCCAACGGAGGGAAGTCGCGTCATCGTCCCCGGGTGCCCTAGACCGGCGTCACGACGCGGAGCGGTCGTGACCACGGCCCCGCCCCATTGGCGTTAATGGCTCGGAGTTCGAGGGAGTACTGGTGACCCGGACTCAAGTTTCGCAGGGCAAAATTTGTCGCATGTCCGGTAAAGCTGAACCACGTCTTGCCCTGATTGAGGGTGAGTTGGTACGACTGCACGGGCGGCACCTTCGTGGCGTACGGGACCAGGGCGACGGCGAGCGATGAGGGGCTGGCCCCCCGTCGAACGAGGGCGGGGCGCGATGGTACGAGTTCACTCAACGGCGTCGCGACAAACATCACCGACACGGTGGCGATGGTTTGGCCAGCGACCGACTCGCGAATGGTGACCGGACCTGGTTGGGTCGCAGTTACGGACACTGTCGCCACGCCGGTGGCGGAGGAGTTCACTGTGACGAGTGCGCCAGAGGCACTGGCGGTCGCTGGCTCAGTGTCGAAGAGAGCCTGACCAGTCGTCGTCGACGCGGTGAAGGTGACGGGTGTGTTGGGCAATGGGCTGCCACTGGCGCTCTGGGTGAAGGCGGTGAGTGTGACGGCACTGTTCAGGTAGACCGCGCGCTTACTCGCAATGAGTGGACTCTTGGCTACGTTGAGGGCGGGAGGGCACAGTGCCGTCACGAAGGTGGCGCTCGGACTCCCGAGCCCGGAGGCGAGGTCGTAGCCCGTTCCGGCGGTGTAGGCCCCCTGATTGAACGCGTCGTTGGAGCCACTCGTCACGTCAACAAAGTTGCCGGCGGTGGCGGCAACTGCGTAGAGCGTCGGATTGAGAAAGCCCAGCCGGGTGGTCCCGCTGAGCTGGACTGGTGAACAGGTCTGCGTGGCAATTGCCACGATGGCACTCAAAATCGGTGGCCCAATCGAGGTGCCCCCGATGCTGCTCCATTTGACGCAGGACGAGTGTGAACAGTTCACGTTGGTGCTGTTGCCGCCCGTGAAGTACTGAATAAATCCGGTCGAGGGGTCGGCCATGAGTGAGAGATCGGGCACCATACGAGTGGTTGCCGTGGCCACGCCTTGTGACGTGTCAGTGGTAAAGAGGGCACCACGCTGCCACCACGGGCGCGACCACAATGAGGAAACACCACCGCCACCGGCGCCGCCATTGTTGTTCCAGACGGTCTGGCTCAGCGGTGAAAGTGTGTCCACACTGAGACCACCAACCGCGGTCACGAAGGGCTGCGATGCGGGGTCGTCCACCGCGGGGGCGTTCGTCGTAATGCCGTTGCAGTCAGATGAGCCGTTGTCCCCCGCAGCGGCGATGACCGTCATGCCTTCGGCGGCCATTTGCTGGAAAATAGGGGCCTCCGCATTAATAGCGCCAGAGGGATCGTTTTCGCAGTCGCCCCATGAGGTGGAAACCACGGTGGCCAGATTGTCGTCGGCAATCTTGGCGTACAGGTCGATTGGGCCGTTGTTGGTGTTGGGTCCGCTGTAGACGTCAACGACTGCCCCGGGGGCGAGAGCGGCGGTTTGCTCCACGTCCATGGTTGCCTCATCGCTGTAGGCCCCGGTCGCCCCGCCGTCCACCTTGATGGTGTGGATGGTGGGGGTGAGGTGGTAACAGGAGAAGAACGTATGCGTATCGAGCGGGTCGTACGTACCGAGTTCGTACATCGCGATGACGGCGCCCTGACCGGTGTGGCCCTGGAGCCACTGACTGGTGAGGCCGTAGAGCTGCCCCTGCTGCTGGATGGTGTAGCCACCCAAGCTGTTCGGCTGGGTGCCGCTCGACGAGCCGGCACTCGGGCAGGGGCCCGCGTAGCTCGACGTGGGAACAGTCGTTGTTGTTGTCGTGGCCCGCGGCGTGGCCAGGTGTGACGCCATCGGCATGGAACTCGTAAGGCCGGCAACGGTGACCACACTCGACGCCAGCGCCGCGGGCAGGGTGGCGGGCGTGGTGAGTTGGGCGACGACAACGCCGTCGGCGCGACGAACGTGCGCGACACGGGCATCAAAGGCGTGCGCAATTGCACCAAGCGATCCGTGCACCGACAGCACCAGGTGACCGCGACTGAGGGCGTCGACGTGGAGACCTTCCCGGGTGAGATAGGACTGAACGGCCGCCACGGTGGCGCGCGGCGCCCCGTACCGCTTGGCGAAGGCGGCGGTCGTCAAAAAATGCCGGTACAGAGGCGAACTGGGTGTGGAGAGTGCTCGGAGGAACGCTTGTTCGCCGGTGGCATTGGCGGAGTGCAATACGACGTCAAAGTGGGCATCGCTGCCCGCGTGGACGAGAGTGGCGCCGGGGGCGAGTGGCTGCGGCACGGCCACCACAATCCGCGGGTGGGAGAGGGCGGTGGCCACTGACGGTACGGCGAGAAGGCTGAGGGAGAGCAGGCTGGTGCTGAGGAACGCGCGGGCGAAACGTGAGTGCCGATACATAGTGTCTCCAGCCTACGAACTCGTGCGTGCGTCCATCTCAATTGGACGTCGAGTTGTCACGGTGGAGGGGAAAAATTTAAGAAGCGTCGCTGGCCGCGGTCAAACGGGCGAAGTGGGCCGAGAGGTCGCCACATTCCGCGCAAATGCTTTCGGGCACCAGGCCGAGTCGAATGCCCCAGCCGAAGAGTGTGCACCCCAGGCAAAAGCCCAGAAATCCCTCGAGTGAGGCGGCGAAGGCCAGGGGTAGCAGGATCCACCGAGCGACACCGAACCCACTGAGATAACAGACGACGTCAGTCGCCACGCAAAAGACGAGGCCAATGAACTGAGCGAAACGCTTAGGTGGTCCGGGAACGAACTTTTGCCAGGCCGTCAGGCGAGGACCGGCCACGCGAACCGCAAATTGGCCGAGGGGCGACATGGTGGGGCCAGTGGCCACCCGAGCGATGAACCCGTAGGTCAGGGGGGCTAAGAGCCAGGACCAGCCCAGAATCAGCGCGACGAGACTCATTGTCACCACACCGAGCGCCACCGTGCGAGCGGCCGCGTCATTGACGGGATTCGGGAAGGAGAAGAAGCGTTTGATAATTCCTAGTATACAAGTAGGAAATAGGCCGTGGCTAGAGCAAGAGCCTCAGCGCCGTTGCCAGTCCGAGCGTGACGATAACGACGCGCACAGTCGCTGGGGTCATTCGCTTGAGCAATGAAGTGCCGATACTGCCGCCCAGGAGCGTACCGGCCATGATGCAGAGGACCGCGGTGCCGACCAAGTGGCCCCGGATCAGGAATACCACTGAGCTGCAGAGGGCAATGAGGCCGGCGAGGACATTTCGCAGCCCCTGCAGCTCTCGTAGTTCGAGTGGCAGGGTGACGGCCATAACGGCCAACAACATGATGCCCAGCCCCGCGCCGAAGTAACCGCCGTAGACCGCACAGAGGGCGACACCACCGCGCAAGAGCCACCCGTGCCCCTGGCCCGTTCGATGGCGTCGGGCAAGCCGCGCACTGATGCGTGGTGCAAAGGCGAAGAGCACGGTGCCGGCGAGCACGAGCCACGGGACGACCGCCCGAAAGGCACCGGGTGGAAAGAAAAGGAGCAGTCCGCAGCCGACCAACGCGCCCGAGAGGCAGGAGGGGACGAGCGACAGAATCAACTGCTGATGCCCACGAAGTTCCGCGCGAAATCCTCGGATGCCTCCCACGTAGCTCGGCACGACACCCACCGTCGTCGTCGTATTTGCGGTCAAGGCTGGTATGCCGAGGGCGAGCAGTGTAGGAAAGGCGATAAAGGTGCCCCCACCGGCAATGCCGTTGGCGATACCGGCGGCGATACCCGCCACGAGCTCAACGAGGCAACGGAGTTGGGGCGTTAAAACGGCGGTCCACATCCTTACTACTCTACGAAGGTGCGCTTTTGTTCTGTGACCGCTAATCCCCCCGTCAGCTTCACCGCTGTTCTACCGTTAGCGATGTGTTTTTGATGACCGGTGAATTGATTGTTCCTGACGACGCCCCCGTCGATCTCATTCGTGCCGCCGGTGGTGTCGTGATTCGTGACATCGGCCCCGGGCAGTACGAAATTGCCTGCATCTACCGCGAAGCGCGCGGTGACTGGACGTTCCCGAAGGGCAAGCTCGACCCGGGCGAAACCTTTGAACAGGCCGCCTTGCGCGAGGTCCTCGAAGAGACCAACCTCCACTGTGACATTGTGCGTTTCATTGGCACCACGAGCTACGTGCACCGCAAGGGCCGTCCCAAGATTGTGGCGTACTACCTCATGCGCGTCTCCCACGGCGAGTTCGTGGCCAACGACGAGGTCGATGAACTGGTGTGGCTACCGCTCGAAGCGGTGCGGGAGCACTTGACCTGGGATCGAGATCAAGAACTCTTTGACCTTGTGGTCAATCTGCCAGGTATTCGGGCCGAAGCGTCCTAACTGCGAACGCGAGACACGAAGGCGCGTGTCAGCTCGTGCTCGGGTGCGTCGAGTATGTGCTCCGGCGTACCCGCCTCAATGACGACACCCTGATCAAGATAGGCCACCGAGGTCGCGACGTCGCGGGCGAAGCCCATTTCATGAGTGGCGAGCAACATGGTCGTGCCTTCGTGGGCCAGTTCGCGGAGGAGCTCGAGCACTTCGCCCACCAAGGTGGGGTCCAGTGCGCTGGTGACTTCGTCGAGCAGCAGGAGCGACGGCTGCATCGCGAGGGAGCGAACAATGGCGACTCGCTGCTGCTGGCCACCCGACAGTCGATCGGGGTACTCGGCGGCGCGACTCGCGAGACCGATGCGTTCCAGCAAGGCCATTGCCTCATCCCGCACCTCGTCGGAGGGTCGCTTGAGGGCGTGAACCGGTCCGAGCATGACGTTTTGAAGGACGCTGAGATGCGGAAACAAGTTGAATGACTGGAAGACCATGGCAATGTGGCGACGGACCAAGTTTTCGTCAATACGCGGATCGAGGAGTGACTGTCCAAACAAGGTGACGTCGCCGCCATCGACACGTTCGAGCAAGTTGGCACATCGCAACAACGTTGATTTACCCGAGCCCGACGCACCGATGACGCACACCACATCGTGACGATTGAGCTCGAGCGAGACCCCTCGAAGGACTTCGCTCGTGCCGAAGCGCTTGGCGACGTTGTGAAAGCCGAGCACGCTCACGAGACGCCCGCTAGACGTCGGGTGCGGTCCTTCGCGATCAGGCGATCGGTGAGGCGAGTGAGGGGCACGGTCATGAGTAAGAAGAGCAGGGCCGCGACGACGAGTCCCGAATCATTGAAGTTCTGCGCGGCGTCGATTTGTGCACTCTGCACGGCCTCGACGATGCCGAGAATGGACACGAGTGCGGTGTCCTTTTGCATGGAGATGAAGTCATTGAGCAGGGGCGGGATAACCGTGCGGACAGCCTGCGGCAAGATGACCTGTCGCATCGTGGCGGACTGGGAAAGGCCGAGTGACCTCGCGGCCAATATTTGACCGTGAGGCACCGAGTGCAGTCCGGCCCGATAGACCTCGGCGACGTAGGCCGTATAGGTCAGCGTGATGGCGACGCAGCCGTAGAACGCGGGGGTCTGGTGCGAGATCCACCCAATGTTTAGTTCGGCCAGACCGAAGCCCACAATGATGAACACCAGCAGGATAGGAATGCCTCGAAACACGTCGGTATAGATGGTTGCGAGCACTCGGAGGGGGGCCAGAACGGGCGCTCGTGATATCCGCACCCACGCCAGTAGCAGGCCGAAAAGAAGTACGAGGACTTCGCACAGACTGAACATCCAGATGTTCGTCACGATGCCCTTGCCCACCGACGCCAATCCCTGGTGTGTGCCGATGAGGGCAACCCACATCTGATGCGGGTCAAAGAAAAAGTGGCGAAAGGCCACTCCACCCGGGGCGTAGAACACGAGGAGCGCCACGGCACCGAGCACCACGACGGTCGACAGTGAACTGACGAGCCTCGAGTGCCGACCCGTGAGGAATCGCCGTCGACGTGATGAGAAGAGTGAGGGAACGTCCCCGGCGGGGACCGGGGTCGTCACGAGTGCTAGGGCTTGAGCATGGGCACGGCGTTGTAAATGCCGAGCCACTTCTTCTGCAGGGCGGCCAGGGTGCCGTTGGCGCGAAGTGCGTCTAGTCCGGCATTAACGCATGAAGTAATGGCGCTGCCCTTTTGCAGGAGCAAGCCGTAGTGCTCACCAACGGAGGGGAACTGACCAACCTGCGTGGCGATCAACTTGCCCTTGGCGTCGGTCAGCTGCGCTGACGCCATGTACTGACCCGTGGGGGTGTCGACAACGAGGGCATCAATCTGACCAGACTGCAACGCGGTCAGTGCTTCGTTCAAAGTGGGGTAGACACGCGGGGCCTTGGTGGGCTGTAGCTGGTGCTGAATGAAGGACAGACCCGTTGAACCCAACTGGTCGCCGTAGAGGTAGCCCTTCAAGTCAGCCGCGGAGTGCTTCGTCACGATTGGATTGTTCTTGAGGGCAATGATCGACTGGTTGACGTCGAAATAGCTCACCGAGAAATTGACGGCTTGGGCTCGTGCGGCCGTGTACGAGATTTCGTTGATGTCGAAGTCGAAACTCTTGTAGCCAGGGGTGAAGCTGGCGTCGAAGGGCTCGGTGGACCACTTCACGTTGGCGGCAGTGACACCCAGTTCTTTCGCCAGTGCGTAGACGACGGCTGATTCGTAGCCCTTTTGGTTGCTAGGCGTGTTGTTGACGAACCACGGCGTGTAGGCGGGGTTGTCGGTGGCGACGCTCAGGGTGCCCGCGTGCTTCTCGAGCGACGGCAGGGAGGAGCGACACGCGGCCACGGTTGTCGCACTCGCGGAGGCGCCGGTACCGGTGGCGAGCACGACGACGGAAGCGAGGATGCTCCCGGCGAGGGAAAGTCGGACAGTACGCATGAAACACCCTTTCGAAACTGGAATGTGTCTCATTCTATTGACCGTGTTGTCACAAAAAATTCGCTCTTGTGGCTCAGCCGGAAAAGTTACTAGGATAGAAACGTTTGGAGAGGTGGGTGAGTACGGTTTAAACCACATTCCTGCTAAGAATGCGACCTGCGAAAGTGGGTCCGAGGGTTCGAATCCCTCCCTCTCCGCCAAGTGCACCGAGCCTCTGTGCTCGGTGTTTATCTTTGTGAAGGAGACCCGTGCGCTACTGGATTGAAACGCTGGGTTGTCCGAAGAACCACGTCGACTCTGACAAGTTGGCCGGCCTTCTACTGTCGCAGGGCTATACCGCCGCCGATTCCGCGAGTGAGGCTGACCTCGTCGTCGCCAATACCTGTGCCTTTATCGAAGCCGCCCGCGAAGAGTCCATTGAGACCGTGTTGGCCCTGGCCGATGCGAAGCAAGGAAATGCTCGGCTCGTCGTTACCGGGTGCATGGCCGAGCGATACGGGCAAGAGCTCGCTGACGCACTGCCGGAAGTCGACCTCGTGGCGGGCTTTAATGAGAGCTTGACGGCGTTGGCCCCAGCCACTCCGGTGCGCCTCGGGTCAAAGCCGAAGAGTGACTTTGACCTTCTTAACTTGCCACGTCCGGCAACAACAGCGCCGTGGGCGTACGTCAAAATTGCCGAGGGGTGCGACCGTCGCTGTGGCTTCTGCGCTATCCCCACCTTCCGTGGCGACCAGCGCTCCCGTTCGACCGAGGAAATTCTCCGCGAGGCTCGTGAGCTCACTGCCGGTGGCGTACAGGAACTCGTCCTCATCGCCCAGGACCTCGCCAGCTGGGGGAACGACCGTCGTCGCGCGGCCCTTGGAGAGGCCGTTGAAGTCCTCGATGAAGGCGGCACCCAGCCGCTCATTGATCTCACGAACGCTCTGCGGAACGAGGTGGAGCGCGTTCGCCTCCTGTACCTCTATCCATCGGGACTCACCAGTGGTCTGATTGAGACGATCCTCGCCACTGGCGTGCCCTACTTTGACTTGTCATTACAACACGCCTCTCGGCCGCTGCTGCGGGGCATGCGTCGCTGGGGCGATGGTGACCGCTTTCTCGAGCGCATTGCCGCGATTCGCGCGGCCGAGCCAATGGCGACGTTCCGCTCCTCGTTCATTCTCGGGTACCCCGGTGAAACGGAAGACGACCAGCGGGCGCTGCTGTCGTTTATTGAAGAGGCGCAGCTCGATTGGGCTGGCTTCTTTACGTTCTCACCAGAGGAGGGCACCCACGCGAACGATCTGCCGAATCAGGTACCGCACGAACTCGCACTCGAACGCCTCCGCGAGGTTGCGGAACTGCAAGACGCCATCACGGCCCGTCGTCGCGACATGCTCGTCGGCACAACACAGCGGGTGCTCGTCGATGCTCCGGGTGTCGCCCGTAGTGTGAGGGAGTGTCCAGAAATCGACGGCATCATCATGGTTGACCCGACGCTCACCGTGGGTTCGTTTCACGAGGTCTCGATCGTGGCGAGTCACGGGACGGACCTCGAGGCGGTGCTCGCATGACCGCACGCGAACGGGTCTACGGCGAAACCGCATTGCTGACTCCCGCCAATCTCATGACGTTCCTGCGCCTGGGTATCGCTCCGGTGCTGGTGTACTTTCTCGTCTATCACCGGACGTCCTGGTGGACGGTCCTCCTCGGCGCCGTTGCAGCCGCGTCCGACTACTTCGACGGCATCGTGGCTCGCCGCTACGGCACCACGACCTCGGGTGCCTACCTTGACCCACTCGCGGACAAACTCATTGTGCTGGGTGGCCTCTACGCCCTCATCTTCACGCACCCGCATCACTTGACGTTTGTCATCGTGCCCGCGGTGATCATCACCCTGCGCGAGGTGTGGATGAGCATCCACCGCTCTCGCGCCGCCAAAGTTGGCATCTCGATCCCCGCGGTGAAGATTGCGAAGTGGAAGACCTTCGTCCAGGACTGGGCCATCGCCTTCTGTGTGCTGCCCTACTTTCACGAACACCTCGTGTACGCCGAAATCACACTGTGGCTCGCCGTGGCGATGACCGTCTACACCGGGTGGCGGTATTACGTCGACGGAAAGAAGTTGCTCGCTAATGCGCGTTGAAATTGTTGCCATTGGCACGGAACTCTTGCTCGGTCAGATTGCCGATACCAACTCCCAGTGGCTCGGTGAGAAGCTCGCCGCCAACGGTATCGGCTCTCACTTCCACCAGCATGTGGGCGACAATCACGAACGCATCGTCTCGGCCTTGCGCATTGCGCTGAGTCGCGCCGACGCCGTCATTATCTGTGGCGGGCTCGGCCCCACGCAGGACGACATCACGCGGGCCGCCGTCGCCGAAATCATGGGCGTGTCTCTCGTTCGTCAGGACTACCTGGTCGAACGAATCGAGCAGATGTTCACTGCCCGTGGCCGCACCATGGCGCAGAACAACCTCCTGCAGGCCGACGTGCCCGAAGGGGCAACGGTTATCGATCAAGTCCGAGGCACCGCCCCAGGGCTGATCTGCCCCGTTGGTGACCAAGTGATCTACGCGGTGCCCGGTGTGCCGTACGAGATGAGCGAAATGTTCGAGCGGGCCATTTTGCCCGATCTCGTGGCGCGGTCGCGGGCATTGGGCGAACAGAATGTCATTGCTTCTCGCGTCCTTCGGACGTGGGGTGCTGGAGAATCGGCACTCGCCGAAGCCGTGGACAGTCGATTTGACGAGCTCGAGTCATCGGACCGTGTCACGATTGCGTTTCTGGCCTCCGGCATTGAGGGCATCAAGGTACGTCTCACGGCCCGTGGGGACGACGAGTCGCACGCGAGAGCCCTCCTCGCCAGTGAGGAAGTCACCGTCCGGGGTCTGATTAACGACGCGTTCGGCGACGTTATCTTCGGCGTCGATGACGAAACGATGGAAGACGCAGTCGCCTCTCGCTTGGTGGCTCGCGGGCTCACCCTGGGGCTGGCCGAATCGGTCACCGGTGGTCTGATTGCCTCACGGCTGGTCAATGTTGTCGGCGCATCGCACTGGTTCCGTGGCGGACTCGTTAGCTACGCATCCGACACCAAATTCTCGTTGCTGGGCGTGACCCCTGGTCCGGTCGTGAGTGCCTCGGCGGCCGAAGACATGGCCCGCGGCGCGCGGACGCTGCTCGGCGCGGACGTCGCGGTTTCGGTGACCGGCGTCGCCGGCCCCGAGGAGCAGGACGGCCAAGTGCCCGGCACTGTCTTCGTTGGTATCGCCATTGGTGAGACCGTTTCCCACGTGGCCCTGCGCCTCCCAGGGGACCGTGCCCGAGTGCGCACCTACGCCGCGATTAGCGCGCTCGACGCTTTGCGCAGAACGCTCGACGCCACTTCCTAAATTTTCATTTCACCACAAGAAATCCTCTCTACGAACATCTGTTCGTAGTACGGTTAAGTCCAGCGGAGAACGACCGATGTGACTGGGGGTCCCTAACGTGCCTCAGGTGAAGAAAAACAAGGAGACAGCAATGGCAACTGACGACCGCGCAAAGGCTCTCGAATCGGCACTCGGCCAGATCGAGAAGCAGTTCGGTAAGGGTTCGGTTATGCGCATGGGAGAGAACCTCCACATGCAGATCGAATCAATTCCCACTGGTGCACTGGCACTGGACATGGCACTGGGCATTGGTGGCCTACCCCGTGGCCGCATCATTGAGCTCTACGGCCCAGAATCCTCGGGTAAGTCGACCCTGGCGATGCACGCCGTCGCCGAAGCCCAGCGCAACGGCGGCGTTTGTGCCTACATTGACGCTGAGCACGCCATGGACCCGGTCTACGCCCGCGCTATTGGCGTCAACATCGACGACCTCCTCATCTCCCAGCCCGACACCGGTGAACAGGCGCTCGAAATCGCCGACATGCTGATTCGTTCCGGTGCCCTCGACGTCATCGTGATCGACTCCGTAGCAGCCTTGACGCCCCGTGCCGAAATTGAAGGCGACATGGGCGACTCGCACGTGGGCCTTCAGGCTCGTCTGATGAGTCAGGCGCTTCGCAAGCTGACCGGCGGACTCTCCAAGTCCAATACCGTGGCAATCTTCATTAACCAGCTCCGCGAAAAGATTGGTGTCATCTACGGTTCGCCCGAAGTCACCCCCGGTGGTAAGGCCTTGAAGTTCTACGCCTCAGTACGCCTCGACATCCGCCGCGTTGAGTCCATCAAGGACGGCACCGACGTTATTGGTAACCGCACCCGCGTCAAGGTCGTGAAGAACAAGTGCGCCGCGCCGTTCAAGCAGGCCGAGTTCGACATCATGTACGGCCAGGGCATCAGCCGCGAAGGCTCGATTCTCGACGTGGCCGTGGAGTTGGGCTTCGTGAAGAAGGCCGGTGCGTGGTTCACCTATGAGGGTGAGCAGATGGGTCAGGGTCGCGAGAATGTCAAGACGTTCCTTCGCGAAAATCCCGCCACGATGGTGGAGATCGACACCCGCGTGCGTGCGCACATGGCGGCCGCTCTCCTGCCCGCCGTTGAAGAAGACGCCGGCGTTGACATCGACAGTCCGCTGTCGCTCGACTAACGAGCACCGAAGTAAAGAGCGACCTTCGGGACGATAACGTCCCGAAGGTCGTTTTTTCTCTAACTCGACGGTGAGACCACCACGAATCTGGTGCGCCAGAGGACGTCTACTGGCGAGAAATTGGTCAGTCAATACCGTAGAACTGAGCCGACCACTAGCGTGGTTCCCGTGACCGCTCGACTTCGCTTTCGACGTTGGCTGGGGGCGCTGGTTCGGGCGAGTCGGTCCTACGCCAATGACGTGGCCACCATTGGTCCCGATGACCCCTACGCACGCAGGTTCTACGCCTTTGGTCGCGGGGCCGGACTGCTCGCCCCCCAGGGCACGATGTATAACGAGCGCTACATCGCGCTCGGGAACGACACCTTGGTTGGTCCTTACGTGACGCTTTCGGTTGGGATGTCGCCCGATCAGGAGATGATGAACGCGCCCGTTATTTCCATCGGCGAGCGCTGCATCATTGGTCGCGGCTCTCACCTCATAGGTCACTGGTCGATTCAACTCGGCGACGATATTCAAATTGGGCCGAACGTCTACATCACTGACCAAAACCATTCCTACGACGATCCCGATGCGCCGGTGGGGTGGCAGACGCCCACTGAAGACGAAGTTGTGATTGGCTCGGGCAGTTGGATCGGAACAAATGCGGTGATACTCCCCGGGGCCCACCTCGGCCGCAACACGACGGTGGCCGCCGGCGCGGTCGTGCGGGGCACCTTCCCCGACGCCGTGGTGTTGGGTGGCGTACCGGCGAGGATCCTTCGCCACTACGTGGCGAACGAAGGCTGGCGTGAGGGGGCACCCGCATGAGCGCCTGGGGAATAGACCTGTCGCCGCTTCGAACCTCGAAGGAATATCGACGGCTCTATATCGCCGGAGCCGTGACGGCGTTGGGGACGCAAGCCACCTACGTAACCATGCCCTACCAGTTGAAGTTGCTGACGCACTCGACGCTGCAGGTGGGAGCGTTGGGTCTCGCTGAAGTGATTCCCCTCGTGGTCTTTGGCCTCTACGGCGGCATCCTCGCTGACCGGATGAATCGTCGCTCATTGATCATCGTCACTGAAGCGTTGTTGATGGTGACCACCGCACTCATCTTTGCGAACGCACTACTCGGTCACCCCTCGGTCCTCGTCATCTATCTGACCGCCTTCGTCAACGCGGCCGTCGCGAGTGTGCAGCGACCCAGTATTGCGGCCCTTAATCAGAGCTTCGTCCCACACGACCTGCAACGATCGGCCTCGACACTACAGATGATTAGCGGCACGATTGCGTCGATTATTGGCCCGGTGACTGGTGGACTCGTGGCCGTGGCCGCCGGCCCCCAGTTTGTATACGGAGCAAATCTCATTACCTTTTGCGCTTCTCTCTACTTGTTGTCGCGCCTCAGTCACCAGGATGCTCCCGCTCTTGCCGAAGAAACTGACCGAGCGGCCTTTCGCGCGGGTCTCGACTTTCTGCGGTCACGTCCCGACATCATTGGGACGTACGTCATCGACCTCGTGGCCATGCTCTTCGCCTTCCCCGTTGCGATGCTGCCCTTTGTGGCGGGCCGGTTTCACGAGACCTACGCCCTCTCCCTTCTCTATGGCGCGATGCCCCTCGGTGCCCTCGTGGCGTCAGTGACGTCGGGGTGGTCCAAGTACGTTCACCATTACGGCCGCGCCGTCGTCGCCGCGGCTGCGGCGTGGGGCCTCGGCATTGCCCTCTTTGGCTACTCCTCGTCGTTGGTGATCGTGCTCGGCGGGCTCGTGATCGCCGGCGCCGCCGATGCACTGAGTGCCGTGTTCCGCGCCACGATGTGGAATGAGTCCATTCGACCCGACGTGCGGGGCCGCATGGCCGGCATGGAAATGATCTCGTATTCGATTGGTCCCACGGCCGGACAGTTCCGCGCGGGCCTCATGGCCGCGTGGACGACGCTCCGGTTCTCACTGACCGCCGGTGGACTTGGTTGCACGGTGGCCGTGGCGGGTGTCGCTGGGGCCCTGCCGTCTCTGTGGCGCTTCGATGCCCGTACCGACGTCAACGTCGCCGAGGTTCGACGTCTCCGCGAGGCCGAGGCGCCCGCGGGGGAGCAGTAAGAACTAATACGCTTAGTGGGTGCCCCTCACTTACTTAGTCACCGTTAGCGGACCCGACCGTATTGGCGTGGGTGCCGAATTATTTGCCGCACTGGACCGAGTAATCGCTCGCGGAGGACACCTCGCCGACGTTGGTCAGATCACGATTCGCGGTGCCCTCGTCCTGTGCGGAGAAGTCACTGTTGCTGATGACGTGACTCGTGACGATGTGGTTGCAGCCGTCGCGTTGAGCGATATTGAACGAGATGGCATCACGGCCACCGTCGAACTCGTCGACGTGGCGGAGGCATCGCAGGGAAGTCGACTGCTCGTCACCCTGCTCGCAAAAACCGTTGGACCCCACCAGCTCAACGAGGTCTTTTCGGCTTTCGCCCGCGTGGGGGCCACCTGTGAACGCATCGTCCACCTCGCAACCTATCCCGTTGACTGCTACGAGCTCGTGGTGCGCAGTGCCGATCATGGTGCGCTCCGAGAAGAGGTAACCGCGGCGGCGAAGGCGAATGGCCTCGACATCGCGATTCAGCGTGCTGGTTTGCACCGTCGGGCAAAGCATCTCGTCGTAATGGACGCTGATTCCACCCTGTTGCAGGACGAGGTTATTGACCTCCTCGCCGAGGAGTGCAATTGCGCCGAGGCAGTAGCGGCCATTACCGAGCGGGCCATGGCGGGGGAACTGGACTTCGCCGAGTCGCTTCGTGAGCGCGTCGCCCTGCTTGCTGGTCTCGATGAGTCGGTGTTGGATACCGTCCGAGCGAAATTGCGACTCACCCCGGGCGCTCGAACGCTGCTTCGCACCCTGCAACGACTTGGTTACGTACCGGCGGTCGTGTCGGGCGGTTTCGTTGAGGTCCTCGCCCCGCTCTTGCGGGAACTTCAAGTCGACTACCTCGAAGCCAATGAACTCGAGATTGTCGACGGGAAATTGACCGGGCGACTGTCGGCGCCCATCGTGGACCGCGCTGGCAAGGCCCGGGCGCTGCAGCGTTTTGCGGCGCAGGTCGGTGTGCCCCTGGAGCAGACGGTGGCCGTGGGCGACGGGGCGAACGATATCGACATGATTTCGGTCGCCGGACTGGGCATCGCGTTCAACGCCAAGGCCGTCGTGCGCGAGCACGCCGATGCCGCGCTGTCAGTGCCGTATTTGGACGCCGTGCTGTACTTCCTCGGTATTAGTCGCGAGGAAATTGAAGCGGACTAGTGGAACGTGACCTCGTCGTCAGCCAATGGCGACGGTGTCCCCTCACACCGAAGGTGTTCAACTAGCGAGCAAGATCGCCCGGACCGCCAGCCCACAGGGCGGCCATCCACGCTTCAATCGCGTCGGGATCACGAGGCAGGGCGGCGGAGAGATTGACGGCACCGTCGTTGGTGATCAGGATGTCGTCTTCAATTCGAATGCCGATGCCGCGGTACTCCTCGGGTACCGTGAGGTCATTCCACTGGAAGTAGAGCCCGGGCTCTACGGTCATGACGTAGCCGGCGTGGAGGGCGCCTTCGTTGTGGGCGTCCCGCGACAAGGTGCAGTCGTGCACGTCGAGGCCCAGCATGTGGCTCGTGCCGTGCAGCGTGTAGCGACGGTGGAGTTGGAGATCCTTGCGAACAATAGTGTCGACATCCTGGTCCAAAATTCCCAGTTCGACGAGACCTTCCGCTAGCACGCGCATGGCGGTCTGGTGTGAGGTGATGAACGGAACACCGGGGCGAAGAGCGGCGATGGCGGCGTCTGAGGCTCGCAACACGATCTCGTAGAGTCGACGCTGGGCTGGCGAGAAGGTCCCGTTTACCGGCATCGTGCGCGTGATATCGGCGGTGTAGAGGTCGTTCACTTCGACCCCAGCATCGAGCAGCAAGAGGTCCCCGCTCGTGACGGGACCGTTGTTCTCCATCCAGTGCAGGATGGTGGCGTTGGAACCCGATGCCGCAATGGTGTTGTAGCCAACGTCGTTGCCCTCAACGCGAGCGCGCAAGTTAAAGACGCCCTCGATGACTCGTTCACCACGGTGCTCGGCCGTGGGGAGCGCACGAACAACGTCCTCGAATCCGAGAATGGTGAAGTCCACGGCGGCCTGCAGCTGGGCGATCTCGAACTCGTCCTTGACGAGTCGCTGATCGCTTAGGGTCGCAGCAATCAGTCCGTCGCGAGATGTGGCCGGTACCATGGCGTCCACGACGGCATCAACTCCTCGCTGAACGAGAATGTCAGTGCCGGAAAGAGCTGCGAGGTCCTCGCTGAGGTGGGCCAGATCGCGGGTGGCTATGGCGAAGTACTGCGCCGTTTCGGGTAGTCCACGTCGGGCTCCGACCCAGAGTTCGCCGTAGCGTGCGTCGGTGAAGAACTCGTGCGTCGACTGGTCGCGTCGCGGGGCGACGTAGAGCGTCGCGAGGTGACCGGACGCGAGTGGCGTCATCACCAAGACGACGTCCGCGTCCTGGCAGCCAGTGAGGTAGTAGAAATCCACGGTGGTACGGAAGCGGTAGTCCGTATCGTTGCTTCGTACCTTGTAGTTGCCAGATGGAATGACCATCGTTACCCCGGGGAAAGCCGAGGATAAGGCATCCCGACGCGCAGCAAAACGGGCTACTTCGGGGTGCCGATCGGTGGGGAGAGATGGCGTGAGCCACCCCTGAGTCATGTGTTCAGTGAGCGCCCGAGGCATGGGCGGCCGATGTGCTCCGGTGTAGACCCAGTGTTCGGAAATCGGGTGTTCGGCGGAGACGTCTGGTTCAGGTGCGGAGGGCCAACTGGTCATTCGCCAACGTTATCGCTGGCGTACCGCCGCGGAGCGCTACTGGGCGCTGGCGTTACCGTCGACGAGTCGACGGGCCCCCGGCAACAGGGTGCCGGCGACTACGGCCTTGGCGATGTCCCAGACGAGGAAGGGAACAAGACCGTTGGTGATGCCCCAGCTCAGTGACTGGTGGTACGTGTGGGCGAGCCACGGCACGCCAATCGCGTAGATGGCGAGTTCTCCCAAGACGAAGAGGCCAATGGCACTCGAGATGGTGCGGTCGTTACCCTTGGCGGCCAGCCAACTCATGATGGCGGTCGCCACGGCGAAACCGACGAGGTAGCCCAACAGACCCTTGACGCTGGCGTATCCCGACTGCTGTCCCGCAAACCACGGTACGCCCGCGAGGCCGGCCACCAGATAGAGGGCCATGGCGGCAATTGCCCGGCGAAGGCCAAAGGTGGCGCCGACCACGAGAACGCCCAGCGTTTGGCCGGTGAACGGAACGACGAAGGGGTGGACGGTCCATGAGATTTGAGCAAGTGCGCCAACGAACGCGGCACCGAGGAGGGCAAATGTTGCGTCGGTCAGGAGCGTTGGCTTGACGAGTGTGTCGAGGACGGTACGACGCTGAGGGGAAACGGCAACGGTTGACATGATTGCTCCTTTATCTGCTTCGGAACAGGTTAGTCAGCCCATTGGACTGCCTCTGGTTACTACGAAGTTAGGCAATCCACCCGTGGTCGCGGGCAATCTGTTCGGGATCACCGATGCGAAAGCCCGTCCGGTGCTGGAGGGCGCGAATCAGGCCACCGGCCTCGTAGAGGGATTCGTGCGTGCCGGTATCGAGCCAGGTCACCGCACGAGACAACGTCTGCACGTGGAGCTCACCCCGTTCGAGGTAGGCATTATTCAGGGCCGTGATTTCGAGTTCACCACGGGCGCTGGGCGACAACGTCTTCGCGAGCGCCGAAGCCTTTTCGTCGTAGAAGTAGAGGCCGGGGATGGCGAAGTGTGATTTCGGCTCCTTGGGCTTCTCTTCAATAGAGACGACGCGACCGTCTTCGTCGAACTCGACGACGCCGTAGGCGGAGGGGTCAGCCACTTCGTATGCGTAAATCAAGGCGCCACTGACGTCAGTGTTGTTCTCGAGCTGGGTGCCGAGACCCGGGCCGTGGAAGAGGTTGTCGCCGAGGATGAGGGCGCACTTATCGCCATTGAGGAAGTCTTCACCGAGGATGAGGGCCTGGGCGAGCCCGTCGGGCTTCTCTTGCACGACCCACGAGATCTCGAGTCCGAGGTGACTACCGTCACCCAGGAGCCGCTGGAAGGCCGGCTGGTCGTGGGGCGTCGTAATCAGGAGAATCTCACGGAGACCACTGAGCATCAAGGTGCTGAGTGGATAGTAAATCATCGGCTTGTCGTAGACGGGGAGCAACTGCTTCGAAACCGCTCGCGTAATAGGGTGCAGGCGCGTGCCACTCCCACCGGCCAAAATGATTCCCTTCATCTCATTAGTATAGGTAACGTTCATCTTTCTCTTTTGACCGAGGTATTTCTATGCGCATCGTGATTACGGGAGCCGCTGGTTTCATCGGTTCTCGCTTCGTCGAACTCCTGTTAGGAGCTGAGCACCTTGGCTACGACGAGATTGTCATTCTCGACGCGCTGACCTACTCGGGGCGCCGCGAAAACATGGAGACCGCGTTGCGCGACTCCCGCGTCTCGTTCGTCCACGGTTCCATTGTTGACGCCGACATTGTTGACGAGACGCTGCGCGGAGCCGACGCCGTCGTGCACTTCGCCGCCGAAAGCCACGTCGACCGTTCGATTACTGGTGCCCGCCTCTTCTTTGAGACCAATGTGCTGGGCACTCAGACGCTGCTCGAGGCCGCTCGTCGCCACGAGGTTGGTCGCTTCGTCCACGTGTCCACCGACGAGGTGTACGGCTCGATTCCCGAGGGCTCGTGGAAGGAAGACCACATCCTCGAACCGAACTCGCCCTACTCTTCCTCGAAGGCCGGTTCGGACCTAGCGGCGTTGGCCTATCACCGTACCTACGGCATGCACGTCAACGTCACGCGCTGCTCGAACAACTACGGCCCCCGTCAGTTCCCCGAAAAGGTCATTCCCCTCTTCGTGACGAACTTGATGGACGGCTACAAAGTCCCCCTTTACGGTGACGGTCAGAACATTCGCGACTGGCTCCACGTGGACGACCACTGCCGCGGCATCTTGTTGGTGCTCGAAGGTGGCCGCGCTGGTGAGATCTACAACATTGGTGGCGGTACGGAGCTCACCAATAAGGAGCTGACCTACCAGTTGCTCGCCTTCATGGGTAAGAGCGAGGCCAGCATTGAACCAGTAGCCGACCGACTCGGCCACGACCGCCGCTACTCGGTGGACTGCGGCAAGATTCGCAACGAACTGGGCTACACGCCCCAGGTGCCATTCGAGACCGGCCTCGCTGCCGTTGTCCAGTGGTACGTGGACAACGAGACGTGGTGGCGCCCACTCAAGGACGCCCGATGAAGGTTATTGAGACGGCCATTGCTGGCTGCGTGATTCTTGAAGCCGGCGTCTTCGGCGACGATCGGGGGCTCTTCCGGGAGTGGTTCAAGTTGGCCGACCTCGAGGCGGCGGACCTTTCCTTCTCGGTCGAGCAGGCGAACTTCTCGGTGTCCAAGCAGAACGTGGTCCGAGGTCTTCACTACTCGGTTGCACCTCGCGGGCAGGCCAAGCTCGTGACCTGCGCCCAGGGCACACTCGATGATGTCATCTTCGATATTCGCGAAGGCTCACCGACGTTTGGCCAGTTGGTCGTCGTTTCACTCGCGGCCGATGAGGGCCGTTCCGTACTCCTGCCGGCCGGTGTGGCTCACGGCTTCTGCGTGACGAGTGAGACCGGTGCCTTGGCCTATCTGCTCTCGACTCCCTACGACGCACCAAACGAGCTCGAGATTCACCCATTCGACTCGGAGATCAACGTGCCGTGGCCACTGTCAGGCGACGCAATTATGAGTCCCAAAGATGCCGCCGCACCATCGTGGGCGTCTCGTCGCAACGCCGGTCAGGTCCCGCGTTTCTGACGCCTCCCGATCGCTCGCGAAGGTCGGTCGCAGCACTGGTCTCTCGTAGGCTTGCGGTATGAAACTGCGCGTCACGGGCGAAGTCTTTTTCTGGCGGGGGCCATCGCCATTTCACTTTGTCGCGGTTGACACGGAAACGAGCGACGCAATCCATCAGATCGCGGCCACGGTCACGTACGGATGGGGCATGATCCCCTGTGAATGCGTCGTGGGGTCCACGACCTTCGAGACCGCACTGTGGCCCAAGGACGGCGGGTACATCATTCCGCTGAAGAAGGCGGTACGTGATCGCGAATCGATTGCCGTCGGCGACGAGATCACGGTCGTGCTGCGGATTGGCGACTACTGAAGTGCCGCCACTGTGTCATCGTGAGCGTCCGGTGCTATCCACTTCCTACATCGTCACTATGCAGTCAGGTGGGAGAATTCCCACGACATGAACCTTCAAGAGGAGTAATGTCAATCTCGGTGTGACGGGAAGCCTGGTCGTCGTTGGAGTTCATCGACGAAAGGTTTCACATGAAACGCACCACCTCTACCCCCGTTTTGGCACTTCTCGCCCTCGGCGTCGTCTTCGGCGATATTGGCACCAGTCCGATATACGCCTTCCAGCAGTCAGTGGCGGATGGCCACGCCTCCGTGAGCAGTATTTATGGTGTGGCCTCACTCATCTTCTGGGCCCTCGTGATCGTGGTCTCGCTCAAGTACCTGGTCTTCGTACTGCGCGCCGATAATCGCGGCGAAGGTGGCGTGCTGGCCCTGTTCTCCTTGCTGCCTCGAACGATTCGTCGACCAACGAGCCGTCGGCAGTACGCAGTGTTCTTTGCCCTCCTGCTCGGAACGGCCTTCCTCTTTGGCGACGGCTTCATTACGCCGGCCATCTCGGTGCTCTCGGCGGTCGAGGGCACCGGGGTCATTAATCCCTCGTGGGTGCACTACGAGGTGCCCTTGACGGTGATCATTCTGGTGATCTTGTTCGCCGTTCAGTCCAAGGGGACCGCCAAGATTGGTGCACTCTTTGGGCCGATCACACTCCTCTGGTTCATCACCATCGGCGGCCTGGGTATTCGACAAATTGCCAAGCACCCCGCCGTTTTCCAGGCTCTTTCTCCGACCTACGCCGTGTCTTTTCTGCAGCAGAACCAGCTGCACTCGTTGGTGATTCTGTCTTCGGTCATTCTCGCGATTACGGGTGTCGAAGCCCTCTACGCCGACCTCGGTCATTTTGGTGCGCGGGCTATTCGCTTGGGGTGGTGCTTTGTCGTGGCACCGGCACTCATCTTGAACTACCTCGGTCAGGCCGCGGAAGAAATTGTGAGTCCGAAGTCGTCGAGTGCCCTGTTCTTTGACATGGCGCCCAACCGAGCATTCCTCTACTTTCTCGTCATCATCTCGACGGCGGCCACTGTTATTGCCTCCCAGGCCCTCATCTCGGGCGTCGGTTCGATCTCCCGACAGGCCGTGCAGATGGGGCTCTTCCCCCGTCTGCGGATTCTTCACACGAGTTCCAAAGAGTCCGGGCAGATTTTCGTGCCGTTCATCAATGCCTTCGTGGGCATCGGCACCATTCTGCTCGTCATTATTTTCAAGTCCTCGGCCAACCTGGGGAACGCCTACTCGTTCGATATTTCCGGCACCATGCTGATTACGACACTCGGCCTCGCCATCGTGGCGAGCTACCGCTGGCACTGGAAGAAGTGGCTCGTGGGTGCCCTGTTTGGTCTGTTCGGGGTCATCGACCTGTCGTTCTTTGTCAGTACGTCAACCAAGTTGTTCAAGGGCGCCTGGGTGCCGCTCGCCCTGGCCCTCGTGATTTTGTTCTTCATGCTGGTCTGGCGCCACGGCAACGCCGTGCTGACGCGGCAGCTACGCGAGGCGGCCGTGACGTGGACTGATCTTGACGAACAACTACAACAAAGCCACGTCTTTCGCCCACCCACCACGGGCGTCTTTCTCGCCTCACAACTCGATGTCGTGCCCCAGGCGGCCCTGTCGCAGATTCGGCAAATGCACGTCCTCCCCGCCCGACTCGTGGTCGTCAAGGTCACGACCACCGAAGAGCCTTACGAGGAGCACGTCGAGGCGCTGGAGCACGTGGCGCCCGGCGTGACGACCGTGGAGTTTCACCTCGGGTACATGTCACCGGTCGACTTGCCCGCGTTGTTGCGAACGTACCTTACGGACGACCTGTATGAGTCCAGCGTGACCTACTACCTCGCGGACAGAAAGTTCACGAACCGGGGCCGTGGCGAGATCACCGGTATGACGGAACGGGTCTTCACTTTTATGCACCGCAACTCGGCGACTGCCTCGCGGTACTTTGGCTTGCCCGATGAGCGGGTGGTCACCCTCGCGACACAACTCGACCTGTAATCGATACCGAGTTACCCCAAGGGGCTGGTTTGCACTTCGTTAATGATGATGGGCGCCGCAGTCGTGCGCTGCGTCGCCGGTGGCGAGTGAATTGACGTGTCTCACGGAGTGGCCCACACCACGGCGTGACTCGTGGTCGTGATGGTCACGGTGCCTTGATCGGTGACGCGGAGTTCGTCGCCAGGGTGAGCCGGCAGCGCGCTCGACCACACAACCGCACCGCTCGAGGTCACCGTTACGAGGTTGCCGTCGGGACGCAGCTCGGTGGCAACGCCTCCCGCGTGACGCCCATCGCGCCAGAGCACCTGCTGGTCGGCACCGAACAATGCGAGTTCACCCGTTGTTCGTTGCAGGAGGCGACAGCGACCATCGGGCGACGAGACGTACCATCCGGGTTGAAGCGGCGCACCAGTGCGGATAGTGGTGAGCGTGGTCGGCGTGCTGAAGAGCACGCGCTCGCCGGTCACGAGGGCGAGCGAGCCATTGGCGTTCAGGTGAAGCGCTCCCGACGGTGCGTTGGTACGTGTCGACCAGACCACGGTTCCAGCCGCTGAGCGGAGAGCGAGTGTACCGTCGCGGAAACTCGCTGACGCGTTGGGGCCGGCAACCACGGGGGCTACCCACATCACTGGACCACCGACCTCGTGGTAGTTCAACTTTCCTTCGGATGAGACGGACAGAGCGAACTGTCCATGAGGTGAAAGTCGCTTCTGGCCAACCCGTAAGACGACACCGTCACCAACGGTGGTGAAGGGAGATGGTGGGGTCGGCACTGATGGATCACCGCAGGTATTGGGAGGCCCGCTTCGGCCGAGCAGGTCAACAAAGGTGTAGCCGTGGGCGAGGAACCAGCGAATGATCGTCGGGAGCGCTGCCACCGTGGCCGGCATGTCAATGGGCTGATTGTGGAGCAGGACCACGGGGTGGTCTTGACCCTGCGCTACGGCGATGACGTTGCGCTCGATGTAGTTGATCCAATAACTCGACCCCGAGCCCCGGGCCTCCCAGTCACCGCCACCATCACTCCACATCCATAACGACATACCGAGCTGATTCGCCATGGCAATGGTGTCGTTGTTGTAGTCGCCATAAGGGGGCCGAAAGACACAATCCACGGTCGACGTGAGTGCACGTTGTTGACGATCTACTTGCGTCATTTGCTCTAGCTGACCAGAGGCGGGAAGCAGCGCCATATCGGGATGGCTCACCGTGTGGTTGCCAAGGAGGTAGCCCTCGGCGCGCTCTTTGAGTAGCGACGAGGTGTAGTCAGTCATCCCATAGCCAACGTTGAAAAAGGTGGCCCGAACGTGAAACGAGTCGAGAATCGCGAGAATTGCAGGAGTCGAACGACCCGGTCCATCATCAAATGTGAGTGCGACGGTCTTTGCCCCACTCGCAATCGTGGGGGCGGTATTCAACACCCCACCGCTGTAGGGCGGGCACGAGGTCAGAGGGAGGGATGATGCGTTCGGAGCGGTTGCCGCAGGTGCGCTGTTTACCCCGAGGCCACACACCACGATGGTGCCGGCGATGACACCTCGCCACGAAGTAATTGTTCTGATGTGGTCATGCTACGTCGCGCTCGTCAAGTGTTCGTTCGATACACCTTGAGCCCACTAAGCAACGGGACGGCTTTTCCTGACAGGCATGACCGCAGCGACGACTCAGGCACCGACGCTGACCATCGTCCTCGTTCTCCCGTTCTTCATGCTGGTATGTCGTCACGGCAATGCCGTGCTGACGCGACAAATGCGGGAGGCGGCGGTGACGCGGGCTGACCGTGACGAGCAAGTACGGCAGAGCAACGTCTATCGACCCCCAACGACCGGTGTCTTTCTTGCCTCGTAACTCGATGTCGTGCATCAGGCTGCACTGTGCCAGATTCGGCAGATACACGTGCTCCACGCTCGACGAACGGCTGGATACCCTCTCGATATGTAGGGCTACGTGGCGCTGCGTGAGTGGCCAATCTTTTCATCAATAGCGGTCGGGCATACTCCTGCGCATTGACAATTTCGGTTTGTCGGAATAATTCGACATAGTGATTTGTAGGAATATCTCGACATGAGTAGAATGTCGAGATATGACGACAGATTCTGCGCCGAAAAGTACTGGTCCATTTAGGGTCTACGCACCCTCGTCACTCGGTGACGCAATTAGGCATTACCGGCTCGAAGCATCTCTTACGCAGGCGGAACTAGCGGAACGAGTCGGCGTGCAGCGTTCCTATTTGTCAGAACTCGAGGCGGGTAAGGAAACGGAACAAGTGCGGAGACTCTTCAGAATTCTGCGTGAGTTGGGTCTTCGCATCACGATCGACAAGGCGGACTGGTAGTGGGAAAAGGGTTAGGAATCTGGCTCGATGGTGCGAAGGTTGCTCGGATTGAGTACCAGCGAGGTGGGCCCCGTCTCGCCTACACCGCCCTTGCACTTGACCGCTATCCACTGAATGCACCCCTCCTCTCCCTCTCGTTACCGGTGAGGTCAACTGCTTTCCCCCCGGGTGTGGTCCGAGCCTTTCTCGACGGTCTGCTCCCAGAAGGAATTGCGCGGGAAGCATTGGCCCGTGACTTCAGCCTCGAGGCGGGAGACACTGTTGGACTGGTGCGAGCCCTCGGTCGAGAAAGTGCTGGGGCACTGATTATCCTGCCCGACGATGAAACCCCCAGTGCACCACTTGTCAGAACTTCGGTGCATGAATTAAATCGGGATGACCTGCAGGCTCTGATCCGCAACCTACGAAGCGAACCCCTCGGGGTGACGCAGTCGGTTCGACTGTCGCTCGCCGGCGTGCAGGAAAAACTGGCCCTCGTCGCGCTGGGGTCGAACGCTTGGGGCCAACCGGCACCGGGCACCCCGTCCACGCACATTGTGAAACCGGCCCTCGTCGCATTTCCTGACTCGGTGGCGAACGAAGCATTCTGTATGCGGCTGGCTCGTGCACTCGGTCTCGATGTGGCCAGGGTGACGGTCGAGGTCATTGTTGGACGGCCAGCCTTGTTCGTCGAACGATACGACCGAAAGGTTGTGGAGGATGGCTCGGTGGCTCGAATTCATCAAGAAGATTTTTGTCAAGCGTTTGGGCTGATGCCTTCACGAAAATATGAAGAACAGGGTGGTCCGTCGCTGCGACGTATCGCGGAAACCCTCATCAATTTTGCGGATGCTTCGTCACTAACTCGTTTCCTCGAAGCCCTCGTTTGCAACGTTCTTATTGGCAATGGAGATGCCCATGCGAAGAATTTTTCGTTGCTTCGTAGGGAGGGGGGTGGCCTGACACTCGCCCCGCTCTACGATCTACTTTCCACCGTGCGATACGGGGATGCGAGACTCGCGATGTCGATTAATGGGGTTCAGCGAATTGACCGTGTGACAACTGCCCACGTCATCAACGAAGCCTCGACATGGGGTCTCAGTCGAGATGCGGCTCGACGCATTGTTGAACACACGGTTGAGATGGTGCCCTCCGCCCTAGCCGCGGCCTCTGCCGAGACGCCAGAGGTACCTGCCGATTTGATTGGGTTCGTCGAACGACAAGCGTCAATGCTCCGCGACGGGCTCTCGCTAGAGTAGGCAACCTGAGCTTGTCACCCCTCTCGGTTTACCTGACTACTGGAGAACGGAGTGATTGGTAGCCTGACAGACATGACCGCAGCAATGACCCAGGTACCGACGCTCACTGGGGCTACGTTGCGAGATGTCCTCGTCGGTCTCGCCGGCGTCGATGCCGTGGGGCTCGAGGCCCGAGTGGCCAAGCTCGGCACTCGCTCACTCAAAAGTGACACCAAGCGTCGGGCCATTGATCTCGCGATCTCGATGGTCGACCTCACGACGCTCGAGGGGGCTGACACGCCGAGCCGCGTTCGAGCCCTGTGCACAAAAGCTTGGCGACCAGACCAGAGCGACAGTACGACGCCCAGCGTCGCCGCCGTGTGCGTGTACCCGGACCTCGTGGCCGTGGCCAAGGAGGCGCTCCGTGATGCACCAGTCCTCGTCGCCTCAGTGGCGACGGCCTTTCCCGCCGGTCGCTCATCGCGGCGCGTGAAGTTAGCCGACGTGGCCGACGCCGTGTCGGCGGGGGCCGACGAAATCGACATGGTCATTGACCGCGGCGCGTTCCTCTCGGGTCGATACGACGCCGTCTTTGAAGAAATCGTTGCGGTCAAGGAAGTCTGTGGGGCTGCGCATCTCAAGGTCATTCTCGAAACCGGCGAACTCGTGACCTACGACAACATCAAGAAGGCCTCATGGCTGGCCATGCTGGCCGGTGCCGACTTCATCAAGACATCCACCGGCAAGGTGGGTGTGAACTCGACGCTCCCGACGGCGCTCGTCATGCTCGAGGCCGTCCGTGACTACGCGGCGCACACGGGCACCGTCGTCGGTGTGAAAGTCGCCGGTGGCATTCGCACGACCAAGGATGCGCTGAAGTACCTCGTGCTCGTTGACGAAACTGCCGGTTCGACGTGGCTGCACCCCAACACGTTCCGCTTCGGTGCGTCGGCCCTCCTGAACGACCTACTCCTGCAGCGCCGCAAGCAGCACACCGGCACGTACGGCCGCCCCGACGTATTCTCTGGAGACTGACATGAGCGATACCCCCACCACCTCCACCCTGGGCTCACTCGGGTACGCCCCCGCCCTCGAGTCAACCGCCATTGTCCGACTCCAGGCGAACTACGGACTCTTCATTAATGGAGAGTTCACGAATCCGAGTGCCCACGAGCAGTTCGCCACACTTAATCCCGCCACCGGTCAAGCACTCGCCACCGTGGCTCAGGCCACCGCGTCAGATGTCGATACCGCAGTGCGCAGTGCGCGTAACGCCTACGACTCGGTCTGGTCACGAACGTCGGGTACCGAACGAGCCAAGTATCTCTTCCGCATCGCTCGACTGCTGCAGGAGCGGGCTCGTGAATTCGCCGTCCTTGAGACGCTCGACAACGGCAAGCCGATTCGCGAAAGCCGTGACATTGACATCCCCTTGGCGGCAGCCCACTTCTTTTATTACGCCGGTTGGGCCGACAAGCTCGACTACGCCGGTTTTGGTCCCGCCCCCGCCCCACTCGGCGTGGTCGGGCAGATCATCCCGTGGAACTTCCCCCTCCTCATGGCGGCCTGGAAGTTGGCTCCGGCCCTCGCGGCTGGTAATACCTGTGTGCTCAAGCCGGCCGAGACCACGCCACTCACGGCGCTCCTCTTGGCCGAGGTGCTCCAGCAGGCCGAACTGCCCGCCGGCGTGGTGAACATTGTCACGGGTGACGGCACGACTGGGGCAGCGTTGGTCGCTCACCCAGGCATCGACAAGATTGCCTTCACTGGTTCGACCGAGGTTGGTCGTCGCATCCAGGAGTCAATCGCCGGCACTCCAAAGCGACTCACACTCGAACTCGGTGGCAAGGGTGCCAACATCGTTTTCGACGACGCGCCGATTGATGAAGTCATCGAGGGCATTATTGACGGCATCTTCTTCAACCAGGGCCACGTCTGCTGCGCTGGCTCTCGCCTGTTGCTGCAAGAGAGTGTGGCCGACGAGGTACTCAGTCGACTGCGCCGCCGCGTCGATCAACTCCGGGTCGGTAACCCGCTCGACAAGAACACCGACGTCGGCGCCATCAACTCGGCCGAACAACTGGCCCGCATCAACGAACTCGTCGGCGAGGGCGAGCGCGAAGGTGCCACCCGATACAGCCTCGACTGCGCGCTGCCCCGCGAGGGCTTCTGGTTCGCGCCCACTGTGTTCACGAATGTTGAACAGAGCCACCGCATTGCCCGAGACGAGATCTTCGGCCCAGTACTTTCGGTGCTGACCTTCCGCACGCCCGAGGAAGCAGTGGCTAAGGCGAATAACACCACCTACGGTCTCGCAGCCGGCGTCTGGAGCGAGAAGGGCTCTCGCACCCTGTGGGTAGCCCAGCGCCTGCGCGCCGGAGTGATCTGGGCGAATACGTATAACAAGTTCGACCCCACCAGCCCCTTCGGTGGCGTGCGGAGTTCGGGATTCGGTCGCGAAGGTGGCCGCCATGGTTTGGAGGCGTACCTCAATGTCTGATCGTCTCGATGTGCGAAAGACCTACAAGCTCCTGTTAAACGGGGCCTTCCCCCGATCGGAGTCGGGTCGCAGTTATGAAGTGGTGACCGCCGACGGAGCCTTCTGGGCGAACGCGTCGTTGGCGTCGCGCAAGGATCTCCGTGACGCCGTGGTCGCCGCACGAGCCGCGCAGCCGAAGTGGTGGGGCGCGACTGCCTACAACCGTGGCCAGGTGCTGTACCGCTGGGCCGAGATGGCCGAGGGGCGTCGCGACGAGCTCGTGTCCCACCTCACCGCAGTGCAGGGCATCGACGAGACCAAGGCCCAGGCCGACGTCAGTCGAGCGATTGACCGCATCGTGTGGTACGCGGGCTGGACCGACAAACTGGCTCAGGTACTCGGTGGGGCGAACCCCGTGGCCGGCCCCTACTTCAACTTCTCACTGCCGACGCCGTCGGGCGTCGTGGCTGTTTTTGCTCCCCAGGATGACCCTCTGGTCGGCTTCGTCGACGCGGTGGCCCCCGCTCTGTGCGCTGGGAACGCGGTGGTGGCGATCACCTCGTATCTCTTGCCCACCCCAGCCATGGTGCTGGCCGAAATGACTGCCACGGCTGATCTTCCCGGTGGCGTCCTCAACGTCCTGAGCGGTCGAGTCGACGAGCTCGGCGCGGTTGCGGCGGGACACGAGGATGTTGACGGTCTTGACCTCACGGGCGCCGGTGAGCTGGGTGACGAGCTCGGCCGCTTGGCCGCTTCGTCAATTAAGCGTGTCTTTCGACCCCACTCGAACGAGGACCCCACCTCGCTTCGTCGGCTACGTACCTTCGTCGAAACGTCGACGGTGTGGCACACGATCGGACAGTAATGACGAACCCTTTTACCCTCGCCCAACTCGCCGCTGACGAACTGCGTACTTCCTCGGGTGTCGATCACTACGACCTGGCCATTGTGCTGGGGTCCGGCTGGAAGGAAGGGGCGGTCGCCCTTGGCACTCCTTTCAGTGACATCGTGAGTGCCACGCTGCCGGGCTTCTTTCCACCCACGGTGCCCGGACACGAGGGGCGACTGCTCAGCGTGCGAGTGGGCGATCGAAACGTGCTTCTGGTCGCTGGTCGCGTTCACCTCTACGAGGGCCACAGCGCAGCCGAGGTCGCCCACCCCGTGCGGACGGCCATTGCGGCCGGTGCTCGAACCGTGGTGCTGACCAACGCCTGTGGTGGCATCGACCCCACCAAGGGGCCCGGTACGGTGGCGATTATCAAGGACCACATCAACCTGACGGCCACGTCCCCCATGGAAGGGCCGAATCCACCCGACGGGTACGGCTCACGTTTTGTTGATCTCACTGACCTCTACAGTCGCCGGCTGCGCGCCGCGGTGCTCGCCGCCGCCCCCGAACTGACCGAAGGGGTCTACGTGGGGTTCCGTGGGCCCCACTACGAAACACCGGCCGAGATCACCATGGCCAAGACCTTGGGTGGCACGCTGGTCGGTATGTCGACCGTGCTCGAGGCCATTGCCGCGCGCCACCTCGCGGCCGACGTTCTCGGCCTCTCGCTCATTTCGAATTTCGCGGCGGGTGTTACTGACGAGGCCTTGAGCCACGGTGACGTCTTGGCCGCCGGTCAAGAGGCCGCCGCCTCCCTCGGTCAACTCCTCGCCCGCCTGGTACCCGTTCTGTGACGACCCTGCGCGAGCGCGTCGAGGCGTGGATTACCGCCGATCCCGACGAACACGACCGCGCCACCCTGCGAGCGCTCCTCGAGGCTGATGACGAACGAGAGCTCCACCGACGGTTTGACCAGCCACTGACCTTTGGCACCGCGGGACTTCGTGGTGAGGAGATGGCCGGCCCCGCCGGTATGAACCGACTCACCGTTCGCAGAGCCACGCAGGGGGTCTGTGCGTGGCTACGCGACTGCGGCCTCGACCCAGCGAAGGGTGTCGTGGTCGGACGGGATGCCCGACGGGGATCAGAAGCGTTCAATGACGAGGTGGTCGCGGTGCTCCTCGGCGCCGGCGCCACCGTGTACGAAATGCCTCGCCCCCTGCCTACACCTCTCGTGGCCTTTGCGGTGCGGTCCCTGGGCGCAGTGGCCGGCATCATGATTACGGCGAGTCACAACCCCCCGGCCGACAACGGGTACAAACTCTTTGGTCCCGACGGCACGCAGATCATCGCGCCCCATGACGCCATCGTGGAAGCGGCGATGGCATCAGCCGGCTCACCCACGCTGGGGCACCGTGGTGCCTCGCACCACCACCTCATTACCGACGAACAACTCCAGCGATACCACGACCACATGGTCGAGCGCTTTGGCGTACCGGCGAATGACCTGCCGATTGTCTACACCCCGCTCCACGGCGTGGGTGGCGACACCATGATGCGCCTGTTTGTCGACGCTGGGTACCAACGCGTGATTCCCGTTCCCGAACAGTTCGCCCCCGACGGGGCCTTTCCCACGGTCGCCTTCCCGAACCCCGAAGAACCCGGTGCGCTCGATCTCGCCTTCGCCCTCGCACGTGACGTCGACGCGGACCTCATCGTGGCCAATGACCCTGACGCCGACCGGCTGTGCATCGCGGCCAAGGACCACGCCGGTAACTGGCGGGCCCTCCGGGGTGACGAGGTGGGCTGGCTACTCGGTGCGGCGGCGATTGCCGCGGCCCAGCCTGACGACGTCGTGGCCACCACGATTGTCTCGTCCAGTTTGCTCGGGACGATGGCCGATGCGGCGGGCGTGGCCTACCGAGAAACACTGACCGGCTTTAAGTGGGTGAGCAAGGCCGCCGGTGATAAACACTTGGCCTTCGGCTACGAAGAAGCTTTGGGGTACGGGGTTGACGCACTGGTGGGGGATAAGGACGGACTTTCCGCCGCGTTGGCCTTCGCCCAACTCGCCTATGGACTCTGGCAGCAGGGGCGAACGGTGTTTGACCGACTCGATGAACTCGAGCGCACCTTTGGCGTCCATGCCGGTGCGCAGGTGTCGCTGCGCGTGGCACCACCCGCTGGGCGTGAGGTCTTAGTTGCGACCATGGCGCGCGTGCGGGCGCATCCTCCAGTGAGCCTCGGTGGTCTCGCCGTCGTCGACGTTATTGACCTTGAAGCCGGTTGGCACGAACTAAGCCCCACCGAAGGGCTCATCTGGCAATTGGAACAGGGTGGGCGGGTCGTGGTGCGACCCTCGGGCACTGAGCCGATGCTCAAGGCCTACATCGAGGTGGTCGTACCACCCAACGACGACGTGAGCAACGCGAGAAGTGCCGCCCTCCTCAGAGTGTCGGCTCTAGCGAGCGATCTCCGGTCGCTGTTATCCCTCTAAGCGACGGGAACTATCGGACGTTACGCCGCATTAGGGAGTTAGGGCGAACAGCGATGGCGTTATTGCACTATAGTAAAGATATTGCACTATAGTGAAAAATAAGAGGTCGCTATGAATGTGGAAAGTCCCATCACGAGTGTGATTCCGACCCTCGATGGACGTGTACTCGAGGTGGCAGCGGCGTCTACGATCCCATTGTCGCTGACTGAAATTCATCGTCGCAGTACGGCAGGCACGTTGTCTGGTATTCGAAAAGTACTCATCCGACTGGTTGGTGAAGGCGTGCTTCTTCGACAGCCCGGCGGCTACGTACTCAATCGCGACCACATCGCGGTCCCCGCAATTACCGCACTCACTTCTATGCGTTCAGTCTTCTTTGCGCGACTTCGCAGTGAAGTGGCGTCATGGGAGTGGCAACCCGACCTCTTGGGCATTTTTGGTTCGTTCGCGCGTCGCTCGGGCGACAGTCAGAGTGACATTGATATCCTCCTTATCTCACCGCACGGTTGCCCCGACGAGCTACGGGATCGACTCTGTCTGCGCATCACGGCGTGGACGGGAAATCGAGTGCAGGTGTTCGACCTCACTCCGTCGGACGTTCTGCGAATGCAGGGGCAAGATGAGCCCCTTCTTGATAATTGGCGACGAGATCTCGAGATTGTGATGGGTCAGGACAGCGCTCCGTGGGAGGCGCTTAGATGAATGCGAGAAGGATCGCAGGGGTCCGAGCGTGTGGAATGGCGGAGGCCCGAGTTCGACTAGCGCAAGCTCATGAATTCGTACGTGTGGCGACGCTCTGCATGGATGAAGATGATTCGGAAGACATGCACGCGCAGGCCGCCGCCGCACTCGCCGTCCTCGCCGGCAGCTGATGCCGTCTGCTGTGCACCACTTAAGCAACGGCACCGTGGTCAGGATCATGAGGGTGCCGTGGCGCTCCTGCGAACGGTGCATCCGTTTGGAGAGTCGATGGGTAAAGACTTGAGTCGATTGCTCTCAGAAAAGGACAACGCCCACTACGGCGCAGTCGTCGTCAGTGATACCAAAGCGCGGGAGATGATTAAGTGGGCAACGCGACTCATTGACGAAGCAACACACCAACTAACACTTTGACCATGGGCTACGCACTCACTGCGAGGGGCGCAGGCTCAAACATGCGCTGAGGGCGGCGCCACGCGACGCGACGCTGGCCGAGAGCCGCACGCTGTAGAGGTCGCCCTTGATGAACACGGTGGTGCCGAGCGTGGCGGGCACGGTGACGTTGATGACGCTCGTCGTGGTGACGGGGGTGTAGGTCGAAGTGACACGGTCAATCAGCGTGGTGCACGCAGGCCCCAGGAAAATATCGAGCTGGGACGTACTGACGGGTGACGTACTGGTCCAGTGTACGAGGACACTATTGCTCGACACACCAGCGCGGGTTATCACGAGGGAGGACGGTGCCGGAATTGCCGTCGTTGTCGTGGTCGACGACCCGGTCGTAAACGAGGTGGTGAGATAGGGCAGTTCCTGGGCCCAGGTGAAGGTCATGTCGGGCGGCGTTCCGACAGGTCGCTCGATGAGGTCGGTAAACGAGCCATTCTTCTGGACGAAGGCGAAGCCGGCACCTACTTCGCAGGTCGCGCAGTCGAGTCCGACGGCGGGGTTGTACCCCGGGTCGCTCCCGAGTAACTCATCGCGGTGGGCCCAACATGCCGCGGCCGTTGCCGACGTGCAGTCAATATTCATCGTGGCGGTGCGACTCCCCGCCCACCCGTCGTTATACATCCAGCCGTAGTCGGCGACCAGTACCGAGAAACCCTCCGACCACGCCGAGCCGATGGCCTGGGAGCCATCGGTATTGGTGGCGAGGGAGAAGCCCGCCGCCGGACCAGGATCGCGGCGCTGCGTGGCGGCGCGTTGGGCTTCGACGGTGAGCGCAGCGTTGAGGCCGAGGTAGGGCGCAAAACCGAGTGAGGTACGTTCGAGATTGAGTATCACGAACAACTGTTGCGCGGTACTCAGTCGGTACCAGTTGGTGGGTAGCGAGAGCACTGGTTCGCCGAGTTGGCGCCGTGCACGATTGATGGCCGAGAGGACGTACCGGGTGCAGGCTCGATGGTTGTCACTCGGTCGAGGCCACCGAGGTGCGGAGGTCAAGCAGGGATTGGCACAGTGAAAACCAGCGTGTGGCGACGACTCAATGCAGTTGCCCGAATCAAGGAAGTTGGGCACGGGCGCAATGGTCACCGCAGGGTTGAGTAGCGGTGGTGTGGCGGCACTCGTGACCACGGACGACGTGAAGAGAAGGAGGGCGACGCCAAGCCCCGCGAGCAGTTTCGTTCGACTCACGACGCCGATGTGGCGTGGTGGTGAAGTGCGGCGTAGCCGGGCTTGATCACCGTGTTGATGAGGGCGAGCCGCTGGTCAAACTGGAAGAAAGATGACTTCGCAGCGTTCAGCGTTAGCCACTCCATGTCGGCCAGGGTCCAGTTGAACGCGTCGGCGCAGGCCTCAAACTCACTGGACAAGGTGATACCGCTCATGAGTCGGTTGTCGGTGTTGAGAGTGACGCGGAATCGCAGTTCCCGCAACAGTTCGATGGGGTGTTCGGCAATCGAGGCGGCCGCCCCCGTATGCACGTTGGAGGTGGGGCAGACCTCGAGGGGGATGCGCCGGTCGCGCACGTAACTCGACAGACGGCCTAACTGGTAGGTGCCGTCATCGCGTCGGGTGATGTCGTCGACGATGCGCACGCCGTGGCCCAGTCGCTCGGCGTCACAGAACTGCACGGCTTCCCAGATTGAGGGCAGGCCGAAGGCCTCACCGGCATGAACGGTGAGGTGAAAATTCTCACGCTGAATGAAGTGAAAGGCCTCGAGGTGTTCGGTGGGCGGGAAGCCATCCTCGGGTCCTGCGATGTCAAAGCCACAGACGCCTTGATCCCGATAGCGCACCGCTAACTGCGCCATCTCGAGTGTTCGGTGGGCCTGGCGCATGCCGGAGATCAGCGTACGGACAATGATGGTGTGGCCGGCGGCCTTGGCCTGTGATGTGCCGTAGGCGAACCCGGTTAACACGGCCGTAACGACCTCGTCCAGCGTGAGGCCCTGCTGTTGGTGGAGTTCGGGGGCGAAGCGAATCTCGGCGTAGACCACGCCATCGAGCGCTAGGTCGTAGGCCGTCTCTGCCGCCACTCGTTCGAGTTGATCCTTCGTCTGCATGAGGGCGGTGGTGTGGGCGAAGCCCTCCAGGTACCGCACGAGATCAGATCCCGGCGCGTCGGCGATGAACCACTGGCGAAGATCGTCCACGTCCGCGGTGGGGAGACCTCGGTAGCCGGCCTCGGCAGCGAACTCACTTAGGGT
>Ga0208260_1000023_pt1 | contig 59062 bp, 58 predicted proteins | sample CryBogCBH18Aug09_FD_184619 | JGI IMG/M metagenome (GOLD analysis project Ga0208260, IMG submission 184619) | Freshwater microbial communities from Crystal Bog, Wisconsin, USA - CBH18Aug09 (SPAdes) | ecosystem: Environmental > Aquatic > Freshwater > Lake | place: Crystal Bog, Wisconsin, USA...
CCATAATGTATAGATAATAAAGAAACAATCACGTTTCATTATTATAATGTTCTATGAAAATTCATATTCAATATGTGTATAGAGATGATTCATTAGTAGGGGAACACGCTTCATTAGCTGGTTCTAATACATGTGAGGTACAAATACCTTCGTGGAGTAGATCTAATATCATTAAAGCTTGTTGTAAATTGGCTCTTTGGGATAAGAGTGATTTAAAAGAAGCATTAGATGAAGATAGTGAAAAGTACTTCTACACTGAATTGGATTTGGGTGATAGCGATAGAAATAATGCAATCTTTGCTGATTCTTATTTTGTAGCTAACTTCAATATTGTTCAAGTAGATTAACATTTCAAAGGGATATATCTTACCGGTATATCCCTTTTTTATTGCCTTTCTTCAATAAAGTAACCATTATATCTAAACAATGAATAAAGAAATATATTATACCATTCAAATTAAAACACGTGATTCTAATGATTGGAATACGTTTAACATAAACACTTCAAGTGATATTACTCCTAAGCAAGTAAAAGAGGCTACTCTTGAAGGAGCTACTAAGCTAATGAATAAGCTTGAAAAGGAGTTTAACTCATTCGGTTGTTTATTTAAAATACAAAAGATTTAAGGCTTGCCGTTTAACGTAGCTTAAGACATTATACTAATATGAAAGAATTAAAACAAACCTATATTATCTTTTTGCAAAATGATCAGGTATATTGTACAGCCGAAACATATGACCTGGCTAATGAGATTATTAAAGCTGATATGTTAAAGGGTGCTATCATTCAACAAGTTAATCATATCACAAGTATTGAAGAAGGTATTCCAGTTACATTATCATATGAAAGCAATTAACTATGCAAGGCTAGCCGGCCTATTAGAAGGCACTATGGTATCAGTACCATACTTTGTTAACACTCCAGGTTTTAAAGTAACTGACCCTGCTGCTTTTCGTAACTTTATGCAACAGCTAATCAACGAAGCCGAAGCTAAAGTAAAGGCAGAGGCAGAAGCAGAGGCATTAAATCAATACGAATAAAGCTTGCCGAATAGGAAACAGGCATTACTATTGGCATTAGATCAACAATTATAAGATGCCAATATAATACTATGAAACTTAAAGCTTTATTACTACTAGCGTTAACGGGTACGGTGCCGGTGTATTCGTACCAAGCACGTACAGCACCTACTACTGTTGTTAATACCCAGGGTATTAACCTATTAGATGACTTTGGACGTAACATCAACACCCATGGCATTACGTTAGTGGATTGGGAAGGTGAAGTAGCCAACCCTGCTATACAGATATATGTAGTGCCGGTGAGACCTGGTCTGGTAACCATTACAGCTACAGAGCCTAGAATCTATTTTAACAACCCAAGTATGGTGACTGGTACTGGTCCGGTCAAGCAGTTAACGTTTACTGACACTAACCCAAAAACTTTTACGGTATCGATCTTTCCAGATAAGTCCGGTGTAGATCAGGACTACACATTAACCATCACCACCAATAGTGGCAATACAATAACCACTCAATACGTTAATGTACATGTAATAAGCCAGGACCAACCATTTAGAACATTAGATTATCCTATCACGGTGGACTTCAGTCAAGATCAATCAGGTTTTTTCAATGACCCGGTTAAACGAGCCATAGCGGTTCAATCGGCTCAGGACTGGATGTACTTCTTTGATGGTACGGGATTGGACACAGTACCGGTAGGGGCGGAGACAACCAGCATATGGGATATGAACACCTACACTACCAGTCATAAGGTGACCAATTCAGTGGCCTACAAAGGGTACTTGTTGTATGCGTATGGGGTGGTGAACAGTACGGAGACATCTGGTGGGGAGGGGTCATATGCCGGTAGACCACAAACCATTAACGGCCAACAACTACCACAAAGACGGTCAGGTGGGTACGAGGCGTACATCAACGGTAACTACAATCTACTAGGGTGGTCATTGGATACGAATGCTGAAGATTGGTGGAAGGCAACCAACCTAGGCAACACCATTAACGACTTAATGTCCATATCTCATCACGAAATCGGACACGCAATATGTTTTAGTACTGCTAACACAACATGGAACAAGTACCAGACCCAGGGGTATGTGGATGACCCACGCGTGGTGCAGTACCAAGGTAATAAGCCCACGGTAGATGTGCATAGTCATTTAGCAGGCAACGTAGACCGTCAGTCAGGTAAAGGCGCCTTTGGTAATGAGTACAATGGCATAATGCCTAATTGTAGGTGGATAATGACCAAGCTAGACTTATTAGTAGCACAGGCATGTGGGTACAAGTTAAGGGACACCTCAGCGTTTAAAAGCTTACAATTAACCACCACCAGTATACCTAATGCAAGTGCCAACGTGGCGTACAGTACAACACTAGTAGCTACTGGAGGTATCCCGTTTTACAATTGGACCATCACACAAGGTACATTACCTACCGGACTAACAATAGATCCTTTTAGTGGTATTATATCTGGTACCCCTACCATACCAGGCACCTATACCTTCACTGTACAAGTAGAGGAGTACGATAGCAACACTTTACCAGTACACCAAACATATACGATCAACGTTAATGGTACAGCAAAGACATTAAACCGTAGACAACTTCGTTGAACATTTATGTTGACCTTTATTGGTGCCTGTACCAACATCTTCTATCTAGTCAGATAGACTAGACATACATAGGACAGACACAACACACACACAACATAGACTGACCTACTAGATGGTTTAACTTTTTTCTGTCTAGTAGGTCTTTCTATGTACATTGGATTATAGATCCGGTCTTGGAAATTTGAATTTCAAAATCCAGAAGTACAACCAAATTCGGAAGTGTGATACCATTTGAATGTACACTCATACCGGCACACCATAGCCCTTTTACACCACATCACCTTACGTGGTAGTTTATTACTTTAGATACATCCATAAATAATGGTATGGATAACGATTACGATAAAGCACTTAATGACATACCTATGAGTGGTAAAGATAAACTAACGTTGTGGGTAGTATCCGTACTCACCTTCCTTTTCTTTATACTAGCCTTACTCGTTAACTTTTACTACTAGTACCTACACAGCACTGTGTAACGTACACACACATGCTTGTGTAAGATCGGTCTCTGTACCGGTACCATACCACGTACACGGGTATACTCTTCTATATAAAGAAGCACTCTGTGTACATATACCATACGTTAAGGCCTTATACATTGTACCGTATCATATGTTAAGGCCATATACATTGTACCTTATCACCATACACCTATACGCTCTCTTTCTCTCTTTGCTTATAGGCTTGCTAGGGCCGGCTCTTATAATTGGGCTCGCTATATAGTCAAGCTTTTTTTTTGGCCCGTAGCAAAATAGTAACCAGTATCTATATAACCAATGTTTGTTTCCAACCAGGTATTTTTTTCAAACCATCTCAAAATCAATACATAAGGGCAAAAATTAGTATTATATATGTTGAAAAAAAAGTCAACTAAAAAGTTGCATGCCGACTTTTTAGTATATCCCAAAAGCCTATTTCCTATATTACCTTTCCTTCGGAAATCCGTATTCTTGGGGTACTCAAAAATTTTTCGCGCGCATATTTTTTTGGTAAAAAACCTATATAGGGGGGAATTATGATATCCCATTTACATATACTGTTAGGTAGTTATGCGTTACAGGGCTTTCGAAAAATAGTTATCTATTAGTTGATTTTCGTTTTAGGTAATTTATAATCTGTGTATTCTTATGAAACATAACAACAACAATCACAGATACAACACAAATGTAAACGTAACGCTCTTGCCCGCACCGGTAGGTAAGGTGTACAGGAAAGATATAAATGCTGAAGTGAAGCCCCGGGTATACAAGCCCCGTGCACCATGGGCCATAAAGCTAGCCAAATTGCCGGTTGGGGGTTCTTTGCCAGTACCGGATAAGATCGTGCAACGTAGCATGTATTTATATGCTGAGAGAATGGGATATAAGGTAACTGTAAAGAACGACCATTTACAAGAGGCCCCATTACGTTGTTACAGATTAGCTTAACATTATAACTATATACATACAAAACATGAATCCGATACAGATTAACAGTAGTGTAGAAGAAGTAAGCAATATGCCATCTGCCTGTCCTTTCCATAGTCTTGGGACAGCGATGATCAACGAGATAGTGCCACCGGTGTTAAACATAACACGTTATGGTATCCTAAAAATGAGTCGTATAGCGAATGTGGTACCGTGTGTACGGTCAGAATTTCCTAACCGTACCTGGGACATTATTCTTATAGATAAGAATACAAGGGTGTTAGAGAACGCCAAAATTGGGTGGGTATATTTTATTGTAGTGGGATTGAGAATAATTAAGGTAGGTAGTGCAGAAAACATTAACAACCGTTTATATGGGTTTGAACAATCCAGGTCCTTAGCTGATAAGAAACACTCTACTGATACTAACGTGAAGCGGGAATTTGAGAGCGATTTAGCAAGTGGTAAAGTGGTATCGGTATATGCCTTTCAGTCCGATAGTTATAGGGCGGTGGAGAGATCGGTACTAGCAGTTATGTCGGCAGCTGGGTACTTGCCTGCTGGTAACCGTAATCGCAATTGATAACACGCACATATGAGTTATTACACAACAAACACAAACGACAAGGTGCAGTTAAGGGAGAGCAAGACCGGCAACATAGCACTCGAGATCCATACCTCCACCTACGGGGGCACTAAGGACAGTTATGTTAGTGGGGATGAGTTAATCATTCACACCAACAATGGGGTTACGTGGGTGTATTCGGCTAGCAAACGCTACCGGATAAGGTAAGTGTTATTTGTAATGAAAAAAAGACCTATACACGGGGATGTACTAGCGCATGTACGGTTGCAGTTAACATACGATACCGAACTGTTGTCTAAAAAAGAACTCAAGGCCTTAAGGTATGTGCGCTCTTTAACGCAAAACATTGACCACTACGGGGGTAAGTCCTTTGATAAACACCTCTACGGCACTCTGTCTTTGTTGAAACACTTTAACCAATCAGAGGATGTTTGCTTGGCTGGCCTGTACCACGCCATCTATGGCACCGAGTACTTTAGCCACAACATTAAAGTCGATAGAACCACGGTCACAAAGTACATAGGCAAGTATGCAGAGGAGTTGGTGCACGTGTTCTGTTCCCCGGAAAGAGATCGAAACATCATAAACAATAGATTAAACAAACCACTCACCTGTTGGAAGGACCTACTCTATATACTATATGCAAATGCTATAGAGCAGATCCCAGAACCTGATCAACCAAATCAAAACGCCATGCTCGGGTTCTGCAAAACCGTACAGGAACGCATTATATGGTGTGAAAACACTCTAGATGGTAATGTGTGAGTGGAACTATTAACTATTTCAACTTAATATAATTATATGTCTCACCACACCACTACACAATCCCCCCTGTTCAAGGACCTGTACGTTAGTATCGTTAATACGTTAGTAGCTAAGTGGCCCATTAATAACGAGGGGGACATAAAGCACATAGCTTCTATCGCCCTTAAGGTAGCAACCATTGCCCATGATACGCACTACACTACCACTGTAAACGCACAACCTGAGAACCCCTTTGCTGGTAAATTTGATGATACCCTCACCAAAGAAATACTTTCAAACGTGACCTGGCAGTTCAATTCATATACCCCCAAACCTGGGGTACCTGCCTATAATGAATGGGTATCAAAAGTGGATAGCTTTGCTTCTAATGATAATGCAGTTAGAGAGGCTAAAGAGGAACAACAACAGCAACAACTCCGGGGTAAGTCCAGACTCGAAGAGTTTAAAAAGAGGTGGGCGGGGATGGAACCTGCGGTTCCAGAAGTAAAGAAGGTTAAAAAGAAGTTTGTTGGTGGGGTTTGGGGTACAGCTGAAGGCGAAAGCAACTCAAGCCATTACCAGATTTAGGACTTAAATCGTAGCAAGTGGTTTTCCCCATCGAGGTGTTTTTCCTCTTTAATGAGTGCTTTCACGCGCTCTATACTCACGTACTCTTCATTAATGTACCAGTCTTCAAAACTACCCACATCCCCGCATATCATTGTGTACCCGGCCTCCGTAAGTAGTTGTCTTGATTTATCTCTCCACCCATCCCCAAACCTATAGGCATCGTGTTCGTAGGTTATGACCGAAAAACTTACCCTATCCAAGGGCACGTTCTGGAGAGATTTAAAGGTAACACTCGCTGGCTCCAAATCAAAGCTAGCATAATCAATGTGGTTAGTACTTAATGTAGAACAAATAGTATCCCAATTAAGAGCGGTTGCATCAGCAGTCCACATCAAGTTTTTACGTGTTGATACCTTCCACATTGGTTCAAACTGTCTATCGAAATCCACCGATAACCCTTTCCATTGAAAGCTTTGTTCTAATAAAAGTGTGTTGTTAATATAATATGGTTTGTTGCAACCTAATTCTACATACGTACCATTGGTCAACCCGTTCAGACAACTCATTACAAATAGGTCTTGGCCTGCTTGAGAGTGATACTGTGGGGTTTTGTCTGCACCGTTAAACGGCACCGTTAACCAACCACTTTTTAGTTCTTTAGCAGACGTGTTCAATTTCATACATTTAATTAGAAATAAAACAATATAATCAATAAAAAACCCTTACCGTTTAAGGCAAGGGTTTAAAGAGATTGTTTTACTTTGTAGGCGGGGCATCAGAAGGCGGGGCATCTGTTGCGGGTTTCTTTTTATGTTTCTTATGCTTTTTTGGAGCATCCACTGGTGCTATATTGCCTGTTGTTGCAGGTGTGGTTGTGGTTGTTGTAGGAGCCGGAGCGGGTTGAGTGGCTTGCGCAAACCCAACATTTACTACTTCGAGCGCTATAGCTCCTGCAAGTACTAATAATATATTTTTGTACTGCATAGACAAATACTTACTTATTTTCTATTGATAATACAAATTATTGATTTATTTTTTTTATATATAAATATATCTATATATGATACGTAGAATGTTTAAAAATCAACCCACTGTTTATAACGATAAAGTTTGTATTTATAAATTTAAGGGTATGAAAAAATTTGGGCCAGGTACAGATTTTAATAAAAAAGTAAACCTCTATTTTAATAATCCTATTTTTAGTAATAGAACTAAACCTTCAGAACAGAACGGTAAAGGTAAAGCTATCACCTCTGTAGGGTTGAATGGGGTGTTGCCTTTTTTTAAAAGTATAGGGCTTGAGGGCACAGAGTTGAACGACTGGTTAAAGAAAACGTTCTATAAGGCTGCAAAAGATATGGAGTTGCCAGTTGATCCTAAGATACATAAACAGGTGTTTTTACGTTCGTGGGCCAATCGTATGTATAAAGAAGTATCTGGAAATGCACACATTCACGGTAACGTCTGTCACCTTGTTGGTATTTTTTATTACGAAGTGCCAAAAAATAGCTCTAAGTTGATATTTGTTAATGAGCACATTTATGACGTACCAGTAGATAAATTAAATAAAGAAAAACTAGAATACCTCGATCCAGAGCCTGGTATGCTTGTTTGTCATGATCCATGGATTCCGCATGCAGTAAGTGAGCACGGTAATGAACTACCACGTACGTGTTTTGTTTTTGATATACAATTTCCCGGGGTACCGTTGCCTAAAAAACAGCAATAAAACTTTTATAAGAAAGTTTATTAAAAAAACTAATAATAAATCACTAAATATTAACATGCCAAGAGATAATAGCTTTAATAAACTCGTTCAATTATTAGAAACCGTTGATACCAACTTAAACTCAAACCCACCTGTAGTGGATGAAGGTCATGGTGGTACACATATGGCTATTGCACAAGTAGCAGAAATACTACGCAATGCCCAACACCTAATGGATTTATTAGAGAGTTTACCAAAAGAAACTTGCTTAGAACCTTGGCAACAATCAAAGCTCACCCTAGCTAATGATTATCTCGAGAGTGTAAAAACTGCAATGTCATCTCCTGATGCAGATGATCAAGAAGGTCACGGCCACGATATAGAGGAAATCGATATCGAACCAACAGAACTAGAGCTTAAGTAATTTTAATCGACAAAGTCGATATTATTAAATCTCTTTTCGTATTCTTTTGTAGTAGAATCTACTTTACCTGCATATTCAAACCCTGTGGTGCAGTTCTTAGCAGCCACATATAGTTCGTAATTATTTGCAAATCTACCCTTTGCTAAGACTTCGCATACATGAGAAAAAGCTTCTTTTGTTTTAAACTTTAGCTTTTTGTTGTTCGGTAACTGTAATGTGAAATAATCGTTTTGTTTCATTAAATGTTTTACAATTGTATTTAACAAATTAGTGTAATAACTCAACTATTATTTGAATGTAGCTATAGAAGCAAACACCGCATATGTAGGTGTGGATGTTAGTTTGGTTACAGAGAAAGTATAGATATCGTTTGCGTTTGCGTTGCCTGAGGAAGGTGCCGAACCACCCTGCCACTTTGGTGTTACTGCAGTACCGTCAATTTGAGTAGCAGTTTGATACCAAGGTGTGGCACCATTAGTTACAATGAGTGCTAGTGTAACTGTTTGACCTACACCTAATGTACTGTTTAATGTAGTAGTACTATTACCACGTATATTAAGCACCCAATTGTTAGCATTGTTTGATGTGTAGAATTGTATACCTTGTGTTAATACATCAAAGTTTGTTGTAGCAGCAGGCGCCAAACCGGTATTAGAAGTAGTTTCTAATACTGTTTGTTCGGTTACTATACCACCGTTAATATTTAAATTGCCCCCGACAGTTACAGTCGTTCCGTTATCTTGTATTATACTATTAGTAGTAGCAAACGACCCGCTCCATTTAGTTATATAATTTGAGGTACCACTACCTATGATATTAACTGTGGGGGTAATTTGAAGATAATTTCCAGTTGGTACGGCTATAGTAGAGCTATTCGTCCAGCTTGTTCCTGGTGTAACGTTAATACGATACCAGGAATTTTGAGAATATACACCAAATACAGCATATATAGTATAAGAAGAACTATTGTTTTGAACTATATAAAAATTGCTAGGAGATTGAGAATTAGCACCTAAACCACCATTATATACAGCTACTCCATCCGCATAAAATGCTCCACTAACACCAGACTGAGAAGAACTGTTATTAGAAGTTTTAAAATATAAAGTGGTGTATTGATCTTGAGAGGTGCTGGCATTATAACCCGCGTGAGAGGCTATTTCCATTACAAGTACACAACCACCTTGAGAAGTATTCCAGGTACCAATATTTACATAACCAGATGTACCATATGTTTCTGGTAGTGTGTATGTTGGTAACATACCAGAATAACCACTTACACCGGAAGTACCTGAAAAACCAGAATAACCGCTTATACCAGACGTGCCAGAATAACCTGATATACCAGAAGTACCACTGAAGCCGCTAAACCCGCTAAACCCAGACCAACCGCTTATACCAGAAGTACCAGAAAAACCACTAATACCGCTTGGGCCGCTAGTACCGCTAGTACCACTGTAACCAGACACTCCAGAGTAACCGCTTATGCCACTGTAACCGCTTATACCAGATGTACCAGACCATCCTGAGGTACCACTAAAACCTGAGAAACTTGAATACCCACTTATACCTGAAGTACCAGACCATCCTGAAATACCGCTATAGCCACTATAACCCGAATTACCGTAAGCAATTAAATTAGCACTAAAGTATGTGCCTTGACCGGCACCACCGCCCTGTTGTATGGTTTGATTAGTTGGGTTACCAGAATAAACGGTAAAGTCCATATAATCAGTAGTACCATTTAAATAAACTATTTTTGATTCAGTTTGAGTATAGCCAATACCAGATAAAATCTGAGTCTGATTAATAGCTTGTGTCGCTCCGTTTTTTCTAAATTGAATATTTGTCTGGTTGGTTACTGTAGACCCTACAGACCACCATACTTGATATGTAACGTTATAGTAACCTGCTACAGTTGGAGTGAATCTAAAGTTTGATGGGTTATACCAACCGTTAGGATCAATTGAAGCAACAAATGGTACTATTCTGTCTAAACTAGAAGTAACAACTGTATCACCACTTAATTGTGCAACTGTAAGGTAATTGCTTGCTGCAAATTGTCCTGGTAGACCAGAAAACCCACTAGTACCGCTATAACCAGACCAACCTGAAGTACCGCTAAAACCTGATACACCGGAATAACCTGATGTACCGCTCCATCCTGATGTACCGCTCCATCCTGATGTACCAGAAGTACCGCTGTAACCAGATATGCCTGAGTAGCCAGAAAAACTTGAATAACCGGACCAACCTGATATACCAGATGTACCTGAAGTACCACTGTAACCGGAAGTACCACTAACACCAGATGTACCTGAAGTACCACTGTAACCGGAAGTACCACTAACACCTGAATAACCGGACCAACCACTTGTACCAGAGTAACCTGATATACCAGAGTAACCACTTATACCGGAGTAGCCAGACCAACCAGATATACCGGAGTAACCACTTGCACCAGACCAGCCTGACGTACCACTAACGCCTGAATAACCAGACCAACCACTTGTACCTGAGTAGCCACTTACACCGCTATAGCCAGAGTAGCCTGACACTCCAGAATAACCAGATATACCGGAATAGCCGCTTATACCTGAGTAGCCAGAAAAACTTGAATAACCGGACCAACCTGAAGTACCAGAATAACCGCTTATACCTGAATATCCACTTATTCCGCTATAACCACTATAACCGGAAATACCAGAAACACCAACAGCACCTCTATATATACCTGTAGAAATGTTACTATAATGATCAGTTCCTAAATAGTAAAACTGTACAGCTACACCATTAACTGCAGTTGTTTTAGCAAATACTCTATATACTAAACGATCACTACCATCTGCAGTGAGTGTAATAGGTGTACCTATCGTATAACTTTGTTGTTGTTCTGCAGGGTTTGATGTATCTGTATTTGTTAAAGCATCTCCTTGAGCAGAAAACAATTGTACTTCAGTACCACCTGTGGTACGTCGGTATATAGAATGTATTAAGTTGGTAGTACTGGAACCTACTTGAGAACCTGTAATAGAGTAATAAGCTGTGAATACCCAAGTACCTTTACTTAAAAACGTTAATTCCGGATCTCCAACTTGCGTTATAAGTTGTCCTAAAGTAGTAACACCTTGACTTGCACTTATAGTGTAGTTAATGCTTGATTGAGAAGCTGATTCCGGTATTTGAGAAAGATACCCATATGTAATGCCTAAATCAGAAGCTGAATTAGTTGGGTAATACGTAACACCAACAGCAGGATTACCAGAATAACCTGAGTAACCTGATATACCAGAATATCCAGATTGACCTGAATAACCTATTGGACCTTGAATTGCTTGATATACGAAAGTGTTACTCATTGATTATATTTATTGAGAGATGTACCTCAATGAACCGACCATTGAAGCAGGTGTAGAAAAGATATTTGGTGTAAGATTTACAGTTGATCCAGGGCCTATATTGTACAGTATAAATCCTTGATTAGTACCTTCATTACCGCCTGTTATACCTTGACCCCCACCGGTAAGCCCGGCATAACGATAAACACTTAAATCTCCAAACGGCATTAATAACGGGCCGTTTTCTACCGCGAACGGCAAATTAACTAAATAAAGATTAGCTGAATTTGATACACCTGTAAACGCAGATACTGATATATTAAAAGTGCAATACACATATCTACCAGTCTTTATATACGCCCCTACTGGTGTACCGCCACTATAACCTACAGCAGACAAAGCATACCCGGCGGCTGATATTTGAGGTACCCAGGTACCGCTAATTTGTGCTGCATAAGTACCAGATGGTGGTGCTACATAAGCTGTTGTTTGACGGGTATTGTCTCCAAATGTGATCCCATAACTTGGGTTAATTTCTATTTCAGTAGTACTTAAAGCGCCTGTAAGTGTTACCTGCCCACCACTTGTAACTAAAAAGATTGAAGTACCGAGCGTGGGGGAAACAACATTAAAGCCACCTCTACTAATTTGTACATTACCGGATGTATTTGATAATGCAACCCCTGTAATACCAGACACTTGATTAGCTAAATTGACTGAACCATACGACAACCAAATATCTTTAAATGGGTGTGTTGTAGTACCAACTGACCAGGCACTGGATGAAGGCACTAAAGTATCTCTATAGTAATTATAACTCATGTATTAAATAATGTTCCAGTTGTTGTTAAATATGATTTCTATTGCAGCATAATTACCTACCATTACTGCTGTAGGTAAACCATCAATGGTGTTAGGTGTAGTGGCAGAAACTGTAATAGTATAATTGTTATTAGTTATTACTCCTGACTCGTCTTTAATATAATACTTTGTACCGGTAATACCAACTGGTAATACAACCACTGCATTACCTGGGTAATTAACTCCAATATAATAATCGTTAGCTGTTGCTGTATAAGTTGATAATGAATCTGAATAAGTTGTATATAGTTTACCAACCACAATACCAGAGTTCTGTATGCCGCGTTCATTTACTACTACTGCTGTAGATGAAGTAATAGCGCGCATAATTGGTTTAGAAACTGTGTTAGCTGCACTTGGAGAATACGTTACTGTAGCACCAGCTGTAACATCGCTTAAGTAATAGCACTCCCCAGGGGTTAAACCTATTAAACCATTTATTAAACCGTCATATACAATTGTAAATTGTGTTGCTGTAGCAGTTTGTACCACACCGGTTGCTTCAGCATGAGTTGCACTGTCAGCTTGTGCTAAATACCAACCACCAGAAGTGTTATCAAGTCTCACTACTTGACCAGCACTAAATGTGTTAGTGTATGTAATAGTTTGACTTGAAATGTTAACCGGGGAACCACTAAAGCCTGATACACCGCTAAAGCCGCTAAAACCTGATGTACCTGAATAACCAATGTAACCAGAAATACCGCTATAACCACTATAGCCTGAAGTACCCGAGTAACCGCTTATACCACTAAACCCGCTAGTACCGCTAAAACCTGAAATACCGGAATATCCAGAAAAACCTGATGTACCAGAATAACCTGATGTACCACTAAAGCCTGACGTGCCTGAATAACCGCTATATCCAGACCAACCTGATGTACCAGAAGCGCCGCTAAAACCTGACGTACCTGAATAACCAGAAGTGCCACTAAACCCTGACACACCACTAGAACCTGAAATACCAGAATAACCACTAAAGCCTGATACACCTGAGTAACCACTTACACCTGAGTAACCGCTTATGCCGCTGTAGCCTGAAAAACCAGAAACACCTGAAGTACCGCTGAAACCGCTTGTACCAGACCAACCACTATAACCGCTGTAGCCAGATGTACCACTAATACCTGACCAACCAGAGACGCCTGATGTACCAGAAACCCCTGAAGTGCCAATATATCCTCTGACACCACTATAACCAGAATATCCAGATACACCTACAGGATTATAAATTTTATCAAAAGCCATGGAAAGATTAATAAATATTTACACATACCAACCTAAACAATCTATGGGTTGATATAAAATACCTGGGTTGCAATTTAAACACCAAGTACTCAATACATATAATAATGCCAAAGCCCCCTAAAGAGACTTTTTACTTGGGTAACAAGAACTTACCTGTTCCTGATACTAATTTTAACTGGACACCAGAAATGGTAGAGGATTTGGAAAGAGCACGTAAATCCGTATTACATTTTTCTCGCTTTTTTTATATTGTTAATTTGGATGAAGGTAAGCAGCAAATAAAATTATATCCATATCAAAAGCGGATATTAAAAGCGCTTGTAGAGAACAGGTTTAACGTAGTGTTAGCAAGTCGACAAATAGGAAAAACGACTATCTTAACTATATTCGCATTATGGATGGTTTGTTTTCAAGATGATTTTCGAGTACTGTTAATTGCTAACAAAGAAGGTACTGCAATTAACATATTTAAACGTATTCGTTTAGCATATGAAATGTTACCTAATTATATGAAACCAGGGGTAATCAATTATGCTAAAACCGGGTTAGAACTAGCTAATGGTAGTTCAATTGGTATTAGTACAACAACATCTGATGCTGCTAGAGGTGAATCTATTAATTGTTTGCTGATTGATGAAGCAGCTTTTATTCCTGCTGAGTTTATGAACGATTTCTGGGAATCAGTATTTCCAGTTATTTCGTCTTCCAAAAAATCTAAAATTTTTATGTTATCAACACCTAATGGTGTAGGTAATTTATTTTATAACATATATACAGAATCTTTAGACAGTAGTAACGGGTGGCATAATGAAAGAGTAGATTGGTGGGAGGTACCCGGTAGAGATGAAGCATGGAAAGAAATGACATCTAAAGCGCTTGGTTCTGTAGAGGCTTTTAATCAAGAATACGGTAATGAGTTTAGAGCAGCGGGTGAAAATGCTTTAGATAATGACTTAATGTTGCAGTTTGAAAAAACATCTCCGTCACCGATACTGACAAGCGAGGATGAATGCTATAAAATATATATTGAAAGAAAACAAAGTCATTTTTACACTATAGGGGTTGACGTTGGAGATGGTATAGGAAGAGCTAACTCTACTATTCAAGTACTAGATATAACAGATTTAACTAACATAGAACAGGTAGCTGTGTATGCTAATAATAAGTTAGACCCGTATAATTTTGCTGCAAAGCTTGTAGAAATAGCCCATGAGTGGGGCAGACCACCATTATTAGTAGAACGTAATAATTGTGGCGCGCAGGTTATAGATGCTTTAGTACACACACACAATTATGACAGTTTAATAAAATACACTCCAAGTATGGGTACATTTACTGATAAAGCAGATAAAGACATGCGCAAGGGAGTGTACTCTCATACAAATAGTAAATTCAATGCTATGGCTAATTTAAGATACTGGATGACTACTTTACGATGTCTTAAAATATACGATAAAGAAACTATAAATGAATTTAAGACATATGTTAAACAAGCAAACGGTGTATGGAAAAAACAATCCGATCGTTATTTAGATGATAGAGTAGAAGCTTTAATATGGGCTTTATTTGTTTTAGATGCTAAAGTGGTTGAACAGCATTATGAATTATTAGAAAAAGACGGTAATGGTAAACCGTTAAAAATTATACCACTTGATTGGGATCCTTTTAATGTACCGGAAATAGAACTACCAAGTCAAGAAGACCTTTATAGTAGATACACAAGAGGTAAACAGAATGATATATCAGTACGTAATCCAGCTTTCTTACAAGGTAAAACAGACAACAATAATGAAATAGATGAGTTATTATCACAAGGCTGGAAACCAGTTAATTTTAATTCAGCTTCTGGTAGGTTAAACGGCGGAATGTATTAGAACAATAAAAAAGCCCTTATTGCTAAGGGCTTTTTAAATGTATGTCTTTTACTATGTCTTAACCTTCAAACATGTTCTTGTCACCCATTGGTTCTTTAGCGCCAGCTGTGAACTTTTTAATGTTTTGAAGCTTGTTCTTGTTACCATGAAGTGCAGATTCATCGCCTTCAATTTCTTTAGCTTCTGGTTCATTTCTAATCTTACCTTTATCAGCTGTACCACCGACTTTCTTGATCTTTGGGCTATCTGTCATTGGCTTGTTTACTGGATCAGGATTACCTTTTTTTAAGGAACCGTTAACTTTTGTTAAAACGTGACCGAGGTCTTCTGCTTCAACATCTTCAGCTACCATACCTTCTTCTTCCTCTTCTTCTTCATGACCAGCAATCTCTTGATCTTCATCACCTAAGTCACCATGTTCAGCATCAACTTCTTTATCCTTTTCGAGGAATGCAAGGAGCTTTCTAGCTGCTTCAATTGCTTCAGCATGTGTAAACATTTCTTCTTCGCCGCCCATTTCTTCATCACCCATAGGTGTTTCACTATCAGCAGCAGCGTCAGTAGCAGAAGCAACGCCAGCTTCTTCTTCATCGTGCATCATTGCTTCTTCGTTTTCGTTGAAAGGAATACCTTTTAGTGCTTCCTCGTATAGGTTATCGAATTTTGATTTTGACATAGTAAACTTTGGTTTGTAGTTATATTTATTGTTTTCTGCTACGGTTTCTTTAACTTTTTCCTTTGAGGTGGTGTTTTTTTCAGCTTTTGTATCTGTTTCATCAGTTACTTCAGGTTCTTTATCTTCTTCTTCATCTTTCATTAACTTATTATCTGAACCAGGATCTTCCATCTTATCTACTGGTTTAAAACCACTTTTCTTAGGAACCAATCCAGCTGGACCTGAATTCTTTAATACAGCGTTAACTTCTGCGCCGTCTACCTTTTTAACTGCTTCTTTTGGACCACCGCCTAACAGGCTACCAGCCTTGACCATTTCTTCAGTTAAATAAACACTCGTATCAGTTTGTACTACTTCCTTCTGTGCATTTTCATTTACAGTTTCAGGAATAATTTGTTTGGATGCAGCTATGTTGCTGTATAAGTCTCCAAGACCAGAAAAGGATTTAATCTTCATTTACAACAATATTTAGCATATCTAACGTTAAATCTATGTGGTATAGTAAATAAATTTAATGGGGTACGTTTCTTATATATCTAAATATTGTATTGATACAGGAACTTACACACCACCCGGAGTTGATGACGTAGGTCCGCAATTAAGTGGTGGATTTAATTGTGCTTACGGAACTAGCGGGATTAATTACCTTAATGTAAATGATAACCAATCCCAGATAGCATTGTTTGGTAGTTGGTGGCAAGAACAGATAAGTCAATTCGGTCAACAAATTAACTATTATATTAATGGTTATAATTTATCTGCTCATGATTATCTTTACGGAGAAATGCCTTTAGTTCGTTTTGCTCCACCAATCCCGATGATCATGGCTATTACATTAAGTAATGATAATGTTATATTACGCAAATTCGGGTTAGAAGGTCAAGCGGATATGACCGCTTTAGTGTCTATTGCTACATTTACTAGTACGGTTACTTCAGTTAGTGGGGCACTTTCAGCTTATAGATATGAACCTAAAGCAGGAGATCTCATTGAGTTAGCTCAATATGGTTCTACTCGTCCTAACGGTAGAACTGGTAAAGTATTTGAAATAACTGAAAGATTAGATGAAGCAGATAACGAGCAGAACAATCAATTGTTAGGTCATTATGTTTGGACTATAAAAGCTAAACGTTACGAATTTGATTACGAACTCAGTGCTCCACGTGAAAAGAAAATGGATCAAGTATTTGATAACAAATACGATGGTCCAGTTAACAGTCTTCCAAAAGTATTGGAAACTAAAGAATACACTCAATTTGTTGATAAACCGTCAGCAGATGTATTTGATTACAGAGAAAATGCTCAATCCAACACAAGCGTTTACGGGGATTATGAAGATACCAACGTACTTGTAAATCTAATTGGTGTAACTAATCGAGCTGGTACAGTAACAGGGGCGGTAGCAGTTTCTGGTGCTAATACATATCTAGTTGCTAAGAGCCCTAATAACTAACTGATATAATAATAAGTATTTAACTCACATGTCCGTAGATTACCCAAATTTAATATTTCCACACGAGTTACCAACAGTACCAGGTCTATCCGGACAGGATCTAATTTACCTCGAACAACCAAACGGTGATGGTACATACACCTCATACGCGATTTCTTTATCTGCTTTATTTGGATGGAGTGGTGCAAGTGGTGGGGGTGGTGGTGGCTCAGGTGTGTCGGGTTATTCTGGTGTATCAGGTTATTCAGGTGCATCTGGTGCACCTGGTGGTACGTCCGGTTGGTCCGGTATTTCAGGTTATTCTGGTGCGACTGGTATTGCAGGTACACCTGGCGCTTCAGGTATATCTGGTTACTCTGGTGCTACAGGCGCTACAGGTCTTGCCGGTATTTCAGGCTTCTCTGGTTATTCTGGTGCAGCTGGTTCAGATTATACTTTCCCGTCAAACTTAACGGTATCTTTAGCTGCAGGCTATACATTTGGTCAATACAAAAACGGAGATGTTATACCTGCTGCAGGTTTAACAGTACAAGAAGTTATCAATTTAGCTATAAGCGGTACAATACCTACCCCTACTCCTACTCCAATACCTACTATTACCCCTACACCAACTGTTACCCCAACAGTTACTCCTACTCCTACTCCTGCAGCTACTCACACCCCTACACCGACACCTACAATTACACCTACTCCAACAGTAACACCTACTCCTACACCTACCCCAACTCGTACTCCTACCCCGACCCCTACCCCTACTGTTTTAACTGGTGTAATTTATTTCGGTCCATCTGCAGCAGTACCAACAACTTCAAGCGACGTACAAGCTTTAAGTTCAACTTATACAAACGGTGCAAATCCATTTAATTTCTGGACTGGTACGGCATATAACAATTTTACAGTAGCTTTACCTACTACAAATAGTTTAGTAAGCATAATTGATGCGAATGCGTTCTTCGTTGATTTAACTGATCACTTCAGCACTCAAAGCACAATAAGCATAACTGTAGGTGGAACTCCTACTAACTATAACCTATATACTATGACAAACGCTATACCATATAGCCCTTCACATAAACTATTAGTAACATTTTCATAATATGCCATTAACTCCAGGTTTAGAAATTCCTTTTGGTATACAACCAGTCAACCCGGTACCGGTTGATACATGGTCAGGTCCTTATTACGGGCCTAATGAAACAGCGGCAAAGGCAGCAGCTAATGCATCAATACCTCAAGCAATAAGATTTCAGTCTTTACAGGTACGTCTTATTATTGCGGGCGTGCCATATATATATTGGTATGATACAGGTACTACAGATACTGACCTGCATGTATTTTCTACAGGCGGTGGTGGAGGTAGTGGTGTATCTGGTTATTCTGGTTATTCTGGTTTTAATGCTAATAATCAGTCCGTAACTTATGCAAACTCTTTTAGTGCGGGGCAAGTAATTTATAAAACACCTGGTGGTTACGATTTAGCATTAGCTAATGATATATATACGTCTGAAGTTATAGGTGTAGTACAGTCAGCAAATAGTAGTGAATTTACATACGTCATTAATGGCTATATTTCAGGCTTAACCGGTATAGAAGATGCGACTTGTTATTATCTTTCTGATACAGTACCTGGTCAGTTAACAATGGACGCGCCTACCGTTAGCGGTAGTGTTATCAGACCAGTGTTAATTGGTACCAGTACAACAACTGGTGTAGTTGTTGAATTCCCTAGCGTGGTAATTGGTAGTACAAATAACGGTACAAGTGGTTATTTAGCACGCTGGACCGGTCCACATTCTTTAGGAAATAGCAGTATAATTGATACAGGACCAGATGTTACTATAGCTGCTGACACAACAATTGTCGGTAATATTAATATAGTTGGTCATTATCTTTTAAGTGGTGTACCTCTTAGTGATGGGTTTAGTGGTTTTAGTGGTACATCAGGTTATTCAAGTTATAGCGGTTTTAGCGGTTATTCTGGTACATCCGGACATTCAGGATGGTCTGGTTTAGGTTTATCAGGTTATTCTGGTATATCAGGTTTTTCGGGAAACAGTACATCAGGTTATTCTGGTATATCAGGTTTTTCTGGTGTTTCAGGTTATTCTGGATCAGGTATAAGCGGTTATTCTGGTGGTAGAGGTTACAGTGGTTGGTCTGGTATTTCTGGTTTTAGCGGTTATATAGGACAATCAGGCTATTCAGGTACTTCTGGTGTTAGCGGTTACCGTGGTTCAGGTATTAGTGGTTATTCTGGTTGGTCAGGTATATCTGGTTTTAGTGGTTTAGGTTATTCTGGTTATAGTGGTTATTCTGGTGCAGCAGGTACTGGAAGTGGATCTATTAACTACTCTGATGTTATAGTTGTGAGCACAAAAGCTGATAGTTATTGGACTGCATATACATTAACTGGGAATGTTGAAGGATTATATAGCAATTCGCCCTTAACGTTAAGTTCGCAAACCGTATACGGTAAACAGTTTAGTAGTGGTACTAAAACACTTATTGTAAATGATGGACCAATACACACTAATAATACATATGGTATATTAGTTGAATTCCCTTCTAGTCCAAATGTGGGGGATGTTATTAGCACCCCTTGTGTTACAATAAGTAATATAGTTAGCGCCGGTTATTTTGTTCCTGGTACTGTATATACAATTGTAACACCTGGCGATACTAATTGGTCTTCTGTAGGTGCTTCGCAAAATTATTCAGGATTTACTTTTACAGCTACCAGTGCAGGCACATGGGATCCAGGAGCCGGTACAGCTTCAACCCCGGCTGGAGTAACTTACTTAATATTTAAACCAGCCGCAGGGCAAGTAGCTATACTACAATTTCAAGGCGGTGGTCAAGTATATCCATTTGGTCAAGGTGCTTCTTATATAGCAGCTTATGTTCCGCTCGGTGGACAATTTGGTGCTCAACCTATTACTTGGGTATATGCAGGTGTAATTAGTGGGGTACCGACTTGGTATCAAATGTACTTCTAATTTATTCGGATATATTTAGTTTACATATTTAAAAATAAAAAAAACACTATTTTTGTGTAAAGATTAAAAAGTCCACTTAAAAGATATAAATATTTTGTAATAACCCAAAATAATTATGTCAATAACACGTGGCGCTTTTTCTGCAGTTTACAATCCAATCGGTGTATCAGGTTACTCTGGTTACTCTGGTTCAGGTGTATCAGGCTGGAGTGGTATCTCTGGCTTTTCTGGCTGGTCCGGTATTTCCGGCTTTTCTGGTGTATCAGGCTGGTCTGGTATATCTGGTTACTCTGGTTGGTCTGGTATTTCAGGCTACTCTGGTGTTTCTGGTTGGTCAGGCATTTCTGGCTGGAGTGGTATCAGTGGTTGGTCTGGCATAAGTGGTTATTCCGGTTGGTCTGGTATCAGTGGTTATTCTGGTACGTCTGGTTTTAGCGGCACGTCAGGCTTTAGCGGTTACTCTGGTGTATCAGGCTTTAGTGGTTATTCTGGCACCTCAGGCTTTAGCGGTTATTCTGGTTGGTCTGGTATTTCTGGTTATTCCGGTACTTCAGGCTGGAGTGGTTATTCTGGTTGGTCCGGCATTAGCGGCTTTAGTGGTGTATCAGGTTGGTCTGGTATATCTGGCTACTCTGGCTGGTCTGGTATTTCTGGTTTTAGTGGCGTTTCTGGTTGGTCTGGTATTTCAGGCTATTCCGGCGTTTCTGGTTGGTCAGGTATTTCAGGTTATTCCGGTTGGTCCGGCATTTCTGGCTACTCTGGCGTTTCTGGTTGGAGCGGTATTTCAGGTTGGTCAGGTATTTCTGGCTTCTCTGGCGTCTCTGGTTGGTCAGGTATTTCTGGCTTCTCCGGTGTATCTGGTTGGTCTGGCATAAGTGGTTACTCCGGTTGGTCAGGTATTAGCGGTTATTCTGGCTGGTCTGGTATTTCCGGTTGGTCTGGTATTTCAGGTTATTCTGGTACATCAGGCTTCTCTGGTGTCTCTGGTTGGTCTGGTATTTCCGGCTTCTCCGGTGTTTCAGGTTGGTCTGGTATTTCTGGCTACTCTGGCTACTCTGGTTGGTCTGGTATTAGCGGCTATTCCGGTTGGTCTGGTATTTCTGGTTATTCTGGCGTTTCTGGTTGGAGCGGTATTAGCGGCTTTAGTGGTGTATCAGGCTACTCTGGTTGGTCTGGTATTTCTGGTTATTCCGGCTGGTCTGGTATTTCAGGCTTTAGCGGTGTATCAGGTTGGAGCGGCATTTCAGGCTACTCTGGTTGGTCTGGTATTTCTGGTTACTCCGGCTATTCCGGTCAAGACGGTACATCAGTAAAGATTCTTACATATGTAGCAGATGCATATGTTAATCCACCAAACGATCCTCAATCAACATTAAATACTGCTGCACCATTTGCAGTTAATGGCGACGGTGTTATTGACGAAAAAACAGGTCATTTATGGGTATATACTAATGAAGTAATAACAGTATACCCAACAGCAAAGTATTATGGTGGTACAAATCAAAGCAGTCCTACTTCATTAAGAGTATATGCTTCAACACCAGCAGTTGTTCCTGTAGCTGGTGAAAAAGTTACAGATGGTATATCTCAAACAGGTATTGCAACAGTAACACCTGGTTCTGATGTTAACGGTACATATTATGACTTAACATTAGATACAGCACAAGATTTTTCAAATCCAACAACCATTCAAATTCATGCAGATGGTCACTGGACTGACGTTGGTCAAGTAAAAGGTGATTCTGGCTATTCTGGTTGGTCTGGTATTTCAGGTTGGTCAGGTATTTCTGGCTGGTCTGGTATTTCTGGTTATTCCGGTACATCAGGCTTCAGTGGTACATCAGGCTTTAGCGGTACAAGCGGCTTTAGTGGTACTTCTGGTTATAGTGGTTATTCAGGTGTATCTGGCTGGTCTGGTATATCCGGTTTTAGTGGTGTATCAGGCTGGAGCGGTATTTCAGGCTGGTCTGGTATTTCAGGTTGGTCCGGTATAAGTGGCTATTCCGGTACATCAGGCTTTAGCGGTGTATCTGGCTACTCTGGTTGGTCAGGCATTTCTGGTTACTCTGGCACATCTGGCTGGTCTGGTATTTCAGGCTTCTCCGGTGTATCTGGCTGGAGTGGTATTTCTGGCTGGTCTGGTATTTCAGGTTGGTCAGGTATTTCAGGCTTTAGCGGTGTATCAGGCTGGAGCGGTATTTCAGGCTACTCCGGCTGGTCTGGTATTAGTGGCTTTAGTGGTGTATCAGGTTGGTCAGGTATATCTGGTTGGTCTGGTATAAGTGGCTTCAGCGGTGTATCAGGTTGGTCTGGTATTTCTGGTTGGAGCGGTATATCCGGTTATAGTGGTGTTTCAGGTTGGTCTGGTATTTCAGGCTATAGCGGCGTCTCTGGCTGGAGTGGTATATCTGGCTTCTCTGGTGTATCAGGTTGGTCTGGTATTTCTGGTTGGTCAGGTATTTCTGGTTATTCCGGTACTTCAGGCTTTAGCGGTTATTCCGGCTGGTCTGGTATTAGTGGTTATTCCGGTACATCTGGCTTTAGTGGCTACTCTGGTTGGTCTGGTATAAGTGGCTTTAGCGGTACTTCCGGTACGTCAGGCTTTAGCGGTTATTCAGGCGTATCTGGCTGGTCTGGTATTTCAGGTTGGTCTGGTATAAGTGGCTATTCTGGCTACTCTGGTTGGTCTGGTATTAGTGGTTATTCTGGTTGGTCTGGTATTTCAGGTTGGTCTGGTATATCTGGCTACTCCGGTTGGTCTGGCATTAGCGGCTTTAGTGGTGTTTCAGGTTGGTCTGGTATTTCAGGTTGGTCTGGTATTAGTGGTGCTGACGCAACATTACAATTAACAATACCATATGCTAACGACTTTACACCAGGTACTGTAATTTACAGAGCACAAGACGGTACATATCAACGCGCAAAAGCAGATGATATTACTACAGTAGATGCAATCGGTATCGTACAAGATGCTAATGGTAGTCAATTTACGATCGTTTATAACGGTCAAATTTCAAATCTAGCTGGTTTAACTGACGGATACGGTTATTACTTATCTGACACAACAGCTGGTATGTTAACCGATACAGCTCCAACAGTGAGTGGCTCGTTCATTAAACCAATGTTAATTGCTACAGGTTCTACAACAGGTGTTGTAGTTGAATACCCTGCTACACAAATTGGTTCTACAAACAACGGTTCAAGCGGTTATCTAGCACGTTGGACAGGTTCACATACAATTGGTAACAGTAGTATATTTGATACAGGTCCAGACGTTACAATTGATGCTAATACAGTAGTTACAGGTAACTTAGCTGTATCTGGTACTATTGTAATGAACGGTGCTGACTTAAAGGGTTATTCCGGTATATCTGGTTTCTCAGGTTATTCTGGTCTAAACGGCGCTGGTGCTGCTTCAGGTTATAGCGGTTTCTCTGGTACATCAGGCTTTAGCGGTTACTCAGGTTGGTCTGGTATTTCAGGCTTCTCTGGTACATCGGGCTTTAGCGGTACATCTGGTATTTCAGGCTTCTCTGGCGTATCTGGCTTCTCTGGTGTTTCTGGTTTCTCCGGTACATCAGGCTTTAGCGGCTTTAGCGGCTTTAGCGGTACATCAGGCTTCTCAGGCTTCTCTGGTACATCAGGCTTCTCTGGTACATCAGGTCATAGCGGCACAAGCGGCTTTAGCGGTTACTCAGGTTGGTCTGGTATAAGTGGCTTTAGCGGTATATCAGGCTTTAGTGGTACTTCAGGTACATCAGGCTTCTCTGGTACATCAGGCTTTAGCGGCACAAGCGGCTTTAGTGGTACAAGTGGCTTTAGCGGTTATAGTGGTACTTCCGGTATATCAGGCTTCAGTGGTACTAGTGGTATATCAGGCTTTAGTGGTATATCAGGCTACTCTGGTACATCTGGTATAAGTGGCTTTAGCGGTGTATCAGGCTTCAGTGGTACGTCAGGCTTCAGTGGTACATCAGGCTTCAGTGGTACATCAGGCTTCAGTGGTACATCAGGTACTAGTGGTATATCAGGCTACTCTGGTACAAGTGGTACTAGTGGTATATCAGGCTACTCTGGTACATCAGGTATAAGTGGCTTTAGCGGTATATCAGGTTATAGTGGCGTATCGGGTTATTCAGGTACATCAGGCTTCAGTGGTACATCAGGTACTTCTGGTATATCAGGCTTTAGTGGCACATCAGGTTGGTCAGGCTATTCCGGTACATCCGGCTACTCTGGTACATCAGGTGTGAGTGGTTATTCTGGTTCAGGTATATCTGGTTTCTCCGGTTATCCTGCAGTTGGTATAACATATTACCCAACAACTTCAGCTTCTGAATTCAGCATACAATACGGTATATTAAGCGAAGTACCTCAATCTACAGCACAAACGTTTACAGCTTATACATTAAGTGCTTCAGAAGGTTTAATAACATTAGGTCAAGTTGTAACACCAATCAGTGATCCAGGTGAAATTGAACTCGGTAAAGGTACATGGCAGTTCAATGCATACTATGCATTAACAGGTACTAACCCATCAACAACTACAACAACCTTAAAGCACTCTATATATAAGAGATCATACCCAGGTGGTACTGAAACATTATTATTTAATGTTATTAGTGATCCGCTTGTTAATACAGATACTGCTAACCCAGCGCTAAGCATTACACAGTACACAATTACTACACCGATAGCTCTTGATATAACTGATAGATTAGTTTATAGAGTACAAGCTCAAACAACCGATACAGACGGTGTAACAGTTGAATTCTATTATGGTGGTACAGACCACTATAGCTTTATTTCAACTGGTATATACCGTGGTGCTACTGGTACATCAGGCTACTCTGGTTATTCTGGTACGTCTGGTTACTCTGGTACATCTGGTACGTCTGGTGTAAGTGGCTACTCCGGTACATCAGGCTTTAGTGGTTACTCTGGTACATCAGGTACATCTGGTATATCAGGTTACTCCGGTACATCAGGCTTTAGCGGTACATCTGGTATATCTGGCTACTCTGGCACATCGGGTTATTCAGGCTACTCTGGCACATCTGGTATATCAGGTTACTCTGGTACATCAGGTACATCTGGTATATCAGGTTACTCTGGTATATCTGGCTACTCTGGTACATCTGGTATATCTGGCTACTCTGGCACATCGGGTTATTCAGGCTACTCTGGCACATCTGGTATATCAGGTTACTCTGGTACATCAGGTACATCTGGTATATCAGGTTACTCTGGTATATCTGGCTACTCTGGTACATCTGGTATATCTGGCTACTCTGGTACATCTGGTATATCAGGTTACTCTGGTACATCAGGCTACTCTGGCACATCTGGTACATCAGGCACATCTGGTATATCAGGCACATCTGGTATATCAGGCTTCTCTGGTACATCAGGCTGGTCTGGTACGTCAGGCATTTCTGGTTATTCTGGTATATCAGGTTGGTCAGGCTACTCTGGTACATCAGGCTGGTCTGGTACGTCAGGCATTTCTGGTTATTCTGGTACATCTGGTACATCAGGCTGGTCTGGTACGTCTGGTATAAGTGGCTACTCCGGTACATCTGGTTGGTCTGGCTACTCTGGTACATCAGGCTGGTCTGGTACATCTGGTATATCTGGTTACTCTGGTATATCTGGCTGGAGCGGTACATCTGGTATATCTGGTTACTCTGGCGTATCAGGCTTTAGTGGTACATCAGGTTGGTCTGGTACATCTGGTTACTCAGGCCCTGGCGCAAATCAAACCTTAAACACAACTTCAAATGTAGTGTTTGCTTCATTAAGTGCTGCTACATTATCAGCATACAATGTAAGTGTTACAGGTATATTAGCAATAGGCGATGTAACTGAAACTACAACCAATACGGGTTCAGCTCCTGCAGCTACTACAAACTACGATACATTAACACAAGGTATACAATACTATACATCAAGTAACGCAAATAATTGGACATTAAACCTTCGCGGTAATAGTACTACTACATTAAACAGTGTATTAGGCGTAGGTCAAACAGTTACAGTTGCTCTTGTTACTACTAACGGTGCTACTCCATACTATCAAACAGCAATACAAATTGATGGTAGCGTGGTAACGCCAAAATGGCAAGGTGGTTCAGCTCCTTCGTCAGGCAACGCAAATGCACTCGATGTTTATACAGTATCGGTGACTAAGACAGCCGCAACACCAACATACCTAGTATTAGCTTCCGTCGCGACATTCAAATAAGATTAGTCGCTTAACAATAAAAAAAGGCTAACCGTAAAACGTTAGCCTTTTTTGTGTTTAAACACTATTTAAAACAAATATATCCGTTTACACTTTAATCATCTAAACGCTTTAAACCAAACACTGACTTAGCTATATATTGAAATAGTTGTTCTCTTGAAACTGTATCAGTTGCACCAAGTTTAGTATACTTGTGTTGCCAAATTTCAATATCCTTTGTTATTTTATCTAAAACAGTTTTAAGTTCTTTTAATGCCTCATCTGTATGTTTTATTTCTTCTGGTGTTGCAGGATCAAACAAACCAACAAGCTGTGAACTTAATGCGGTTTTTGGTTGTTCAGGTTCAAGTATACTTTCTTTATCTTCTAGAGCTGTTTCACCACCGACACCACCATTATAACCTGTTTCATCTGTCCAGGTTTCTTTATAAACTTGATGGAAGTATTTTTCTACAAGTAATTTATTAAATTCTTCTTTAGCCATATTTGTAAATATTTATGGATTATTAGCAAAAATACACTATAATAATCATATGGGCATGTTCGACACAATTATAGTTAAAGATAAGCTACCCTGGACAGATGAAATGTGGGCAGAAGGGCTACCTAATAAATGTATAGAGTTTCAAACCAAAGACTTAGATAATAGTCTTGCTAACTATAAAATCGAAAATAGTAGACTTTTAATGCAAAAGTTTAAGGAACAGAAATGGACTGACCCAAAATCAAATAATGAGTTTAGTTTTGGTCGTTTAGAGCGGACTGGAGAATATTGGGAAGATCAAAACTATCACGGTAAGCTTAGCTTTTATGATTACTGTTCAAATGACAAGCCTGGTAATAATGACTGTTGGGTAGAGTTTACTGCAACATTTACAAATGGTCAGGTTGATAAGATTGAAGTAATTAACTTTGAAAAAAACGATAACACTGAACGTATTAAGAAGTTTAATGAGATAGCCGAAGAGATGCGACACAACAATAAACGTTGGATTAACAAGTACTTTTTTCGTACTAAACCAATACGCTGGATACGTGGATGTATACATAGAGCGTTATACAATACCGGTAATTTTTTTATAAGTTTAAGTTATAAGTTTTAAGTAAGTAATATCTTACATGGAGAACTTAACGTTTGAGTTTCATAATGAGCTTAACCCACAATTATGGGAAAGCGGCAAGCTAAAGCCAGAAATTAAAGATAAACTACTGGAAATAGCTCAAGCGTTTTTAGATACAATCGACATTGATATTGATGTTGAAGATATTACTTTAACTGGTTCATTAGCAAACTATAACTACACAAAGTATAGTGATTTTGACTTGCACATTATTACTGATTTCAAAGAGTATGATGTAAAACCTGAGTTACTTAAAGACTATTTTAATGCAAAGAAAACAGTGTGGAATTCAACGCGTAATATTACTATAAAAGGTTATGACGTAGAGGTTTACATACAAGATATAGAAGAACCTCACCATTCAACAGGAGTATACTCACTTAAAGATAGTGATTGGATAAAGAAACCAAACGCAACTAAAGAAAAGAAAGAAATAGACCTCTCATTAGTCAGCAAGAAAAAACAGTCAATGTTAGATATGATTAACTATGCATTGAGCGATGATTGTAATGTGGAATGTGCTGAAAAAACAAAAGAAAAATTCATGGAATTACGTAAAGCTGGTCTCGAGAAAGGTGGAGAATTTGCACCGGAAAACTTGGCTTTTAAAGAATTACGTAGATCAGGAGATATTGAGAGACTAGTACAAGGAGTGCTTGCTAAGAAAGACAGGGTTCTATCTTTAGATAGTATACAAGAAATGAGTTTCAAGAACTTTATCAATCTTAACGATAAACGCGGTCCAAGACATCAACAGTTAGGTGCTGGTTTAAAGAAATTAGGCAATTTGGGTACTGGTGAAGTAAAAAACATCGGTATGGTAGCACAAATGCACAAAAAGAAAAAAGAAGATACTACAGCGGTGCATATGTTAAAGAAAAAACACACGGGCGGGGCACCTATAACTAACGACCAAGCACAAAATATTATTACAAGATATAATTTGGATATTAACAAAATTAAATCCGGCCACCCTCGTAAACTCAGCACTAGTAACATAGAGATAGGATTTAATCCGCAGACAAACGCCTTTTATTTACGTAAATATTAAATACCTACATGAAGAGCTTGAATACATTACAAACTAAGTATGAACTATCATACGTTACAGAAGCTGTAAACGAATTATATTTTAAGAAGTTATTTGAAGCAATAGCTACTCCAACACCTGTTGCACAACCTGCACCAGCTGCTGCTCCTGCTGCAACTACCCAGGCTCCTGTAGCTTCTGCAGCTCAACAAAAACCTGCAGCTGCACCTGCACAACAAGCACCTGCACCTGCACAACAAGCACCTGCACCTGCACAACAAGCACCTGCACCTGCCCAACAAGCACCTGCACCTGCAACTGCACAACAAGCACCTGCACCTGCAACTGCACAACAAGCTGCTCCACAAACCCCTCAAGATTTAGAAAAAGCAGTTGAAGCAGATCCAAAACAATTACCTGGTTTAATTCAAACTTTAGTTAATAACGTTAAACAAAACCCTCAAGCATTAGCAGCTTTACAAGCAGCTGTTGCAAAAAACGATGTAAAAGCAGTACAACAACTAGCTGCGCAATATGCCCCTAAAGAAGAGGAAACGTTCGTTAGTGAACAAATTGATTATATTCTAGAACATGTCGACACACTTTCTAATAAAGACGAAGTACGTAGAGGTTTACAAGAGTATGTAGAGTCTGGTGGGGACGTAAAAGTACTCAGACGGTATGATGAAAAGTATGATGAAAATGTACTAAGTGTTTATAAAGAATATTACCTACAAGAAGGTATATGGGACGCTATTAAATCTGTAGGTAAAGGTATTTGGCAGGGTATTAAAAATGTAGGTGCTGCAGCAGCACCTGTTATAGGTAAATACGGTCCATGGGCTGCATTAGGCGCTTTAGCTGGTGGCCCATTAGGGGCTATGGCTTTACCTTTGTTAGCAAAAGCTCTCGGTGGTAAGGGTGGAGAAACTACAGCAAATAAGCCAGAAGAACAAAAATTAAAACCTATCAGTAAAATGACTGCAGTCGATCTTTCAGGTGTAAGTGATGAAAAATATAGTTCACTTCCATTAATGGCAGTAAAAAATAAATTTAAAGTACTCGATCTTACACCTGAGGAAGAACAAGATATTGAAAAGGGTGCTACACTTAACATAACAGACAAACAAGACAATACAGTACAGTTTACGTATAAAAACGGTTTATTATCGTTTATAAAAGTATCGGGTGGTTCTGATGCAGCTCCTGCTCCTGCACCATCTACTACACCTGCTCCAACACCTCCTTTACTCACTCCTACTCCTCCACCTGTTACTGCTACTCCACCTCCAGTTGCACCAAAACCACCTGTGGTTAGAAAGCGTAAAGCAAAACCTGCTACTATAAACGTTAAGGATAATTTATATACTCCTGCACAAGTAAAAAACGCAAAAAATAGAATAGCTAAAAAACAATATAACGGTAAAGAAGAGTTAATGAATCTTCAAAAAATTGCAAAAAACCCAAAGCGCGGAAAAAATGAACTACCGGTAGGGGAAAAAGCGTTTATGTCTTTAGCAAATAAAATCATAAACGAAATGCACAATACTTCTGGTGCTATACCGATTGAAAAAGCTAATGGCTAATGAATGAGTACTGTTGTACAGCAATCCATTCTTAATAAGAACAGAAAAGATAAGTTTTTACTTGTCTTAAACTTGCCACCTATTCTTAGATCTTCTAACAAACCCGATCAAGGAGATCGTTCAAATAAGTTTATAAATCAAGATTCATTACAGTATTCCATTTATGGTACTGTAGTACCTGAAACTACTGTTCCTGAAGTAGAATTGGCATTTTCAGGTCAAACTGCTAAAGTTACGAGTTATAACAGAAATTCATATAAATCCGTTACTGTAAACTTTACCGTAGATAACCAATTTAATAATTGGTGGGTGTTGTGGTATTGGCTTAATGTTCTCAATGATTCTAAAGAAAGTTCTTATAATTTTAGCGAATTAGGAGATACAGATCCTTTTATCAACCTTACCAATTATCAAACTAATATTACTATATTCGGATTAGATGAGTACAACAACAAAGTTATACAATGGGATTATATAAGAGCGTTTATAACAAATTTAGGGGAAATTACCTACAATTATAGAGATGGAGATCAAATTGAATCTTCATTTACATTTGCGTTTGGCCAGCTTAACGCTCAATTACTTTAATAAAATCAGTGTTTTGGCGCCGGAATCTCATAAATAATATTAAGTAACACTTAAATATTATGGCACAACGTACTATACAATCTCCGGGCGTACAGATTAATGAAATCGACCTATCCACAAGAGCAGTAACACCAGTCGGTACTAATGTTTTAGTAACTGGTTTTGCACCACAAGGTCCGACTTATGAAATAGTTGAATTAGCATCTCTTAGCGATTTCCAAACTGTTTTCGGTACACCTACAAATGCTGCAGAACGCTATTTTTATTATGCAGTAAATCAACTCTTTACAGCTGGTAATAATCCAACTATTAAAGCAGTACGTATTCCATATGGCAGTGGTAGTGGTGAAGGTACAGCAAGTCAATACAGTGCATTAGCATTTCCAGTTGTTGCAATTCCGTCAAATACAACTCAATACCCATTAAGTGCTGCAGCAAACGGTACTATTCCATTAAGTTCTGCACAAGGTTACTATTTCGGTGAACCAGCACTTGTTGCTTTAACACCTGATCAATACTCCACAATTTCTCAAGGCGGCCTCAATTGGTCTTCAACGACTGGTAATGTAGCGTTAAGCAGTTTCGTAGTTTCTGGTAGCAACGTAATAACCGATCTTGGTAAAGCTGGTATGGTTGTAGTTAATGTTGCTAAGACAACAATTGATGATAACTTCCAAGGTTACTACCTTAACTTAGCTGACGCTTTCAGCAATAATCCAACATCTGATTACGATGATGCAGTATCTATTAGAACAATTGGTAGCACATATTTTATTGATGGTCAACAAGCTGTTGATACAAATTATATAACAATACCACAAACACGTATTGGTTTTACATTAAGTGCAGCTTATTTACCAAGTGTTGATAGCCTTTCACACGATATCGAAAATATACCTACATTTAATATTGCTGCTTCAGGTTATAGTGACAATGTAGTTCTTTCGTTGTTTAGATTACGCCCTTCACCATTCTCACAAAATACAACAACATTACAGTATGTATTACAAGAAGGTTATGCAGGTTCATTCTACGCAAACCGTACACAGCAAGATCCAAAAGGTGGTCAACCAACCTCACTATTCTTACAAACAGTTGCTAACAACGCTTCAAACAACATTGAAGTATATATTAACCCATACATCTCATCCTATACAAATTGGTTAGATAATAACGGTAACTCAACAAAACGTGTAAGAGTATTTAAGACAAATACATTAACTACAATAGCAGCTACTTCAAATACAGATCCTGATTATACATTCTATACTCAAGCTTCTGCATATCTAGCACATGCTCCTACTTCATTCTTACCTGCTAACGAATTATATGCATTAGGTGTATATGCAGATAGCCTACCATCAAATAGCACAAAAGTTATTGGTGACTTAGGCTCAAAGCTTGACTACGTTTTAAATCAAGCTGAAAACACCGATGTAGTTGACATTGACATTACACTTGATGCTGGTTTATCAACAATTGCAGCAATTCAAGCATACAATGCTTCACCAGAGTATGATGATACTTCAATACCATCAGGTCTTATGTCTGACCTTGAAGATCTGACCGACTCAAGCGGTAACCCAGTAAGCAATACAGCAACACAAGCTTGGACATCTATAACAAATCAATTTGTAGATTTTGCAGCAAATCGTCGCAAAGATCACATCTTTATTTCTGACCCATTACGTCATATTTTTGTAACTGGTAAGAACTACAAGACTCTTAATAATAAAGAAAACGACTTCTCACAAAACATTTACTGGCCTCTACGTAACCTTTACGGAGCATTCAACACAAGTTATGCTACCGCATATGCTAACTGGGCACAGCAAGTAGATATTTTTACTTCTCAATCAGTCTGGTTACCATTCTCTGGTTATGCAGCAGCAATGATTACAGCAAGCGATTCAAATAATTACTTCTGGACACCACCAGCTGGTTTAAATAGAGGTATCATTAATGGTTTAACTGATATTGGTGTTAACCCACAACAAAAACAACGCGACTTACTTTACAAAGTATCTCTTAACCCTGTAGTATACTTCCCAAATGAAGGTTACTCAGTATTCGGTCAAAAGACACTATTAAAGACACCAAGTGCGTTTAGTCGTATTAATGTACGTCGGTTGTTCTTATATCTAGAAAAGACAGCTTTACAAACATTAAAGTATTTTGTATTTGAACCAAATACAACATTTACTCAAAGTAGAGTTGTTAACACATTAACACCTGTATTTGAATTAGCTAAGAACACACAAGGTTTATACGATTACTTAATTGTATGTAACAGTACGAACAACACGCCGAGTGTAATTGATGACAATACATTAGTTGTCGACATTTACATTAAGCCGGTTCAAGCTGCAGAGTTTATATTAGTAAACTTCTATGCAACTAAGACTTCACAAAACTTTAACGAGCTTTTATAACCTTAACATAAGTATTTAATATGTCACAAACTATACAAGATTTTTATAGAGTAGCACAAGCACGCGGATTTGCTCGTGATTTCATGATGAGAGTCCGCTCAATAGGTGATGCAGCATCACAATCAAGTGCATTCAACGAAGATGATTTTGTATATATTACTACAAAGTCGTTACCTGACCGTCAAATCACTAATCAAAAAGTACCATACATGGGTTTAAACTTTAATGTACCAGGCACTGTTGATTATACAGGTTCAGATGGTTGGAACGTTAAGTTCTATAATGATCGTAACGGTATTATTCGTCAAAAGCTTGAAAATTGGCAAATCAATGGTGTATTTGATGATGCTACAAGTACTGGCGATCTTTCGTTACGTGGTACAGATAAGGTTATACAATTAGACTTAATTGATGAAAGTCAAAAAGTACTTAACACATACAAATTATTTGGTGTGTATATTATAAACCTCGGTGCAGTAGATGGTTATGATAATGCTGGTGCTGGTAAACCTCTCGATTTTACAGCAAAGCTTGCTTATCAATACTGGAGACATACAGTTAGCCCTGCAACTGCTTAATATTAAGTTTATTACAAAGCCCTGGTTAAATCCAGGGCTTTTTTTATGTTCAACCATTAAGTATTAATAATGGCGAGTACAACAGATTCAGGTATAGCTTCATTTTATCAAACAGCAACTAGACGTGGGTTTGCACGTACCAATCTGTTTAGAATAAATTCAATATCAAGAAACTCTAGTACTAATCCAGGTAATAATACAGACATATATACACCTATACAAAACACTGAAAACTTGTTTTTATATGCTCAAGATGGCATTATACCATCACGTAATATATCTGTTACATCTGTAGATTTTAAAGCATTTAAATACAATATACCAATGGTTGCTAGTTACCCTGAAGCAGCAGGTTCTTGGTCAGTTACGTTTTTTTGTGACAGAGATTATATATTGAGAAACGTTTTTGAGCAATGGTCGGTTGATACGTTTGATGAGCATACTTCTTTATCAAATCAACCTAATTGGTGGGATTGTAATGTAGTGTTGGACTTAATTAATAATTCAGGCCCTAACGATATAAACACGCATCCAGCTGTTCGTAGATATACGTTAGTTGGTGCTTTTCTACAAAATGTGGGCAGTATGAAATATGAAGTTAAATCTGGTGGTGATATAGCAACAATGCAAGCTAATCTAGGCTTTCAATATATAACATCAGAAGACTTATTAACACAGTAGGTGTAAGTATTATACATATATGGGCGTTGTTTATGGGCAATCAATTAGAGATTTTTATAGAACTGCAACCGAACGCGGGTTTGCAAGAGATTTTCAATTTAGAATAACAGCGTTTAGGGTAAATGGCTTAGAACTTGATACTAATAGTTTAGTATTTTTAAAAACTGCTAATTTACCTGGTAAAACTATATCAACAATATCTACTCCTTATATGGGACTAGATTTTCAAATACCTGGTAACGTAAAGTTTGATAATAACAATAACTGGACAGTAACTTTTTATTGTGATCAAAGTTACGATCTAAGAACGTTATTGGAAGGTTCAATGTCAGATACTTTTGATGAATCTCAATCTTCTGGTGATATGGAGCCAAGAGATTTGACCGAAAACATTATACAAATCTCTTTAATAGATGATCAATTAGAAGAAGTGAGAGTTTACAACTTGTTAGGTGCATTTATAACAAATATAGGTGAAATAAAATACAATTTAACCGGGGCAGGGGCTGTACAAGAAGTTACTGCTAGTATAGCTTATCAGTACTGGACTACGGAGCCTAGTTCTGGTATAGCATCAGGTTTTAGTTTACAGAGCTTAATTGTAGGACAAGCTACAGCAGCAGTTAACAACGTTATTAATAGTTTAATAACCAATTTAGGAGGTAGGTAATGGCTACTATAATAGGCTCTAACGCTAACGTAAATAATTCTGGTTCTGAGGTAGGTACATTTGTACAGTTTTTGAGTAACCCAGCAACTCAAATACCTCTAGATTCTAATTTTCTTATTAGTTTTGACCCAATACCACCCGCTTTAAATAGTGGTACTGACTTATGGAAAAATTTAGAATATAATTGGAATGTAGCACCTACCCTAAACTCTTTGATAGGTCAAACACAAAAACAAACAGTGTTTGGTAATTCAGTATGTTTATTTGCTCAAGCTATTGACATACCCGGGGAAGCTGTAGGAACTGAAAGAGCATCTACACCGTTGGGTGGAGCCGCTGGTGGCTTGATACCTGGTGTTGTTAGCACATCACGGGCGGCGTATAACGATTTAACTATAAGTTTTCTTGAAACAAACCAATCATTCATTGACTTTTTTATACGCCCGTGGATTACGTTAGTAGGGCATTATGGTTTAATAGTAAGAGATAGTGCTTCTCCGCAAAACGTAAAAACAGACATAACAGTAGTACATTTTGATAAAAACGATAATCAAACTAATGGTGGAGTGAGAAGGGTTTTTACTTTTTATTCATGCGCTCCTGTTAATATAGGAGATTCTAAATATTCATACGGTAAAGCAGAAATAAGAGTAGAGCCGGTAAAATTTGTATATAACAATTACAAGATATCTTACATGCAAAATTAAGGTAACTGATTTTTCAGCATACCAACGTAAGTCAATACAATGTCGTTTACATACGGAGTTAAATTACCTGGATTTAATAATAAAAAAATATGGGTAAAAGAAGTTACAGCTAAAGATTACAAAGACCTGGTTAAATCCCTTTATAACAACGACCCTACAGAGTTCTTACATCATTTAAATCAAGTAATTGAACACGTTTCCCCTGGGATATTACAGGAAGGACTCAATGTTGTAGATAAGATTATACTTTTATTACAAATACGTTCAATATGTATAAGTCCTGATCTTAAATTGAAAGCAAACTGCACAGATACGAAAAAAGAGTTTGAATATACAGTAAAAATAGAAGATTTAATATCTAAATTAGAAAATATAAGTTATAATCGAACAGTTACACATGAGGATACTATAGTAAACCATAGTATTATTAAAGCTAAAGATGAAATATACTTTGTAGGTCTAGAAACTGAACGGTATTTCAGTTATACACTAGCTTCCTGTATAGATTCCTTATCGATTAGTGATAAGACTGTAAATTTTAAAGAACTAGAATTTAATGATAGAATTAAAATTGTCGATACATTGCCTTTTTTAATAACCACTAAAATATATAAATCGATTACTACTGTAGAGGAAAATCTCAACAATATTAAACTGTTGGTAATACTATCTCCTTTTACAAGAAAATATGTAGTAAACCTACCAGTGTCAACAAATACAAACGTGTTGTTAGATTTTTGTAAACTGGTCTTTAATGATGATTTAATAAACCTATATAAATTAAACTTAAGTTTGGTAAGCAAAGCTAATTTTACCCCGGATTATGTTGATAGTATAACTCCAGCTGAACAATTATTGTACTGGACTTTATTTGTGCAGCAAGTTGAAAAAGAAAACTCAGAATCAAACACAATGTTGCAAAACAAACAAGCAACTGCACCCGGTTTTGATGGTAAAGCAATAGATTTGAACTTAAGAACACCAAGTGAATTTACTTGATATACACACTTGCAAACGTAAATTAGTATTATGAGCAATAACTTTAATGACATACTATCCGTACTAGATACAATTAATAGAGAAGTATCGGTACCGATCTATATACCAAGTCTCAAAAGAGATGTAAAGTTTAAAAGCATAAGCACCGGTCAACAAAAGAGTATATTAAAAGCTGCGGTTGACAACCCTGTTTTTCAGACTAGATTTACTATAGCGTTTTATGCGTTAATTCAAGAAAACTGTCTTGAAAAAGATGTAGTACCACTATTAACCACTCTTGATGCAGCATGTATTGCAATACAGTTTAGAGTTAGTACAGCAGGTACAGATTATACTATTCAACAAAATAATCGTAAGTTTAACGTAAACCTACAAACCGTTATAGATAAAATTAAAAGCAACGACGTTACGCTAAACGCAGACACAGTAACAGAAACACCTTTTACTGTACAAGTAGGTACACCTTTATATGTTGATCAATTTAATTTAGAAAAACAACTTCGTGAAAAAAACACAAACGATCAACAAGTAATAAACACTCAACTTACAGATACGATAGGAGATGCGTTTGTTGGAGAAGTATCAAAGTTTGTAAAGAATGTAACTGTGTACTACAATAATGAAACACAGCAAATAGATTTTACCACATTACCTTTTGCAAAAAGACATGCATTATTAGAAAAAATGCCAAGCACCGTTGTTAAAGGCGTATTAAAGTATATGGAAAAGTATGTAAATATACAGAAGGATATATTAACAGTTACAGGTACGGATATAGAGAACGGTGAAGTGGTTAGCGATCTAGTGTTATTAGTAGATAGTGCTTTGTTTGTTGTTAGCCAATAATGCTTAAGGTACATTCAGTACCTAAGTATTTAGTATATGGCAAACGAGGGAGATAAGAAAACCCCAGCTTCAGGCATACCACCTGATGTGGCTGCTGCTTTAAAAGCAAAGCCCACCCCAGTTATACCACAAAAGTGGTTAGACGAGATGCTAAAAAACACTAAGGATATCCCTACTCAGCTTAAAGCATTAGTACAAATAGTAAGCGATACACAATTAGCCAGCAATCAAGCAAGTTTAAGTACAATAAATCAACTAAACAAAACTCTAGGGCCTAGTTTGCAAAACGCTTTCGTAGAAGCATTAAGAAAATACGATAAAGACGAAAAAAATTCAGAAAGCGCTAAAGAAGAAGACAAGAAATATAAAGATAGAAAAAAAATAAAAGATAAAGAACAGGACGAAAAGCAAAAAAAAATAACAGATGATTTAAGTAATAAGCTTGGAGATAAAGTTAAATCGACTACTACTAAGACACCAGGTCCTGAAGATTTGTCAGGTGCTGAAGCAGCGGAAGCATCTTTAGCGTCAGTACAGGTACAGCCAGTAACTATCGAATCTATAAGTGCACCTGCTTTAGAATCGTTAAAGTCTATTCTTTCCCCTTTAGCAAGTGAGGGGGTAGACAAGGAAGCAAAAAAGAACCAGGCTTTAGAACCAAAAGCCGGGGAAGGTATAATAGCTGCGTTAGGCAAAAGTTTGGGAGCAGGTATCAAAGCTCTTGCTGTTGGTGTTGGTGGTGGTATAGCTGCATTAGGGGAAGGTATTGGTGCGTTTTTAACAGGTTTAAGTGTTGGTCTTACAGCTTTAGCGCCAGCATTAATAATTTTAGCTGACCCGTTAGTGTTAGCAGGTATGGCTATATTAGTAGGTGCTATTATAGGGTTAGGGTATGCTTTAAGAGTAGCAGCTCCTGCAATAGCCGCTACCATGCCGTTTTTTGAAAAATTAGCTGAAGTACTTGGTAAAGTATTAATGCATGCCCTAGACAAAATACCTGATATGATTAAAGCAGTAGGTGTCGCTATTGGTACAGTATTAACAATGGCGGGCCCGATTATTATAGAACTAGCAAAAATAATTGGCGGTACATTAATAAATGCTATAAAAGTAATAGGTACAGAAATTGCTGCAGTTTCTGCAATAGTACTACCTTATATAACAACTATTGTTAAAGTCGTTAAAGAAGCTATAGTACAACTCGCGCCGTTTGCAGTACAGCTCGTTAAAATTGTTAAAGATGCTATTGTACAGATAATGCCATCCATAGTACAACTTGCTACAATCATTAAAGATACTTTAGTAACTGTAATGCCTTATATTGTTGAACTCGGTAAAATAATAAAAGACGTATTAGTAACAGCATTTGAAACGTTAAAACCAATTATATTAGCTCTTATACCTGTAATTGAAGAAATAGCTACATATCTGGGAACAACACTTGTTGCGGCAGTCAAATACGTCGGGCCAGTGTTAATAAATCTTAGTGAAGCTATAAAAGAAGTAATATCTGGTATCAGTGCATTTTTGAATGGTATCGTAACGTATGCAACTAATTTAGTTAATAAGATTTCAGAAGTAATAGAGTCCGGTATAGACGGTATATCTCATATAGTAGATTCAATAGGAAACACTATACAAGGCACTATTCAAGCAATTGGTGATTCTATAATAGGTATTATAACAACTGTTACTAACAGTATAGAACAACTTAGTAATATAAGTGGTGATAAGTTAAAAGACACAGCTTCCGGTATTACTGCAGTGGCTTTAGCAATGGCTGGTTTTGGTGCTAGTGCAGTAGCGGGCGGTGTTGGTAATTTAGTTGGCGGTTTACTATCTAAAGTTGGCGGTCAAAAACCACCACTTGAGCAGTTATTAGCTATAGGCGAACAAGCAAGCAATTTTGATAAAATTGCAATCGGTCTCGGCGCATTAAAAGTAACATTAAATGAATTTGGTTCTATAAAAGTTGATTTAGACCCTGTAAAAAAGTTTATTGGTGCTATAGGAGAACTTAAAAACGTACTTTCCCCTACAGCAGGTGGTATTATAAGTGGGTTAGTATCTAGCAAACCTGAAGAAAACCCAATTCAACAATTAATAGCTGCAGGTAAACAATCAGAACACATTTCATTACTAGCGCTTGGTGTAGATACTCTTAAAGATAGTTTACAGTCAATAAGTGAATTAAAAGTAAATTTAGACCCAGTTACCAGTTTTATAAACACAGTAAACGGAACAGATTTAGCTAAAATGGTTGCTCTGTCTACTGCTTTATCTGTTTTACCACCAGCGGCTGTTGGATCCACTAATACCGGTACAAATACAAGACCAGCGGCTGTTGGATCCACTAATACCGGTACAAATACAAGACCAGCAGCTACACTATCTTCTAAACAAACACAATTTTTTATTGCTAATGAACCTGTAGTGTCAGGTACTCCGTTATCTGATAAACAGATAACAACAATGGACCAAGCAATTAGTTTTGGTAATGTTTATCCGCCATATGTAATGGCTCAATATAATAAACAAAAAGCGGAAAAAAATCAACCAGCAGCAAGTGTAGCAACAACTGAATCAGCTAAATTAAATAAAATAACAAATAAACCGGAATCTGAAGGGGTAAAAATTACTCCTTCTTTAAGGTTGCAAGAGTTGCAGTTAAAATCTTCAGAAAAAGTAATTCAAAAACTAGAAGAACTAATTAAAACAGTAGGCCCTGCTTTAGCTGCTAACAAATCTACCCCTGCAAGTAGCAATACAACCACTTCTATAATTAACAATAGTAATACCAATAATGTACAAAATGGTGGAGATGGTAATACTAATAGAGATATACCTTATATAGAACGTAATAAATATAGACAAGATATGATATATTCGAGAGGTTTACTATAATACAATGGCAACAGCAGCTACTAACAATTCAAGCACCTATTCTCCTAATTCAACAGGATATAGCTTTAGCCCGCCCGGTTATCAAGGATTGTTATTTAATTGGAGTGCACCGCCAGATAAGTTAGGCGCGCCTATACTAACACCTAATGTAGGTGTAATTGACGTGTTTAATGAGTTTGATTGGACTGTATCCCCTAGAGCAGCTCGACAAATAGTACCACGCGCTATTCTTACTGAATACAGACAGACACAATCTAGTGAATTAAGGGGCTTTTTATATAGTATTAGAGGTGCAGCAAGTAATTTAGCTATAGCCGGTGCTATAGGTGCGCAGCCTTTAAACGGGTTTACACAAAGTGTAGGTCAAGAAGTTAAAACTGCAGGTACCGTTGTAGGACAAAATAGCATAGGTAGTACTATAGTTACTGCATTAAATTCAACGGTTGATAAAGCAACAACCCTATCCACTCAAGCTTTAGAGCAAGTACAGAACGCAAATTTCGTACCACAGAGCCCTTCTGATGCTGCAGACGCTTTAAACCCATATAACGGTTTGTATTCTGTAGAGGAAACCGGTTTCACATATATATTACCGTATTACAGCTCAACAAACATGGTAGATGTTAACAATAGTTGGGGTAATGCAGGCGGTTCAATACCAGGATTAAGTAAAATGGCTAGCGGTGTAAGCAAAATTGCTAAATCTCTAGTAGGGGCTGGTGGTAGTACTTCTACTAGTACTGCTGGTACCGGAGAAGGTGGTATAGGAGAAGCTATTGGTGGTATTAGTGATATAGCTGGTGGTGGTATGGATATGTTATATGGAGCAGCTGCAGGTTTACACGGTAATAGTGCAAAAGAAGATCTTAGAATGTTTAATGGTACTAGTGCTGAAGAAGGTGCAAAGTTTACATTCTTTTTATACAATACTATAGGTAGCGATATAACAACACTACAATGTAATTGGGATTTTTGCTACATAATAACATATCAAAATTTACCTAATAGAAAAGGTATAAACTTTTTAGACGCTCCTTGCTTGTATAGAATAGACATACCGGGGTTTAAACAAATACCTTTAGCATATTTAAACAGTATTAGTATTGAAAATGTTGGTAATACTAGACTGGTTAATTTAACTGACGGTACGGTTGTAACTGTAGACCAGGCAGCTTCTGGAGATCCCAATATTAAGTTAATGCCAGAAGCTTATAGAGTAACACTCGAATTTAAAGGTGTATTAAAGAACACTCGCAACACGTTCTTATTTAATGCTGATCCTAGTCAAAAAATAACCATAACTACCAAATCTACATCTGCTTATTAAACATGAATCAGACCCCTTTAAATCAAAATGATATAGGTAATTTACCTTCTCTTGAGAGTTTTAGGTACGAAAATATTTTTAACGTTTATCAAAACGACAATAATAATTATTTTTACAATATTTTATCTAAAACCAATTTTCCTTCTAATATAGAGGAGGCGTATTATAGTGTTTATGTAGTTCCTTCAAATTATATGCCATACACACTTATTTCTTATAACTTGTATGGTACAACACTACTTTGGTGGTTAATATGCTCAGTTAATCAGATACAAAACCCTGTACATTTTCCAGCAGCAGGTACTCATTTAAAATATTTAACCCCTGCGTATGTAAGGTCTATTATCGCTCAGCTCAGTAATACTACCAACTCTTAATGGCTCAAGCACCATCAACAACAAGAATACGTCTTAACGACCAAACATACGAGTTTGGTCTGATGTTGTTTAATTCAAAAGACACTTTTTTTGGCATTAATACAGCAGCATTAGTGAAACTCTCTATACAAGAAGATTCTAGAGACTGGTTTAAACGGGGTTATGTTATTATTAATAATAATGAAAACATAATTGAACGTAGACCTAATGAACGCATATCTGCCGCAGCAAATTATAAATTTCGTAATGATGGAAGAGACTTACTATTAGTTAATATAAAACCCGTATATGATAACCCATCTAAAAGTCTTGAAATGGATGCTTTTCCTTCTCAAGGTTGGGAGTTAAAATATATATTTTCTGTATATGACGTAGAAGATATACCAGGTAAACTACCAAACGAAAAAAACATTAAGCTATATTTTTGGGAATTAGACTATCAGTTATTTGCAGAATCAACATCAGTAGGTTGGAATAGTAATATAGCTTTATACAACCTTAACCCGTCGTTAAACGGTAAATCTAGTGTTCTTTCTGATAATGACCGTAAAGTACCGACTGGTTTAATTTTAAAAAGTTTAATAGAAAACACTTTAAATGCTAGAAGTGGTATACAAACATTCAGTCAGTTTTGGGATCCTGGTGCAAGTAAATTATTTTATAACCCCCCCACCAATAATAGTGCTATAGATGATTTAGATTATGTATTTAACAGACATGTAGCTAGCAAAAAATTCGGCTCTGTCGACGGTGATGTACCTCTATTATATAGAGATCGTTTTACGAAAGAATGGACGCTAACATCTTTATCAACAGAACTATCCTTAGCAGTAGCTAGTAAAGCAGCAGGGCCGTGGCAGTTGGAACAATTATTTTTAACATCGTCAACCCCTACCGGTGTTACTATACCATCTTTATTAAAAACACCTCAATCTAGAGCATCATATCTTAACTTGAATTTAGGTGGTACTAGTACCGTAACTAATTATCAGTTTGTTGATATGGCTGCAATAGATAATGCTTTTATGCTTATTAATATGCCGTGCGCAAGCAATAACATAAAAAACAAACAATTTAGTGTAGACTATGCTGACAATACGGTAGATAGTATAAAAAGTTATTTTCAAAACAATTATGTACAAAAGTTTTCAAATTACGACGCACCTACTGCTTTGTTATCTTTAAATAAAACTAAAACTGAAAACATATCGTATAAGGAAACATACTCATACGGGGCTACTAAACTTGAGAGATACCCAGAATCAAGAAATGCTATACTTAAAACAGGTTTCTTCTTGAATCAGTGCTTACACTTTACTGCACCTGGCACCACTTTACGTAAATGTAACAGGTTTATCGGATTGGACAGACAAATAGGTGCAGTAGATGCCGATTTTGATGAGAAATTTCTCGGTCAATGGTATGTTATTAAAGTAGAACACGTTTTTACAGCAAATTCATACACAAACAACGTAACCGCGGTAAAACCACATGCGGATAAAAACACTCGTATACCTGACGACGTGCTGTAACAACGATGATATAGGGGTAAGTATAATAAATGGCTACAACAGTTGTAAGAACATTTAATCTTTATAACACTACATTCTATTGGAATGGATACAGTGTAGCTAGTCACGATACAGAGGTAGGTATTGCTGAGGCATATTATATAACTCAGTTTTCATCTAACCCTATAGGTTCACAAATAGACTTTTTTACAGAGTTTGCAGGTGGTTCTAGTGTAAATCTATCGTTTAGCTTAAGTGGCAATACCATATATAGTTTAAGCTATTTATGGAGCAAGTATTGGTGGGATGAAGCTATATATTATTCTAATAGCTTAGTGTTAAGCGCTATTTCTATAAGCAAACCTTCATACTATCAACCGTTTTCAGAGTCGGTAGGTAGTTTATACTATATTTCTTATTATAACAATTTAAACAACACTCAAACTGTTCCTTATAATACTTTGCTAGAATGTCTGTTATCGCCAGGAATATCCAGCGCAATAAAGGGTTTCTATACAACAGCTAATAAGCTATTTACAACAAATATATCTAATATAGGGCCTAAAGGTACGGATACGGCACCTAATAACGGTAACTTAATTATGGCGGATACTGATTTAAATAGAAGAATTGTATCCAACTCTCAACTTTACAACACGGTTAATAGTACGTATCCAGATTTAAGCGCATTTTTACCGTTTAATAATATAACAATAGGTAACCTTATAGCACCGTATGGATGGTATGCAGAATTACAGTATGAAGATTCTAGTTTGAGTAATAATAATACTATATTTGTTGATATGTCCAATAGAACTTTAGCTTCTCAAACTCAACTTACAACTATAACATTAAGCGCATAATATGAAAACATTTCCATCAATATATTTGGGTGTTGTAGTACAAAATAATGATCCAGAGTATCGTGGTAGAGTAAAAGTTTGGGTACCACATGCTAATTCAGGGGTTTATAATAAATGGGCTGCTCTTAAACAAGACCGCACATTTAAGTTTCCAGGTATTAATATAGACTCTGATTTGAGTTTAATTATAAACGATCTAAAGGATAGTTTACCTTGGGCTGAGCAGTGTAGTCCGTTAATGGGTGAAAATGCTTCCGGTACATATAATGCTTATACGGACAAGTCTACTGTTTCTGACGCAGAATACCCTTATAGTTTATCAGGTACAAATTTTTCAAATTCTTATGCTCAATTTAACTTAAACCAGGAGCGTATGGGAGAGAAACCTGGCTTTGTGTATGAAAAGTATAACATGAGGCCGGTAGATGCGTTTACTGATACTACTGCAAATAAAACTAATAACGTAAACCCTACAGGTACACAGTATCGTCCATCAACATATTCAAATGCCGCTAAAGGTGTATTTTCTATACCAAAAGTAGGCGCTCATGTATGGGTGTTTTTTAGAGACGGAATACCGACGTATCCGGTTTATATGGGTACTTCTTTAGGTGGAGATGATTTTGCTAGTATATTTAATACTACAGATGGTGACTATCAAGATTACCCACAAACATTTGAAAGTTTAGGTAAAAATACAAGAAACAATGAAGATCTAAATACTGAAACATACCGCAACAAAATGGTTATTAATCAGCGTGGTGCTGCTTTAGAAATTGTTAACACAACAGATAGAGAATCATTTAAAGTTACACACTTTGCGGGCGGGTTTTTAGAATTCAACAACAAATATAATTCTTTATTTAGCCCTAAAAACCTACAACTTTTAACATTAAGAGATAAGTTTGAAACAGTAAAAGGTCACAATAACCTTTGGGTAGGTAGAGATTTTGATAATATAATACAAGGTGATTATTTTGTTAAAACCGGCAACCTAAATCAAGCTGCTATGGCTAACTGGGTTACAGCTTACACCGCTATAGCTAATATATTAGCTTTACCGGAAAGTGATGGTTCAAAAAACACTCTAGCTGCAACAGTAGCCGCCCAAGCACAAGCTTTAGCTGCTGCTGAAGCAGAGTTAGGTTTTGGTGGTAATTATATTGAAACTGTAACCAAACATAAACTCGTTAACATAGGTTTAGTGTTTAATCAATTTGCAAGCACAAGATATAACGGTACAGCTAAAACAATTACGCAATATTATAATAATACAGGTACAGCTACTACAACTATACCCGCTATAGAATATACACACATAGATGATATGCCTGGTGGTAATTACACTGTAACCGCTGGTAATAGATATAATTTACTAGTGGGTTCTGGTGGTATAGATATTAAAACAACAGGACCAGTTAATTTGGGTGGTACTATACTAGCAGTTGCAGGTAAACAAGTTAATATTGCGTCTTCAGATGATACTAACATTGATGGTGGTACTAATTTATCGGTTATAGCTAATATAATGACTTTGAGAACACGTAATCGGCAGCAAGTATTAATTGATGACAATTTGGGAGTAAGTCAAAATGTAGTAATCGGTGGTGGTCAATATCTTAAAGGAGAAACATATTTACAGCATGTTACTGCACCGGTAGAATTTCAAGTTACAGAGTCTACCAAAATTACAGATACTGGAGCACAAATTAGTAAACCAGGTGGTGGCATAATATATAGCGGGGATACTGTCACGTTAGTAATTAATCAATCCCATACCCATTACTTTAAAAATTTACCGTTACAATTAGTTGCTGATCCTTCTACATTAAACACTCAAGCCGCTGCGGTTAACGGACCAAATACAGCAGTTGCGGCAAGCAGCCCAACTACCCATCATAATTCAGCTGGTTCAATATCAACACCTATCAACGGACCTGCTTAAGTTGAAAACTATATAAAATAACGTATTTAATACGTTATGTACGATTATTTAATAGTAGGTTCAGGATTATACGGTTCTGTATTTGCCCACGAAGCTAAAAAAGCAGGTAAAACATGTCTAGTGCTTGAAATGAAAAAACACATAGGTGGTAACATATACACTAAAGACTATAATGGTATACACATACATGAATACGGCCCTCATATATTTCACACCTCTAGTAAAAAAATATGGGATTACGTGAATCAGTTTGCAACGTTTAATAACTTTGTTAATAGGCCTAAAGTAAACTATAAGGATAATTTGTATTCGTTCCCAATAAACCTATTAACACTTTATCAGTTATGGGGAGTTAAAACACCACAAGAAGCTATTGAAAAGCTTAATAAAAGTAAAATAAAAATAGATAACCCTAAAAATCTTGAAGAATGGTGCTTAAATGAAGTAGGTACGGAATTATACGAAACGTTTATTAAAGGATACACACAAAAACAATGGAAAACTAACCCTAAAAACTTACCATCGTTCATTATTAAAAGAATACCTATAAGAACAAATTTTGACGACAATTATTATTTTGATACTTATCAAGGTATACCTATAGGGGGTTATACTCAAATAATTGAGAAAATGCTTGACGGTATTGAAGTTAAGCTCAATGTTGACTATCTAGCAAATAAAGACGAGTGGGATAAAAAAGCTAAAAAAGTTCTATACACCGGCCCAATAGACGCGTATTTTAATTATTGCTTTGGAGATCTTGATTACAGGACTACAAGTTTTGAGCATATATACAAAGAAGTAAAAGATTATCAGGGTAATGCATTAATTAATTATACTGATGCAAATGTACCGTACACTCGTATTATTGAACACAAACATTTTGACTGGGTAGATAAAAACTTTACAGTTATAACAAGAGAGTATCCAGAAAATTGGAAACGTGGTTTGACACCGTATTATCCAATCAATGACGATAGAAACACTAAAGTTTACAAAAAATACAAAGAAAAATCTCAAACTTTAAAAAACGTGCTATTCGGTGGTAGGCTTGCAGAATACAAATACTATGATATGCATCAAGTTATAGCAGCTGCTTTGCACGATTTTGAAAAAGAAAACAGTGGTATTATTAATAACAGTTTATAATTACTTGAATATGGCAAAGAAAACTAAACCTCGCATTTTTGTACAACTTGCTTCGTATAGAGACCCGCAATTAGTACCCACGATTAATGATATGTTAGCAAAAGCTGCTAACCCTGATCAATTTTCATTTGGTATTTGCTGGCAATATGGAGACGATGAAGATCCAAATATCTATGATAAAAAGAAAAACTTTAGAGTGGTTAAAAAGAAATGGACAGAAAGTCAAGGCTTAGGGTGGGCACGTAATATTACCAATTCTCTTTATAAGGGAGAAGAATTCACTCTACAATTAGATTCTCATCACCGTTTCGCCCAAGACTGGGATAAAATGTTGCTTGAAGATTATGAGCAAGCATTAACAATGTCTCCAAAGCCAGTTATTACAACTTACTGTACACCATTTGACCCTGAAAAAGAAATTACAGATTTTGGCCCTTGCTTAATGTCTCAATACGAGTTTAGTGCAGATAAGTTACTAATGAGTATGCCATGGTATATTCAAGACTACAAAACACGTAATAGAGTTATACGTGCACGCACTATAAGTGGTCATTTTATGTTTGCAGCAGGTAAGTTTATTGAAGAAGTACCCTACGATCCAGACATTTATTTTGGTGGCTACACAGAAGAAACAACAATGAGTGTAAGAGCGTGGACGACCGGTTATGATTTTTTTAGTCCTTACCGTCAATACATTTGGCACGAATATACACGTAGTTATCGCGTTAAACACTGGGATGATCATGGTACAGAAAAACATACCGGTAAAACTTCAGGTGAAAGAGATGTCTATGCTCGTAACAAAACACGTCAAATATTTGGTCAAGAAGACCATGGTATTGACTTAGGTATATACGGTTTAGGTACAGCCCGTACTTTACAGGAATATGAAAAGTTCGGCGGTTTTGACTTTAAAAATTGTAGAATACAAGACTATACATTAAAAGTAAATGAACCACCGAACCCTACAGATTATAATACGCAATTTATTAGTAAAGGACGTAAAATACACATCGACTGGGATATAGGGTTTTTCTTGAAAGAAAAACAAGAAGGAGATGAGGTGCAATTTTTAACTTTCGGTGTATTGACTCAAAGTGACGTGGAACTATACAGACAAGACTTTACTAGAGAAAAGAACCCTAATCATGTTGATTTTAAAGTCAACGAGCACGGAGCAGCATTTCGTAGTATAGATAAGCCTTATAAGATTGTTATGTATGCAAACTGGAAAAATAAAGGCTGGGGTAATAGATACGAAAGAGTAATACCTACACTTGCAATGCAAGAAGGACCATGAGAATTGTCTTTATATTAATAGGTAATAGTAGAAGAAGTAACTATTTAGACGGTGACACCCTTCGCTACGGCAATGGAGGGGGGTCTGGAACTGATTCTAGTACTATTGTGGTTGCCGAGCAATTAGCTTTACATGGCCACGAAGTAGTAGTTACTTCTGATAAACTCGAACCATTACTTGAAGAAGAGTATGCAAAACAGGGTGTACATTTCAATGCAGGTAAAAAGGTAAGAGGTGTATACTATACCGACATTAACTTTACAAACATTGAAAGTAAAGCTTTTGATGTTATTATAAGCAGTCTATGGTTTCATGACTACTCTAAACTGCCTATAACTGTTAGTAAAGCTATAATTTATTGGTGCCACATGCAATGGATATACGGTATAGGCGAAATTACAGATTATGCAAAAGCTAATAATTTAAGAATAGGCTTTGTTAACATTTCTAGTTGGGAAAAAAGCATGAATCAAGATGTAATTGATAATACAGTCACTCAATTACCAAACACTATAAGCAAAACTATTCCTAACCCGATAATGGATGACATTATTAATGAAGTACTTGCTACCAATCCAGTAAAAAAGAAACATAAATTTGTTTTTCATGCTTCTTGGGCAAGAGGTGGTAACGTAGCTATACAGTCTATAAGAGATTTAAACTGGCCAGATGCAGAATTACATGCATTTGACTATTTAATGACTATACATAATCATGAAGATTCGTTTTTTCATAAACATGCCGGGGTTGATAAACAAACGCTTTTTACCCATATAGCAGAAAGCGAATATTTTGTATACCCTCTTTATACACCTTATAAAGATGTACATAAGGACACATTTTCATGCGTGGTAGCAGAAGCAATAGCACTTGGTGCAGTACCTGTAACTTATCCGCTCGGCGCTTTACCTGAAAACTTCGAAGGCTACTGTGCATGGCTAGACTTTCCAGCAAGAGCAGATCCGGAAGTTATGCAAAAAGAATCTTTATCTAAAGATGAGACTGGTCTGTTTACTTGTACTGATAATATCGTTAAAAAGTTAAACTACTTAGACAATAACCCGGAGTTAAAACAGAAAGTTCAAACTGAAGGTAAAAAATTTATATTAGATAAACTCAACGCAAATAAGGTAGGTAATATGTGGGTTGAGTTTATAACTGAACTCACTACATAACCATATGCATAGAATTGTAAGTTTTTATCAAGAGGATCTACCTGAGGAACTTGTAGTTTTACAAAAAAGAGTATTTGATCATTTTAGTATACCTCTTGAGCAAGTAAAATTTCCTGTAGATAATAATGGCCATGCTTATGCTATAGAAGATTACTTAAGAAGTACTCATGATTGGAGTAGTATAACTATATTTGATGTTGACTGTGTACCGTTTGAAAGAGTAGCTATTGATAGAGCATTAGATCTTATTAAAGACGGCAACACTGTATACGGTAACATACAAGCTTCCAATACCGGAGAGCACTCACCGTACAAATCGCCGCCTTTTGCTGCACCAAGTTTTTTAAATTTTACACGTAACATATGGGATGATTATATAAAAATATGGGACAATAAAAAAACTACAAACGGGGTATTTCAATTTCAACATTATCCTAATCCTGACGGTATAGAAGTAGAAGCAGATGTAGCTGAGGTTTTTACTAGAGAAAATGAAAAACGAGGTGTAAGGATAATGCTAGCATATCCTACTAAAAGCCCGTATGATGATACATGGAAGTATAAAGCGTATTTTGGTTATCCTTATTTCTCATACGGCAATTGTACTGAGTTTGCTAGTGGGACTTGTCATAATTTTCAAATTAGAATACCCGACAAACAGAGATACTTTATTAAATATTGCAACAACATATTAAATGAAAATAAATGAGTTTTTTCAAAAAGGGTATTATATTAATTTGGACCGACGTACTGATAGAAGAGCTGAGTTCGAACAAGAAGTCAAAAGAATTGGTCTAGAGGGTTTTTTTGAAAGAGTACCTGGCGTAGATGGTAGTAATGAACCGTCTGAACTAAAGAAACATAACTATTGTGGTGCTTCATATGCAAAGATATTTAAAGATGCAAATGAGAAGGGGTACGAGCGGTTTTTAATATTTGAAGATGATGTACAGTTTTTTGATCGTGATGGTGTGAGTGGTTTAGAATTGATTGAAAAAGCTTTAGATCAATTACAGAAATTCCCTGACTGGGATATGATATATTTCGGGTGCTACACTTTTGATAAAACTATTTATCATGTTTCGGAGAATTTAATTTCAGCTAATCAAATATTAACTACACATGCAATTGGTTATAATAAGAAAGGAATGCATATGTATCTACAATATAATCCTTTCTTTCACTGCCCTATTGATGGGTGGTTAGGTGAACGTAAAGAACTTACAAAATATATAGTGTACCCTTTAGCAGTAATACAAAGAGAGAGTAGAAGTGACCTAGATGCATGGGGTTGGGCACCTAATGCTTTCCATTGGGATGAAAACTTTATTAAAAAGCATAGTAAATTAATACAAACATTTGAAATAGAATGAGTGTAGATATAACATCTAATTATGTTACCTGTCACATGATAGGTAGATTAGGCAATCAAATGTTTCAAATTGCTAATGCTTATGCACAATCATTAAGACACAATAGACAATTATTATTACCAAAAAGTGACACCTCTGTAAGTGATTATTTTGATACTGTACACCGTAAACTACAGTTCATATTGGATAAATCCCCTGTAGATCAACCAAATGTACATACTATACATGCTACATATCATTATACAGAATACAAACCACATGACATAATGCCTACTGTATTTAAAGGATATTTTGAGAGTGAAAAGTACTTTATAGATTATAAAGATAAAATAAAGGAACTATTTGGTCCGACAGAAGAATTCATCAATGAAGCTTATAGAGAATACCCGCAATTGATTAATGGTACAACAGCAGCTATTAACGTAAGACGTGGAGATTTCTTAACTTTTCCTAAGAGTCATCCTGTAATAAGCTTGGATTATATATATAAAGCTGTAGATTTATTACCCAAAGTCGACACTATATTTGTATTGAGTGATGATATATATTGGTGTAAAGATAATATTGAAATACCAAATGCTATATTTGTACCTTATTCCACGTACAAAGCACTATGGTTTCTTTCTTTATGTAAACACTTTGTAATATCTAATTCAACGTTTTCTTGGTGGGGGGCTTACTTATCTAAACACCCTACCAAAACAGTTATTGCACCGGAAGTGTGGTTCGGACCTGATATATTATCTCATACCGACCCGAAAGACATTTACTGTGACGGTTGGATTAAAGCACCTGCCGTATATGACCCGTCTGGTTTTATTTTACCAGGCTGAGTCTTTTTACTTTTCTTATCTTTTTTAAATATATTGTCCCAATTGTTTCCGTATTCTTCTTGAGTTACGGAAAAGGGACGTGATTTACTGCCTTTACCAGCCATATTAACTTCTTGGTAAAATATTATCAGTTGTTAGTACGTAAACCGGTTCTTTAGTTTTAACTTTAAGATTTTCCGGTTTAAAGAACTTATTAGGTACATTTGCAATTGCTTGCCCAATAGACGTTACAGGGTATTTTTGACCTTTCTTAGATGCATTAAAGTTATATGAACTCTTTTTAATAGAATCAACAACCGTAGCTACATCTTGATCTTCAGGAATCTGTAATACCCATCCAACTAGATCTTTATTAATAATTTTATTAGTATCAGATACAAGAATAACAAACTGTTGCTTAGGCTTAGGTTCACCCTCTTCATCATTACCAGTTTCTTCAGATGCAGCTACTCCTTCTTCAACAGTAGTAGCTGTTTCATCAACAGCTACAGTATTGTTGCTTAAAAGATCAATAATTTCATTGATCTTGTTTTCATCCTCTACGGTTTGTTGTAAAGCTGCAACTACAGCTTGTAATTTAACGTACTCTTCTTTTGGCATTTTTATTAGTCGTTGTTTTCAGCGACTTCTTCTTGTTTTTTTGTTTTTTTTCTAGAACGCTTAGGTTTTACTTCTTCTTGTGTTGTTTCTAATTCAGCATCTTCACTGACAACAGGGTCAGTATCTGAAGGTTCAACTTCATCTACAATTCCATTTATTTTCTTAGTATGTTCTAACCAACATTCTACTAAATTGTTGTGGTCTGCTCTTCTGCATGGGATGCCATAACTCTTTACATCATTTAAATTGTCTTGTGTAAAAAAGCTAACTACAGTATGTTCTTCAGGTCTATCTACGTTTACCCGTATAATAGAAAAAATGTTTAAGTTTGGATTTGTATAATCAAATACAAAGTTTAAATCCAAGTTAGTAATACGTACAGGTGGTGGTGGTACTTCTTGTGTAGGATCATGTCTAGGCATCTCTCTTTTAGGTTCTGTTGATGCTTCGGTTCTACCTCTTAAATATTCGTTACGCAACTGGTGTTGCATTTTTTGAGAAGCTTCATTACTACCTCTATTATAAGCCTCGTCTATTAAATGTTGAAGTTTTTGATCTGTTACTATTTTCATGTTATAGTTATTTACATATAATATATGTAAAACATAAAATAAATCAAGCACAACTTTTGAATTTTACTGTAACATATGTGTTTATTGTGTAAATATAATTAACAATGAAATTTCAAGAATTAATGGAAAGTTATGGTATGATAAAACAAGAAAAGCGTTTGTTTTATCCGAGAGATTTTAATCTTTCAAAATCATTTTTAAAAGCTCTTAAAGAAGAGCTAATATTACAAGAAAAATCAGGCATCTCGCCAGATAAATTTCAGCACAAGCTTAATAGAGCGCTTCAATTTCATATTTCTGAACATAAAAAAACCTCTCAAAAATGAGAGGTTTAATTTTTTATATATAAGTTAACTTAGAACTTATAAGAATAACCAACATTGTAGCCTGTTACTTGACCAGCCGTGTTTGTAACGTCAGCGCGGTGTGCAAATACATTTGCTGTAAAGCCGTAAGCTGCTAAACCAATACCAGCTGTAGCATACTTTTTATTGTTTTTGAATGCTGCAATAGTTGCTGCACCTGGGTCATTAAAGCCAACACCAATAGCAGGTACAACTTTAAGACCTTTAACACCAGAACTTACTGGTAAGCGAAGGTTGAATTCGTAATTGTTGCTACGGTTTTTTAAGTCATCAAGAGCTGTACCATCCCATACAACTGTTTTACCGAATAGATCACCACTCAATTTTACAAATGGTAGAGTGTCGCTAGTTAAACCACCAGCAATAAGTTCACCATTTTGAGCTGTACGTAGTTGTGCACCAAGCGTTAAATTAGCAAGAGGTGATGTGAATACATAACCTGCTGTGTAATAGATACGCTTAAGACCAGCTTCGTCTGCAGTTGATACTGATTTACCAGCTACTGTAGTAGTTATTGTTAAGCTGTTATAACGGCTGAAAGTATCGATAGCAAAATCAACGCTATATACATCAAGACCGACTCTAGCAGTAACATAATCAGTACCTGCTACATTACCACGATCAATAAGTTTAGAAGTAAAACCAACATTTGCGCTAACACCAGTAATAGGTGTTGGTACTGCAGGAGTTTGTGCAACTGCTGCTGTTGTTAATACTGCCAATGTGAGGATAGTTAATAATTTCTTCATACTATATATTTATACGCTGCTTATAAAAAACCCTGGTTTTGCACGGTTTTTTTTGTTATAGGATTTTTAGAGCCAGCTAGGTCCTTTAGTTCCTACTGGTATTCTTAATATAGTGCGTGCTAATAGTTTAATATAAAAATACACAGTTAACTGTATAGATGGCCATAAAAGTTTATTACAATTACCTATAACTTTACTTGAACCAATACGATACACAACGTTAAGTTTTCTACCTGTTTCGTGAACTGCATTTGTAATGTCTACAGTACTTGCTCCGTAGTCTTGATCGGACCAATTATCTACAAGAATATCTGCATTTAACCTATTACCAGAACCTCTCAATGTACCTATAATAGTAACATTACTACCACCTTTTACACTAAAAATTTGATTTCCTGTATTAGGAACACTATTACCAAACTGTCCGGAAATAGTAGCTACAACTTTATTGTTAACATCTACAGAACATTCTCTACCCTGTTCAACTGCAAAGCAGTGAAGTGTAATAACAGCACTATCTGCAAGTTTTAATATACTCGCAAAATTGGTGGGGTTAGATGGTAAAAAGGCATTATCATCATTATATGCAGGTGTTGGTACTTGTACGATGTCAGGGCTACCAGCACTTAAAGACCATGCACATGTACCTTGAGAGTCACATGCATATGAAAGGTAATTTATATCTATAGATGTTGATTGACTCATATGTTTTTTATTTACACATAAAAAACGAAAGGTCAAATTTGGTACCACCAAGGGGAATCGAACCCCTATTATCGAGATGAAAACCCGGTGTCCTAACCGTTAGACGATGGCGGCAAATTAATTTCTAACAAAATTATACATCATAGCTACTTTCATGCCATTGTATTTTTCGTCATATTCTGGCGACCAAACATGAAAATTTGTAGATGGTGTGAAACCCATAGAAGTAATATACTGCTTAAGTCTGTCAGCTTCGTCTCCTCTAGTTTCAGGATGAAAATTATGAGCTTCCATCATTATTGTGTGAAATCTTCTAAACACATCAGGTGGTGTGTTGTAGAAAATATCATATTCAGAACCTTCAATATCAATTTTTAAGACGAGCTTATCATTAGGGTCAAATATAGATATCAACGATTCAATAGTAATAGAGGCAACTAACTGATCCCCTTTACCTACTATAGAACTACCCTGTTCATCACTAATAGTTAAAACGGTATTTTGCTTAGTTGATACAGCAGCATTTATGCATTTAACGTTAGGTATGTCTTTCGTGTTATTAAGGTATTTTATAAAGTTATTAATATTAGCTTCTACACTGACTATCCTTTTAGGATTAAATGTACTACAGTACGATGCAAACAATCCGAAGTGACCGCCAAGATCTAACACGCTATAACCTTCAATGTTTTCTCTGGACATTAAATATACGTTTAATTCAAATATTTCATTAAATTCAAACGGTGCTTGTTCTTTTAAGAATGCTAAATCCATATTACTATTAAGCTAACAATTCATTTAAATCAACTTGAAACCCTTTTATAATGTTTGTTATATAGTCTGGTTCATGCTTCCAGTATCGATTATATACTTGTTCAGCTTTATTAATATCTATTGTAAAATTGTGAGATTTTATCCATTTTTGAAAAAATTCAGAATTCTTTAATTTGTTATGTGCTTCTTTTTTAGTTTTTTTCCAGTACACACTGTTAATATTATTTTTACCAGCATAATTTAATGCAATTAAATCTTGCATTATAAGCATATGATTTAAATGAAGTTTATTAACTTGCTCGGCAATGTTAAAAGAAGTTTGATTGTGTGGTGAAAAAAGCGCAGTTAAAAAATGTGTGGTTATTTCAAACACATAATGCATCGGTAATGCCCCTGTAGGGTCTAATAAAAATAATCTGTTACCCAGGTATAATATTCTATTATCAACAATACGTTTTCTATAATATTGAGTCCAAGAAAATGTTCTTAATAGTTCAGGGTTTATGTTTTTATTGATATTTAAAAAATTTTTAATTGCTTTTTCTTTTGTTGTAATTTTGTTATTATATAAATACCCCCACGTCTTTTTATGTTTTAATGGTATACCAAACATCCAACCATTATTATGTACATGTATAGAAGTGTACTGCTCATTATAAAAATTAGGATCAGGAAAGGCAATAATTGAATTTACACCTTGAAAGTCGGGGAATAAATAATCACCATTATTTAAGTCTTCCGGGGATGGTGTGCCGCGACAGTCAAATACATAGTCAAAAGTGTATAATTTTTTACTACAATGTATATTTACGTTGACATTGTTTTGATTTACACTTAAAACTTTATCTTGTACTTCTATAACGTTTTTATATATTTTTTTTAACGTTTTTAATATATGTGTACTGAAAAGCTCACTGTCTATATGTAGACTAGGTGAGTTGGTTTCAATATAAAAATTTTCCCCACTAGCTTTTTTCCATAAACCTACTACTCCCCACTTAACAGTTGCGTTTATATAATCCATATCTTTTAAGATATTAAATTCTATACTATTACGTAACAGTGGTAACAAGCTAGCAGAACTACCTTCCCCTATTTTCATATGTGGTATACTGGGATCATGTATACAATATACTTCTATGTACTCAGAATTTAAAGACTTAATTAAACTACCTATATTTAATAATGCAACTGCCCCCATGGTTCCATTACCAATTACACATAATTTTATTTTTTTATCTATAACTGGATACGACCAAAATGCTCCTGTTTTATTCATGTAATGTGTAAAGATAATTACTACTAGTTACTTATATTAACATTATAATTAATCAAATAGAACCCGGCTCGGTATTACTCCGAGCCGGGCATTGTTTTTCTAACTAATAGTATTAAAATAAATAATGGTATGGAGCAGCAACAGCTTTTTTAAAAGCTACTACTACCTTATCCCAAAACTTTTTAATACTTTCAACGAACTCTAACTTTACCTTACTGTTATCTATCTTATAGTCCTCGTATGCGAGTCTAACAAGACCACCAACAGCAAGGTATGATACAATAATCACTGCTTGCATATGTGTTGTTTGTTAAGAACCGCCGCCCGGGGGCTTTGGTTGTTGTACTGGATGTTAACACCAGTACAAATATTTACTTAAATTTTTTATATAATAATAAATTTATTTATAGGTAATACCTATTACTTTTATTTGAATTCCAAATAGAAATAATGCATTATATCATATTTTTACACATTTTTTAATTTAAAATTACCTGACACGGATATTCTAAAACCATTTGATGAGTAAAACGGGTAAACAGTGTGAAACATTCTAGAAGGAAATATTAACATTTTGTTTTCAAATGTTTTATCAGCTGGTATAATTGAGTAACTGATTTGACCGAGACTGTTCGTGTATACAAAATAGAAATTACCACTACGTAGTCTTTCAACAGGTATTTGTTGTTTAACTTTTATCTCGTCTTTGTTTGTGAACGGTATGTTTACCCATATAACATAACTAAACACGCCATTATGATCATGTAATGGATTGAATTCGTGTTTTTTTTGAAAATTGACCCATGTTTGGTCTAAATACAAATTAAATAATTGCCTGTTATGTGTATAATAATTAAAAATTTGCTCGTATTGGTATATTAATGGTAATATTAACTCTTCTTGATATTTTAAGCTTTTTTCTAATGCATACTCTTTTTCTATATTGCCTGAAAGCTTACTATTAAAAGGTGTTCCTTTAGTAAAGTTTTTTTTGTATTTTTTTAATTTCATCTTTTATTGGTTTTAATTGTTCAGACGTTAAGTCAACTATTAAATAGCCAGGACTTGAAAATGATACTGGTTTAACTTGATCAGGTTGTATATTGGTCATAAAATAATTTATATAAAATAAAATATTTCTTAAATTAATCAAGTGGTAATTATAAAAAAATAAGCACAGAAAAAGTTACACTCCTGTGTAATGTAATGTTTTTAAATGCTGTTAAGTATCTGTTCTATAAACACTTTATTAT
>Ga0208260_1000029_pt1 | contig 53892 bp, 50 predicted proteins | sample CryBogCBH18Aug09_FD_184619 | JGI IMG/M metagenome (GOLD analysis project Ga0208260, IMG submission 184619) | Freshwater microbial communities from Crystal Bog, Wisconsin, USA - CBH18Aug09 (SPAdes) | ecosystem: Environmental > Aquatic > Freshwater > Lake | place: Crystal Bog, Wisconsin, USA...
GTGGAGGAGTTGTCCCACGGCGGCGAGCAACGTTCTCGTTAATTTCAACGTTCCTCAGTCGATAAATAGCATTAAGATAATTGAGCAGTGCTGGCAGTTCAAGGTCAATATTCCAGCGAGTTGCTCGCCGCCGTGGGACAACTCCTCCACCATGGTGCTCACCCCGGACTACGTGGGGCACTATCCGCCCCTGTATTACGCCCTCGTTGGCATTGGTGGGCTCTTTAATGCCAGTGCTCCGGGCATTTACCTCATGCGCCTCATCAGCGCGGCCCTGGGTGCTCTTATGATTGCCCTCGCGCTCTACACCGTGGCGCGGTGGGGACGACGACGGGGTTTGATTTTCGGGGTGTACCTCTCCATCACGCCGATTACGTACTTCCTCAGCTCCTCCATAAATCCCAGTGGTTTTGAGATCATGACCGCCATCGCGGTGTGGACCACGCTCTGTGTGCTCGCCCTCGATCACCGCGCCGACCCACCCGCCGCCCTTCTGCGCATACTGGCCATAGAAGCCTGCACCTTCGAACTCATTCGGGGGCTCTCGCCCTTCTGGCTGTTCCTCATGGGTGTCGTGATTGTCGTGCTCATCACACCGCGACAGATGGTGTCCTTCGTGCGCGATCAGCGACCGGTCCAGTACGTGGTGGCCGCCATCGTCAGTGGCGTCGTGGTGGCCGCGACATGGATTTTGACACAAGGAACCCTGCACGTCTTGCCCGTTGGCTACCCCGTCGCCCCCTCAGACGGTGAACTCGCGGTAGTGGCCAAGGTACTGACCCACGTCCCAGAGTGGATTCGTCAGTCGGTCGGCGTACTTGGCTGGCTCGACACCGCACTGCCCCTCATTGTCTATAAGACGTGGTACTTCCTTATCGCGGCGGTGGTCCTCATCGCTCTGGTTCGCGCGAAGAACCATCAGCGTCTGGCGCTCATTACCGTGTGCACGCTGTCACTCGTGGTGCCGATTGCTATCGTGACCCGCCAGGCACACATTTTGGGCATTGTCTGGCAAGGCCGCGACTCGCTCCCGCTCATGGTCGGCATCGCCATTATGGCTGGTGGTCTGATTGTGCCCGAAGGAGATCCCGGTCGTCTGACTCGACTCTTGCTCTGTGGTGCCATTGCGGCTATCGCCGGTAGCAACATGTACGCCTTCTACTTCAACCTCAAGCGTTACGCCGTTGGTCGCGCTGGCGCGCACCTGTTCTTTCTCCGCAACCAGGGTTGGTCACCACCGACAGGGCAGGTACCGACGCTCGTCGTCTTTTGTCTCGCCACAACCGCGGTAGCCGGCCTTCTGATCACCTGGACGTGGTTCGCCCACGGCCCAATGCGCTCAGCACAACGTCCCAATCTTCGCCGAGTCCATTAGTAGAATTCGCAGTACGTGAGGGCACTTGGCCCCACGGCGAAGGGACGACCCACCACATGTCCATGCCTGACCACGACGACGCGCGCCCCGTTTCTTCGACGCACCAAGCGCACACCCTGCGTGCCAATGAAGTGACGGTCTTGCGCGAAATGGTAAAGGTCTACGAACTCGAGTCGGCGAACAATCAAGTTGTTAGCACGCAACTTCGGCGCATCACACAATCGCGTGTCTACCCATTGATGATTCTGATTGTCAAAATTGTCAACGTCCTCGAAGGCTCAGTCCGCCGCCGGCTCGGAAAGGCCCCGCTCGGTGGTGACGTCATCGCCGTGCCGTCACCTCGCCCGGCTATGAGCAAGGAGGAGACTGGTCCCGCTGTGGCGCCGGTCGCGCCCAAGGGCGGCGCAAACTCCTGGGGCTACCGGTTCTTCTTTCTACGCCGGGGTATTTCCATCCTCCTCCACGCATTGAAGGTGCTGGTTCGTGGCAATGGTGGTCGCCAGAGCCCCCGCCTTGAGGCCAATTCGTACGCGGCGTGGGCCCTCTACTACCGGAAGTTTTCGGTGCAGGTGCGCGACCACCTCACGCGTCGTATGGTGCTCTTCACCAAAACACCACTGCTGTCCATCGTGATGGCCACCTACAACACCGACCACACGTTCCTTCGCGAAGCGATTGACTCGGTGCTCGACCAGATCTATCCCCACTTCGAACTGATTATCGCTGACGACTGCTCGCCGGACGCCACAGTCCGCAGCATTGTGGCGGAGTACGCCAAGAAGGACCCCCGGGTCAAACTCGTCACGCGCGAGACCAATGGCAACATTTCAGCGGCCACCAACTCCGCCATTGCCGAAGCCACCGGTGAGTACGTGGTGTTTATGGACCACGACGACACCATTGTGCCCCACGCACTGTTCCACGTTGTCCTAGCGCTCCACGAACACCCCGATGCGACCCTGCTGTACTCCGACGAAGACAAGCTCAATGAGGCCAACGAGGTCTTCATGCCGTACTTCAAGAGTGACTTCGACCCACTCCTGCTCTTGGGTCAGAACTACGTCTGCCACCTCACCACGGTGCGCCGTGATCTGCTCAACGAGCTCGGGGGTCTCCGAAGCGAGTTCGATGGGGCCCAGGACTGGGACCTCGTGCTCCGCGTCAGTGAAGTCGTGGACCGCTCCACCATCATTCACATTCCTCATGTGCTCTACCACTGGCGCTCCCACGTGGGTTCCACGTCGCAGTCGTCCGAGGCGAAGCCCTGGGCGCTAACGGCCGGTCGTCGGGCCGTGGGCGCTGCGCTGGAGCGACGTGGCGTCGCAGGTGAGGTGCGAGAGGTCGGCTCGACCGGCTTCGCAGATGTCTACTTCGCCTTGCCCGAGAACCCACCACTGGTATCGATCATGATCCCGACGAGGGACGGTATCTACCTGCAGGACTGCGTGCGCTCGGTGCTAGCCGACACCACCTACCCCAACTACGAAATCATCATCATTGACAACGGGTCGGTCAAAGCCGACACCATGGCCTTCTTCGCCTCACTCGACGAACGCGTGCGGGTCGTTCGCGACGATCGTCCGTTTAACTACTCGGCCCTGCACAACAGTGCCGTCGACAGCTGTCGGGGTGAGGTGTTGTGCCTGCTCAACGACGACACCACGGTTATTACCCCCGATTGGTTGTCGGCCATGGTCGCCCAGTTGCTCCAGCCGGGCAATGGCCTGGTGGGAGCCAAGTTGCTCTATCCCGACGGCCGCATTCAGCACGCCGGTGTTCTACTCGGTCTCAACGGTCTCGCCGCCCACGTGGGTCAGTTTCACGATGGCAACGACCTTGGCTACTTCGGGCGTATTGCCCTCGCCTCCGAATTCCAGGCCTGCACCGCCGCCTGCATCGTGGTGCGTCGCTCGACGTGGGACGAAGTGGGTGGGCTCGACGAGAGTCTGCAAGTGGCCTTTAATGACGTCGACTTCTGCCTCAAAGTGCAGCGTTCGGGTCTGAAGGTCTCCTACACCCCCCACGCCCAGTTGGTCCACTACGAGTCGGTCTCGCGTGGACTCGACATTGCCGACGACAAGTACCGCCGATTCATGGGAGAGGTCTTGATGGTGCGGGACCGCTGGGGACTCGAGATTGCGCAGGATCCCTACTACAACCCGAACCTGTCACTTAATCACGGCGTCTGGGAACTGGCCTACCCGCCACGCTGTTCGCCGTGGTACACCGGTGTTGAATAAGCGCTAGCGCGAGGCCCAGTACTCGTCTGATTGCCTACTTGCGACCAGTTCGTCCGCCGTGGCGAACCCCGGTGCCATAGCGGCGTCGGTGCCAGCCAGTACCTGGTGGTGATCGATATTGAGGAGACGAATCCAGCTCTGCTGACCCATGGTCAGGGTGATGAAGCAGGCCAATTCGACCAATTCTTCTTCGTTGAAGTGGTGGTGCAGTCGCTCCCAGAACGCGTCGTCTGGTTCGAGGCGCCAGGTAATTGCCTCGGCGTAGGAGAGGGCCGCCTTTTCCCGTTCGCTGTACGTTGACGAGGATTCGAAGTTGACCAACTCGTCGAGTCGCCCTTCGGCGAGGCCGGCCGAACGAGCGGCGTCCGACCGCTGGTTGCCGCAGTACTCGCACTTGACGGACCGCGAGACGTACACCCGACAGAGTTCCTTGAGCGTGTGATCGACAACACCTTCACGAAAGAGTCGGTTCCACGCGAAGTCGAAGGACCAGAAGGCCGCCTGGGAGTGCGCCCGCACCGCCGACGACTCGGGTCGAGGTGTTCCCTCGATGGCGCAGCGCTCAAGCACCGCACGCATCTCGTCATCCATCTGTTCGACGGGTACATAGGAAATCCGTTGTGGACGCTGCGACATACTTCCCCCTCATTCGCGACCTGAGGACATCGTACGACGAGGCCACGGCACCGAGGGGTGAAGTTTTATCGACCCTAGCGTCGCTCGATCATGTCCATGTAGTCATCGCGCCAGAGGTCGAAGTACTCCTCGGGCAACAACACCGCATGGGTGGGCTTCAGGGCCTCAACGAAATCGCGCTCGTGACTCACCGCGACAATGGTGCCCTGCCACTGTCCCATCATCTCGCCCAGGGCCTGCACACTGGCCGGGTCCAGGTTGTTCGTTGGTTCGTCGAGCAGGAGCAAGTTAGCGTCGGATGCGGCCAAAATTGCGAGTGCTAATTTGGCGCGCTCTCCACCCGACAACGTCCCCGGCAGTTGGTGTGCGGCGGAGCCCTTAAGACCGAAGGCACCAAGGAGTGCGCGGCGCTGGACCTCCGTCTGCACCGTGGCGTTCTCGAGATGGTCGAGGACGGTCTTGGTGAAGTCCAGCTGTTCGTGCTCCTGGGCGAAGTAGCCCATGGCGACATTGGCGCCGAAGCGCACCGAGCCGTCGAAGGCCCGCTGCGTGCCAGCCAGGCATCGCAAGAGCGACGACTTACCAGCACCGTTGCGACCCACGATCAAAATTCGGTCACCTCGCCGAGTAATGAAATTGACGTCCTTCAACACCTCGAGTTCGCCGTACCGAACACCGACGTGTTCCACGGTCATCGGCACGTCGCCACTCCGCGGTGGCACGGGTAGGCGGAAGACGACCTTCTTCTCTTGCTTCGTGACCTCGACGCGATTCTCTTCCAGTTTTTCGACCTTACGGTCCAGCACCTTGGCGAGGCGGGCACGGGCGGCCGTCTGTCCACGCATCGAGTTCGCCAAATCCTTCATGCGGTCAATCTGCTCACCCTGGTGCATCGACATCTTCTCTTCCGAGAGTCGGCGGACCTCTTCTTGTTCGAGAAACTTCGTGTAGTTACCCCTGTATTCGCGCAACTGACCGTCACGCAGAGCCAGCACTCGGTCAATTGACTTGTCGAGGAGCGGGAGGTCGTGGCTAATCACGAGGACCGTGCCACGAAAACGCTCGAGCTCGTCAAAGAGCCACCGCTTCGCGGCCTTGTCGAGGTGGTTCGTCGGTTCGTCGAGCACCATTGTTTCGGGCTGTTCGTACAGGACGCGCATGAGGTCAATGCGGCGGCGCTGTCCACCCGAGAGGGAGTCAAGGTCTTCGAGGAGCAGTTCTTGCTCCAGGCCCAGGCCGTCCGCCAACCGCGCCACTTCTGATTCAGCCTCGTAGCCACCGGCCTCACGGAAGGCCTCTTCGAGTGCGGTGAACCGCTCGATTGTCTCCTCGGTGGGATCGGCGGCCAACGCGTGCCGCGCCGCCTGCATGTCGGCGTCGAGCTTGTCAATGCCTCGCGCGCTCAGCACGTGGCTCAGGCCAATTGGTTCGACACCAAGTCCGCCCGGTACCGGCTCCTGGGGCAAGTGGGCCACGCGGCCCTGGTGTTGCACCTGACCGGTAACACGAAGGTGCTCCGGGGTGTAGAGCAACAGCACCGACAGAAGTGTTGACTTGCCAGCGCCATTACGGCCGACGAGACCCACCTTTTCACCGTTGCCAACCGTAAACGAAACGGGTTCGAGAATACGGCGTGCGCCAATTTCAATGCCCAAGTCTCGAACAATAAGCACGTTACGCTCCTAGCGCGGGCGTGGAACGACGGGGGTCAAGAGCGCCACCACGGTGCCCACCCTCAGCCACCGTTGCCGCACGAAGGCGTGGCGAAGTCACAATGGCGCGGGGGGTCATGGCGTCAATGATACGACGCTTTCGCACCCCGTTTACCATTGGCGCTGAGAGACAGCGAATGCGCTTACGCCTCTTCTGCGGGTACGGCCGCCGCTGTGGCCACGGTGTGCCCCTCGTCCAGGTTCATCACGCGAACACCGGTCGCGTCACGACCCTGTGACGAGACCTCGCGCACGGGGGTGCGGATCAGGACGCCGCCACTCGAGGCCAACAGAATTTCGTCGGTCAGACGCACCATGAAGGCGGCCACGATAAATCCGCGAGCCGCCGAGAGCTTGATGGCACGAACACCCATACCGCCACGTCCCTGACGGTTGAATCGCTCCACCTTGACGCGCTTGCCAAAACCAGTGTCGGTGACCAAGAAGAGGTCGGCGTCTTCACGAATCAAGTCCAGGGAGATGGCCTTGTCGTCGCCCTTCAGCTTGATGGCGCGAACGCCGGTGGCGTCGCGGCCCATCTCGCGGACTTCTTCTTCGTTGAAGCGGATCGACATACCGCGGTACGTCACCACCATGAGGTCGTCCGTTCCGCTCGTCGCTACCACTCGCACGACTTCGTCACCCGGGCGCAACTTGATGGCGATCCAGCCCTCACGGCGGGACTTGTCGTATTCCGAGAACGGCGTCTTCTTCACGGTGCCGTCGGCGGTGGCGAAGACGAGGAACTTGTCGGCGGGGAAATCGTTCGTGGTGACGATTGCCTGAATGCGCTCGTTGGGCTGCAGGTTCAACAGGTTGACCACCGCAGTGCCCTTGGCGGTGCGCTCCTTGATTGGAATTTCGTGACCACGAAGTCGGAAGACGCGCCCGAGGTTCGAGAACAACAGGAGATAGGCGTGGGTGGTGGTGTGCACAATCTGCTCAACGAAATCTTCTTCCTTGAGCTTCGCTCCCTGGACACCGCGACCACCGCGTGCCTGCGTACGGAACGCGTCGGCCGACACTGACTTGATGTAGCCAGCCTGGGTCATCGTGATGACGACATCCTCATCGTCAATCAGATCTTCCATGCCGAGTTCACCTGGGTCGTTCACGATTGCCGTACGACGCTCGGTGGCGTACTTGTCGCGAATGACGGTGATCTCATCGGCGATAACGGCCCGCAGCTTGGCGTCAGTGGAGAGGATCTCCTGCAGTTCCGCGATGAGGGCGCGCAGCTTGGCCATTTCTTCTTCGAGTTCGTGGCGACCAAGTCGAGTCAATCGACCGAGCGTCATGTCGAGGATGTGGTTCGCCTGTTCCTCTGAGAAGTCAAACGGGCTCGCCATCAGCGACTGACGGGCCGCCCCGCGGTCGTCCGAGTTGCGGATGGTCGCAATGACGGCGTCCAGCATGTCAATGGCCTTCAACAGACCTTCGACAATGTGAGCGCGGGCCTCCGCCTTGCGCAGACGGAACTGGGTGCGGCGGGTCACGACGTCGACCTGGTGGTCAATGTAGTGACCAAGGGCCTGGGCCAAGTTGAGGGTGCGCGGTACGCCATCGACCAGCGCGAGCTGGTTAACGGCGAAGGTCGTCTGTAGCGTCGTGTTCTTGAACAGCTTGTTCAAGATGACGTTGGCGTTGGCGTCGCGCTTGAGGCGAATGACAAGACGAGCTTGGCGACCAGCGGAGTCGTTCTGCACTTCGGCAATGCCGTCGATTTCGTTGTTCTTGACGAGCTCGTAGATCTTCTCTTCGATCGACTCGACGGACACCTCGTAGGGGAACTCCGTCACCACAATGCGGGTGTCTTTGGCCGTCTCTTCGATTTCGGCCACGGCGCGCATCTTGATTGATCCTCGACCAGTACGAATGGCGTCAAGGATGCCCTGGCGACCAAGAATCTGGGCACCGGTGGGGAAGTCGGGACCCTTCACGAAGGCCATCAAGTCGTCCGGCGTGGCGTCGGGGTGGGCCAGCAGGTGGAGAACGGCGTCGATAGTCTCACCCAGGTTGTGTGGCGGAATCTTCGTCGCCATACCAACGGCGATGCCCTGTGAGCCATTAACGAGCAGGTTGGGGAATCGTGCGGGCAACACCGTGGGCTGCTGCGTTGAGTTGTCGTAGTTCGGTTCGAAGTCAACCGTTTCTTCATCAATCGAGTCGAGCAGTTCGAGGGCGAGGGGCGCCAAACGACATTCGGTGTAGCGCATGGCGGCCGCACCCTCGTCTGGTCCGGTACCACCAAAGTTGCCGTGACCACTAATCAACGGGTGGCGCATCGCGAAGTCCTGCACCATGCGGACGAGGGCGTCGTAGATTGCGCTGTCACCGTGTGGGTGATACGTACCCATCACTTCGCCAACCACCTTCGCGCACTTGGTGTGCGGGCGGTCGGGGCGAAGACCCTGGTCAAACATTGAGTACAAGATGCGCCGGTGGACGGGCTTTAGGCCATCTCGAGCGTCGGGCAGGGCGCGCGACACAATGACGGACATGGAGTACTCCAGGAAGGAGCGCTCCATTTCCAAGTTGATTTCAATGGGTTCGACGTAGCCGAATACTTCGTCGCCGTCGCTGGTGCTGGGAGTCTTTGGGGTACGAGCCATAGTGGTATTCCTTCTCGATTAGATGTCGAGGAAGCGGACATCCTTTGCGTTGGTTTGAATGAAGTGACGACGCTGCGGCACGTCATCACCCATCAGGATTGAACAGACTTCGTCGGCCAATGCGGCCTGCTCCACAGTGATCTGTAGGAGGGCTCGCTTCGTCGGGTCCATGGTGGTGTCTCGAAGTTCGTCGAAGTCCATCTCACCCAGACCCTTGAGGCGCTGGAAGTCGTTCTTGTGGTTCGGGTTCTCGCGGAGAAACGTCTCCTTCGCGGCGTCGTCGCGCAGGTAGACCTTTTCCTTACCCACGAGGGTTGAGTACAGCGGTGGTTGGGCCACGTAGACGTGGCCGTTGTTCACCAGCTCCGTCATCTGACGGAAAAAGAACGTGAGCAGCAGCGTGCGGATGTGGCTGCCGTCAACGTCGGCATCGGCCAACAGGATGATCTTGTCGTACCGGGTCTTTGACACATCAAAGTCGGCTTCGACACCCGCGCCAATGGCGGAGATGAGGGCCTGGATTTCGGTGTTCTTCAGAATTTTGTCGGTGCGCGCCTTTTCGACGTTCAGGATCTTTCCGCGAATTGGCAAAATGGCCTGATTCTTGGGGTTTCGTGCGTCCTTCGCCGAACCACCGGCGGAGTTACCTTCAACAATGAAGAGTTCGCACTCGCGAGGGTCCTTTGACGAGCAGTCCACCAACTTGCCGGGCAGACCCGCGCCGTCGAGGGCAGTCTTTCGGCGGGTCAGATCGCGAGCCTGGCGTGCCGCCATGCGGGCCCGTGAGGCCTGAATGGCCTTGGCGATAATTTGGCCACCCTCTTTGGGGTTCTCCTCGAGCCACTCGGCGAGCTTCTCGTTGGTAGCGCGCTCGACCAGTGAACGCATTGAGACATTACCGAGCTTGCCCTTGGTCTGCCCCTCGAACTGTGGTTCCGCCAGGTGCACCGAGATAATGGCCGTCAGCCCCTCTCGAATGTCATCACCCGTCAGGTTGTCGTCCTTCTCCTTCAGGAGATTGCGCTTGCGGGCGTAGCGGTTCAGGACGTTCGTAATGGCCTTGCGGAAACCCTCTTCGTGCATACCGCCTTCGATGGTCGAGATACCGTTCGCGAAGGAGTGGATGCTCTCGTAGTAGCCCGTGTTCCACTGGAACGCGACTTCGACTTCCTGGCCCTCTTCTGACTGCTCGTACGAACCAACTTTTCGGAAGAGCGATTCCTTGGCGTTGTTGAGGTGGCGAACATAGTCCACAATGCCGCCGCTGTATTTGAACGTTTCCTTGACCTCGCGACCAGCCCGCTGGTCCTCAAAGCGAATCTCGAGGCCCTTGTTCAAGAAGGCCATGATTTGCAAACGCTCAAGGACGGTCTGGGCTCGGAACTCGATATCTTCGAAAATGGTGGGGTCCGGCGCGAATGTCACCGTTGTGCCGTTTCGTCCACGGGGGGCGTCACCAGTAATCGTGATTGGACCTTGGGGCTTACCACCATCGGCGAAGTTGAGTTCGTGGCGCTTGCCATTGCGGTCGATTTCGAGCTTGAGTGACGTTGAGAGGGCGTTCACCACCGACACACCGACGCCGTGGAGACCACCGGAGACCTTGTAGCCTTCACCACCGAACTTTCCGCCGGCGTGCAGGACGGTCAGTACGATTTCCGCCGCTGACTTCCCGGGGTACTGAGGGTGCTCATCAACAGGGATACCACGACCGTCGTCAACCACGCGACAACTGCCATCCTTGAGAATCGTTACCTCAATGCGCGTGGCGTAACCAGCCATCGCTTCGTCAACGGCGTTGTCCACGACCTCCCAAATGAGGTGGTGGAGACCGGCGGGACCGGTCGATCCGATGTACATACCTGGACGAACTCGGACCGGCTCAAGGCCTTCGAGAACAGTGATGTCGCTCGCGCCGTAGCTCGCCGACCCCTTGGACTTTTCAGCCACGAAGTAATCCTTTCAATACAAAATGGTGGGGCAAACAATGCCGCCAAATCCCCGTAGGGAACACTGAAATCCTACTCGTTCGGGTGCGACACAACGGTTGCATCAGGGGACTTAAACCCTTATTAATCAAGGATTAATGAGCAGGGGCAATCAACGGACGCAGGGACTGGGGCGCTCGATCTCCCAACACGGCCAGACCGGCAATTATGGTGTCGTGATCCTCAAGGAGACGTTGGGCGAACGCACCTGACGGCACCGCCACGATGAGTACATCATTCTTGACCAATTCCGGTCGGCAGCGTTGCGCGAGGACCTCGTCAACCAGTGTGGGCCACATCGCTCGAATCTCTTCAATCACCGCGAGGTCGACGCGACGAACGCGCTTGGCGAGTGACTGCAAGATGTCACCAATGGCGACCGGTTGGTCTTCCCGCCGCCTCACTGCAGCGTCCCAACGTCGACGATCGCCGCTGGCGTCATACCGCTCGGCAGCGGCGACGCTGTGGTGACCAGAGTCTGGCCAGCGGGAAGGAGGTGGAGAAGTCGATCAGAACGAACGGGGTCGAGTTCACTGAAGACGTCGTCCAAGAGAAGGAGGGGGTCAACGCCGCGCTGTTCGCGGACCACGTGGTGGCCGGCCAGGCGCAGGGCAAGGGCGAACGATCGCTGCTCGCCCTGCGAAGCCTGCCGTCGAGCGTCTCGGCCGTCCAGGTGCAGCGCCACATCGTCACGATGGGGACCCACCGTCGAATAGCCGCGATGAAGGTCGTCGTGGAGTGATTGTTGTAGTGCTGTGAGCAAGGGACCACTCCATGAACGTTCGTACGACAACGTTACGGGGAGGGTGTTCTGTGCCAGGTCTTGGTAGTACAGCTGCACGAGTGGTGACAGCGTCGTGAGCAATCGCTCTCGGGCGGCCACGAGTAGTTCGGCGGCCGTGCAGAACTCCCCATCCCAGACCGCCAATTCATCCAGTGCCGACGGAGAAGGTCGCTGACCCTGCCACTGCTTGAGGAGCGCATTTCGCTGCTGGAGTACCCGGGCATAGCGCTCAACAAGTTCTCCCGTGGACAGATCGGCGTCAGTAAGCAGTGTCGTGAGAAAGACACGGCGATGCTCTGGTCCCTGTCGAACTACATCGACACCTTCAGGGGTGAAGATGGTGAGCGGGAGGACCGCCGACAGTGCGGCCCGAGAGGTTGGTCGCTGTCCATTGACCAACATTCGTTTTGAGACGGAACGGACACCCTTGGTCAACGTGAGATCAACTTGGACGCGGCGCTCCTGTTGGAAGAGGACACCGTGTACTTCCGCCAACTCCGTCGACGTACGGATCATGTCAACGGCCGTGGTGGTGCGAAAACTCGACGCCGTCGCCAGCGCATACACCGCCTCAAGAATTGATGTTTTTCCTGATCCATTCGGTGAAAGTAATACCGTCACCGCCGAGGTGTCAGGACGAAATACGCATTCGGTAAAGAGTCGAAAGTTTCGGAGCGTGAGCTCGTGCAGCCCCACGTCAGCGATGAACTACTGAACGCGTACCGGCATCAGGAGATACCGGAACCGCACGTCGTCAACGGCGTGGACCATGGCGGGACGAACAGCATCGGTGATTTCGAGCACCACTTCGTCACCAGGCACTGCCTCAATTCCTTCGATGAGGAAGCTCGGGTTGAAGGCAATCGTGATGTCCTCACCCTGGTAGTCGGCATCGACGTCGTCTTCGATGTCACCAGTGTCGTGGCTCTGCGTGCGAATCTCGAGTCCCTTGTCACGGGCAGTCAGGCGAACCGACGAGGTTGAGTCCTTCGCGAGCAACTTGGCGCGCCGGAGCGAGGTCATCAGGGTGTCCTTCGCGACGCGCAGTTGGTTGGGGTAACTCGCCGGGATCAACTGCAAGACCGAAGGGTAGTTTCCGTCAATGAGACGTGAGGCAATAGTGGACTTACCCACAACGAAACAGATTTCGGCGTCAGTCAGCGTCACGCCAATTTCCGCGTCAGCTGGCAGGGACGAGGCCACCCGCTGGAGTTCCTGCAGGGCACGAGCTGGGACGAGGAGGTCCTGCCCATTCCCAATACCCGGTACCCCAGGAACATCACGGACGGCCAAACGATACGAGTCCGTGGCAATCAACCGCAAGGTTCCTTCGTGCTGAGTAAACAACACACCGGTGAGTAGTGGGCGAGCGTCATCTGACGCCGCGGCGCGCACAACTTGATTGAGGCCTTGCACAAGGTCCAACGCAGGAACGGTGGTCAAGGCGCCGGTCACGGGTGGCAGGTTGGGGTAGTCCATCACCGCGAAGGTGCGCAGTGAGAACTTCGCCCGGCCTAAGGACACCTCAACGTTGTCCTCGGCGCTCGTGATGGTGACAGCGCCGGCCTCGAGGGAGCGAACAGCATCCACAATCAAACGAGCGGGCACGACGGTGGCACCGTCGGCCAATCCGATGACGTCGACGGTGGTGCGAATGGTGATGTCGAGATCGGTACCGGTCACGGTGAGCTGGTTGCCACTCAATGAGAGGAGGATGCCCGATGAAGCACCGATGAGACGAGTGGCGACAACACGGCTCGCCGCGCTGAGTGCTTCAACAAGGATGTCGCGCTCTGATTTGAACTTCATGTGAGGGCCTTTCTTTCCTACTGAGATTACGTGTGTTTTTTAGTTGTTAGAAATGTTTAGTAGTAGTAGGGCTGTGTGTATGTGTCTAACTTTTTATTTTCCCTGGTAGAAATCCATTTTTATACCAAGGTGTTTCCCACAGCATTGTGCATAATTCCTTCAACCTGTCGACTTCAACCTTCACGTGATGTGGATTGTGCTGTAGTTGGCGACAGTACGCCCACACCACTATCCACTACTTTTCCACAGGCCTATCGCTCGCCCTGCAGCTTGCGCTTCAACTCATTGACCTGGGCTAAGAGCTCGGGGTTGGTTGCGAGTTGGTCCTTGATCTTTTCGACACCACTAATCACGGTCGTGTGATTGCGGTTGTCGAATACCCGAGCAATCATTGGGTAGCTGTAGTCGTGCAACAACTCTCGAACAAGGAACATCGCCACGTGGCGTGCGTGCACCATCGGGCGCAGACGCTTCGAGCCGCGCACGTCGGATGGAGACAGGCCGTAGAACACCGACACCGTCTCAATGATTGCCTCGGGCTTGAGCACGACGTGCTCGTGGCCGAGATTCGTGAGGTGGGCTTTCGCGAGCTCGAGCGAAACGGGTACTTGGCGCAATGCCGCAAAGGCCCGCAACATTGTGATGGAACCCTCCAGCTCGCGAATGTTGTCACGAACCCGCTGGGCGATCCACTGCGCCACGTCCGACGGTAGGTCTATCTGTTCACGCTCAGCCTTAGCCATGAGAATGGCGATCCGCGTCTCGAGGTCGGGTTGGTCAATCTCGGTAACCAAGCCCTGGAGCAGACGGCTACGGAATCGGTCCTGGAGACCACCAAGGTCCTTCGGTGAACGATCGGAGGTCAGCACAATCTGCTTCCCTTCGGAGTGCAGTGTGTTGTACGTGTGGAAGATTTCCTCGTGGAACGTCTCGCCACGCTGTTCCATGAACTGGATGTCGTCAATGAGGAGAACATCGATCTCTCGGTAGCGCTCGTGGAGCGCGAGCTGGGTGCGCGTTTGGATGGCTCGAATGAAGTCGTTCAAGAACGTCTCGGTTGAGACGTAGAGGACTTTGCGGTACGGGTAGTTCTCTTGGATGTAGTTACCAATGGCGTGGAGCAGGTGGGTCTTGCCCAAGCCAGAGTTCCCGTACATCATCAAGGGGTTGTATGCCCGCCCCGGTGTTTCGGCCGCCGCGATGGCCGCAGCACGAGCGAGTCGATTGGAGGGACCCTCGACGAACGAGTCAAAGGTCATGTTCTTGTTGAGGCGAAGTGGTCGGTCCGAGGCGCTCGTTGGTGTCGCGAGCGCGTCGGCCTCGGTGGGCGTGGCAGTGGCGACGGGTGGTGGCTCCACTGCTGGCATAGCCGCAGACTCGGGATTGACGACGAGAGCAATAGAGGTCGCGGGGTTCGTCAGAAGACGCGCTTGCTCGGTAATGAAGGGCAAGTACTTCTGCTGCACGCGAATCAGTTGAATTTGATTCGGCAGCGAGATGGTCACCACACCGTTGGAGTAATCCACAAGCTGCAACGAACTAAGACCAGCCGACCAACTAGCGTCAGAAGCCTTATTTTGCAAAGCTTCTCGGAGCGCACCCCAGAGTTCTTCACCGTTCATTCCAACACTCCTCCACAGGCCCAAACCACACTTATCCACAGGGTGGACCGCTGCTAATTCCAGCAATCCCGGGGGGTGGGAACGACACCTTACACGCTTCTGGATCTTCTTTTCAAAACGACTGGTTTATCGGCTAGGATGGTAACCCACAGGGCAACAGCGACCCCCCGGGGGTACCGCGTTGCGCTCAAGATGAGTTTAAGAAGAGGTTTTTGTGAAGCGTACTTACCAGCCAAATCAGCGTAAGCGAGCCAAGACGCACGGTTTCCGCGCCCGTATGAGCACTCGTGCCGGCCGCGCCATTTTGAAGGCCCGTCGTGACAAGGGCCGTCACCAGCTGACGGTCTGATCTTCGCATGCCTGGTCGGGTTATTTCCCGACGGCAGTTTGCGGAGTTCTCGTCACCGACGGGGCGCGGAAGCAGCGGGCCACTACGAGTGGTCTTTGTTGCACGTTCAACCGAATCAGTGGGTGTGGCCTACGCAATCAGCCGAAAGGTCGCGAACGCGGTGCATCGAAACCGTATTCGTCGGCGTCTCCGGGCTGCAATGGACGGACTGGAACCCCGACCACTTCCAGGATTATACCTGATCAAGTGCGCAATCGGGACGAAGGATCTCTCTTATGATGAACTCCATCGCCACCTCACCCTCGCAGTTAGACGATCGAATGGTCGCTGAACGCAGTCGAGGACGCCAGTTGGTTATTAGCGCAGTGCGCTGGTATCAGGCAGCGAGGGCTGGTCGAGTCTCACCTTGTCGGTTTTATCCCAGCTGTTCGTCCTACGCCATTGAAGCCGTTGAGCTCCATGGCGTTGGTCGTGGGCTTCTGCTGGCGTCTCGCCGTGTTGCGCGTTGTCGCCCCTTTGGTTCACATGGTGTGGACCTGGTTCCACTTCGAAAGAAAGATAGGTAGTTAGTCATGCATGCAATTACCCACCCAATCGGGCAGATTTTTCAGCCCGTTTTCCACCTTTTTGGCGCAATTCTTGCCTTTTTCTACGGGGTAGTGCCGAACTACGCCTTCGCCATCATCATGCTGACCATTGTCATTATGGGTGTGCTGACCCCTTTTACCGTCAAGAGCACCAAGTCAATGGTGGCCATGTCGAAACTGCAGCCCGAAATTAAGAAGCTGCAGACAAAGTACAAGGGCCCTGAAAATCGCCAGGTATTGAACGAAGAGCTGATGAAGCTCTATAAGGAAGAGGGCGTGAATCCCGTCGGTGGTTGCCTTCCAGTCGTTCTGCAGGCCCCATTCCTCTTTATTTTGTACAGCGTTATCAAGGGATTGTCGGCAGTGAACGCGCACGGTATGGCCGCCCCTCGGTACATTCCCACGAGTTCGAAGATGTACTCGAATCTGGTTGCTGCGCACGGTCAGATTCGGGTGTTCGGCATGGACATGAGCCTGAAAACCTTCAGCCACCATTCGTCGATCTACACCCAGCTCCCCTTCTTCGCCTTCGTGTTGGCCGCAGTGGGACTCCAGTACTTCCAAATGGCCCAGGTCAACAACCGAAACAAGAAGACCGGGCAGCCAATTCCGGCGCAGCAGCAGACCATGCAGCGTATTTTGCCGATCGTCTTCTTTTACTTCTACGTGATTATTCCCGCGGCCGTGGTGTTGTACATGATTGCCTCAACAATTATCCGCATCATTACGCAGTACGTGATGTTTGCCACCGGAATTTCCAACCCTCACAAGCACACCGCTGGTGCCAAGGAAGTAGAGCGTGAAGTACCTGGTCGGGAGGGTGGCGAAGTCGCCCCTAAGGCTAAACCTTCAACCTTAAAGTCAAATGCAGCACAGAACCGCGCGAATGCAAAGCGCAAAAGAAAGGATCGGTAACCATGGATTGGGTAGAAACAACCGGTAAAAACATTGATGAGGCCACGGAACGTGCCCTCGCTCACTTGGGTGTCGCTCGTACCGACGCCGAAGTAGAAATTCTCGAGGAGCCCAAGTCTGGTCTGTTCGGCCGCACCCGTGGTGAGGCCCGTGTTCGCGCACGCGTCCTGCCAGTGGGCCCGCGCCCAAAGCGCTCGCGTCGCTCTGGTGGACGTGACGAGCGTCCTGCCAATGATCGCCCTAAGGGCCCGAAGCCAGCTGCCCCGACAGAAGACCGTGCTCCTCGTGAGGCTCGTCCCCCACGCGAACCACGCGAACCAGGCCGTACCAAGCAGAACGAGGGCAAGAAGGCACCTCGTCATGAACAGGATTCATCAAAGGAGAACAGCATGGCCGAAAGCATTTCGTTGCAAGATCAGGGCATTATCGCCAAGGAGTTCATGATTGGCCTGCTTGCCTCGATGAACATCGCCGCTGAGGTGACCACGCGTGAAATTGACGATGAGACCATTGAAATCGCCGTCAACGCCAATCCCCCCACCGAGCTCGGTGTCCTAGTCGGACCTCGTGGTGCGACGCTGCAGGCCCTTCAGGAGGTCACCCGTACGGTGGTTCAGGCGAAGAGCCCCGGCAAGACTGACCGTATTCTGGTTGATGTTGCGCAGTACCGTGAGCGTCGCGTTGCTGCCCTTGGTCGCTTTGCTGCACAGGTCGCTACTGAGGTGGTCGAAACTGGTGAAGAGCGTGCCTTGGAACCCATGTCCGCCGCAGACCGCAAGGCCATCCACGACTCGTTGACGGAGAACACCTCCGTTGTCACTCGCTCTGAAGGCGAAGAGCCTCGTCGCTTTGTGGTTATCGCTCCGGCATAATTAATCCATGACAAATCAATGGTTGTTGCGCGCCCTCGAGGAATCGAGGGCGCGTGACTTTTTGGGCCCAGTTCCGTTTGAACAACAAATTGAACACGCGACAGGTTTCGCACAGTCATGGTCCGATGTCGCAACTGAGGCCCCATCGTCGTTTCTGGATCTAGGTAGTGGCGGAGGGTTGCCGGGACTAGTACTCCTCGACCATTGGGGTTGCCAAGCAACATTCCTCGACTCAATGGAGAAGCGAACGGCATTTCTTCGCGAGGTGTTGACGTGGGAAGGTGCGCCACAGGGGGGACGAGTGGAAACTGGACGGGCTGAGGCACTCGCCAGAACCCCTCGTCTAAACGAATCATTCGATCTCGTGACTGCTCGTTCGTTTGGTCCTCCCGCGGTAGCTGCGGAATGCGCGACTCGCTTTTTGAAGGTTGGCGGCTACCTTATTGTTTCTGAGCCGCCGAATGATGATTCACCAAGTCGCTGGAAGCCAGACGCGATTGGACAGCTGGGTCTCCACGTCGTCGAACGAGTGCGACATGGTGCGGCCTACCAAATTCTCAAAAAGGTTCGCCCAACCCCCGATCGCTTTCCCCGAGAAGTAGGGGTACCGGGTAAGTCACCACTCTTTTAGTGTTTCACGTGAAACATTGAAAGACGTCTGGTTGCATCACCGGTCATCAGTGCGAACAATGTTTCACGTGAAACAAGTGGCGTGACATGTGCCTGCCACCACCTCTGGGGTGTGGCGTTTGGGTTCCCGCGACATGGGCACCAGTCAGGCTGGTTCTCCCCCAACTACCGCACGTGGAGTCATCGACTCAGCTCCATTCTTCTGCTACTCGAGGAGTTGTCTTCCTGGTCACACCACGTCGGTGTTGTCGAGGCCCCTTCACTTATTTCTGCGGAAACCCGATGTGTGCCGACAGCCTTGGCTACTTCGTTACCGAGTCGGGCATCGTCAGTAAAGAGAAAAGTGTGGTCGCTGCGGCGGAAGTGTCAAAACGACGGGCGATCACTCCTGCTCGCTGACGCGCTCACTACTGCGCAGATCCGGTTAGACGCTAAAAGTCCTATACGAACGAGCGGGTCATCGACAATCCTAAGAAAGGAGCGCCGGCCTCGAGGGGGCAAACCAGCTGGCAAGGTTCCAATTTTGGCGTGATCGAAACGAGTCATGCAATGTCGGGTCAATGTTCCGAGGTTCCCTCATTCTCACCGGACAGTGCTCGGGATTTCGGAGCCCACCCTCATTATCAGGACGCCTCCAGAAAAGGCTGCTGGCTGGTCGGCACCCCTCGAAGAATCCAAGATGTGAAATGACGGTTGTGACAACGTACCGTTGTCGACAACTTGCCGATGTTTCACGTGAAACATAATCTCGATGGAGTTCAACCACTTCAATGTTCCACGTGAAACATTGGTCCAATGGAGACAGAGATGCGCCGTCTGGTATTCATGAGGCAGCTTCATTGATAAAGAAACGCTGGCCGTTACCAGGTCAACCGACGACCCGCAGCCTGCGACCCCTGCGCTCACACGAATACCGAATTGATGATCGAATGGTTCGTGTTTCACGTGAAACATCGTCCGGCCCCGCACGGTGGCGGGTGGGAATGTTTCACGTGAAACGTTTTGCCGATAGTGGCCATACCTTTTTAAGTCGTTTCTTGGGGGTCAGTTGTTTCACGTGAAACATCAGTACTTGACGAAACAGCGAAAACCGAGTTGAATGGCAGGGGTTCGACGCAGTGTCGGAAGTTCGCAAGTCGGGAAGAGGCACATGGCAGACGCCAACGGAATGAGAATTTTCGCCGTCGCTAATCAGAAGGGCGGCGTCGGAAAGACGACCACCACCACCTCGCTCGGTGCTGCGCTGGCGGAGGCCGGTAAGCGGGTTCTCATTGTCGACCTTGACCCTCAGGGGAACGCCACGACGGGACTAGGTGTTGATGGACGACGCTTCGAGCGCTCGGTCTACGACGTCCTACTGAATGATGTCCCTATGGTGGATATCGTTGAGCCGACTGGGTTTTCAAACCTTTTTGTGGCGCCGGCCACAATCGATCTCGCGGGTGTCGAGCAGGAATTAACCTCGGTCATTTCCCGCGAGCTTCGTCTGAAGCGAGCGCTTGACTCGGTCGAGGGCGACTTCGACTACGTGTTCATTGACTGTCCTCCGTCACTGGGTCTGATTACCATCAATGCCTTCGCCGCAGCGACCGACATTATGGTGCCCGTACAGACGGAGTTCTACGCTCTCGAGGGACTCACCCAGCTACGAAACATTATTGAGTTGGTTCGTCGAAACCTCAACCCGAGTCTGCACATCTCGAAGGTTGTTCTAACGATGTACGATTCTCGCAATACCTTGGCACAGGATGTTGCCATTGAAGTACGCCGGTACTTTCCAGAGGAACTGTGCCGCACCAAGATTCCCCGGACGGTCCGATTGGCCGAGGCCCCATCACACGGCCAGCCAATCACCACGTTCGACCCCACGTCTCGTGGGGCCAAGGCGTACCGGGCACTAGCAGAGGAGATTATGAATGGTTAGAAAGTCCGGACTAGGAAAGGGCCTCGGCGCCCTGATTCCCGACGGTGGCGCCAGCGACAACGATGACGAGGTAGTCAGTACTGGTCCGTTGCGGCAGGTCGCTATTACGCTCATAACGCCAAACCAGTTCCAGCCCCGCAAGTCGTTTAATGACGAGAGTCTGCAGGCTCTGGCGTCGTCAATTGCCGAGCTCGGCGTTCTGCAGCCCATCATTGTGCGCCCCCACGAGACCATTGAGGGCTCGTATGAGTTGATCGCCGGCGAACGTCGCTGGCGCGCTGCCACAATTGCCGGACTGACCTCGGTGCCCGTCCTCGTGCAAGACGCGGTGAATGACCGCCTCTCCCTCGAGCAGGCCGTTGTTGAGAACCTGCACCGCGTCGACCTTCACCCGCTCGAAGAGGCAGCGGCGTACCAGCAGCTGATCGACGAATTCAACTTGACGCACGAGCAAGTGGCGCAGCGAGTCGGTAAGGCCCGCACCAGCATTACCAACACGCTTCGTTTGCTTCAGTTGGGTGAGGCCGCCCAGTCGGCGCTAGCGAACTCGCAAATTTCCGCTGGTCATGCGCGTAGCCTCCTCGTTATCACCGACCCGGTGGCGCAGGCCGAGATGGTGCAGCGCATCATTGCGAATGAGATGTCAGTGCGAACGGCCGAAGACGCCGTCAAGGCTTTTTTGGAGCCGCGCCCTCTGGAGCCAACCGGTACAGCTCCATCGGACGTTGCCACCAAGCCTCGCCTCCGCCCGGTTCCGGACGCCAGCGTGGCAGAACTCGAGCAACTTCTCGAGGACTACTTGAATACGCGCGTGCACGTGGACCTCAAGGGACGCAACGGTCGGATCATTGTGGACTTCGCCGACCTCGACGACCTCGAGCGAATTTATATCGCGATCAGCCAAAATAAGTAAGTGAATGGGTGTTCGCGCTCACGATGGTGCGATCCGGTGAGTGACGAGAGTCCCATGACCACCTGCGGCGGCGACAACGCTCGCAACCCTCAACCTTAAACCTAACCCTATCCTTAAAGTTATCCCCAACCTGTGGATTAAGTTGTGGGTTCATTAACTTTAGAGTTCGAAAAGCCTTTGATTTATTGGCTTATTGAGACGTTCGTTCTTGTTCAGAACTTTGTTCAATTGTGGAAAAAATCGGCAACGGTACGGCCGATGGCGCTGGCGCAGGACGCGTGATTGAAGCCCTCAAGTGACCCGTGGGTGATGTGCAGGGTGGTCATTTTGGTCTCGCGGAGAATCGGGAGTGACATTCCGGCGACGGAAATGCGCGGGGCGTCATCCACCGCCGTGAGTGAAGCAGCAACCAGACTGGCGAGACGCTCCCCTTGACGGGAGTGTGATCGGTAGCTCGCCCAGTAGTGCAGTTCGAGGCCATCCACTGATGGGCTGGGAACGACCACGACCACGCCGGATGCACCTTGGGCGTTCGCAAATGCGGCAACTCGCTCCACGGAAGAGTCTGCGGCGGGTGGTTCCACGATTGACCTCGGGAGGTGCGCCACCAGGGCGTCGTGCAGTGCACCGTGGCCCCAGACGACAAGTGGCCCTTCCACTCCTACCAAAGAGGCGCCATCTCGCAGTTCGGTTACGAGTGTTCGCTCACCGACGGTGGGTGTTACGCGAAGGAGTTCGAGCAGTGTGCGCCGGGTGAGGGTGCCGTCGACGGTGACCCCACAGTTGGTCTGAAATTCGAGGAGCGCATCATGCAGGAGTGGGCCGAATACGCCATCGATGCGGCCCGGATCGAAGCCGAGTTGTGAGAGCCGCACCTGTAAATCGGCAACGTCGTCTCCCCGTAAATAAGGTCTGGTCAGGTATAACAGTCGATCACCGAGTCGCCACCCCGCCTCTTCGAGCCGCTGCCACGTCGTGGCGTCAACCGCCCCGGTTATGAGTAAACCGCGTGATCGCTGGAAGGCCTCAACGAGACTAAACGTGGTGTCGCTGACGACGTCGTCGTCTCGGACACCGCTGAAACCCAACGAACGTAAACGTGCGTGGAGGTCGCGGACCCGAGGCCCCGTATCACCGAGCTGGAAAAGAGACGTCGACAGTGTCGTTAGAGGTTGGCGGTAATTTCTTGCAAAAGTGCGCCCTTGGGCTTGGCGCCTACCAAACGAGCGACGACTTCACCATTCTTGAAGAGCAACAGGGTCGGGATACTCATCACCGAGAACTTGGTGGCGGTAGCAACGTTTTCGTCCACGTCCAACTTGGCAATTGCGAAGGAACCGGCTTGCTCGACAGCCAACTCTTCAAGAATTGGGGCAATCATCTTGCAGGGGCCACACCATTCGGCCCAGAAGTCGACGAGGACTGGCTTGTCGGACGAACCAATGACTTCGTCGAAGGTTGCGTCGGAAAGAATCGTGATGTTGTCGCTCATGGTGACCTCCGTTGGTGCCGTTTCTAGCGCACCTCCACTGTAGCGAGTCCGCCTAGAGCCCCTGCGCCTCTAACCAACGCTCCGCGTCAATTGCGGCAACGCACCCCGAGCCGGCCGAGGTAATGGCCTGACGGTAGACGTGGTCCTGTACGTCACCGGCGGCAAAAATACCGTCAATTGAGGTGTACGAGCCGGGACCGGTGCGCACGTAGCCACCATCGACCATGTCGACAACGTCACTGACCACGGTGGTGTTGGGCACGTGACCAATAGCCACGAAGATGCCGGTGACGTTCAAGACGCTTTCCTCACCCGTCACGGTGTCGCGCAGTGCGAGGCCAGCCACGCGGTCCTCACCCAGTACCTCCGTCGCTTGGGCGTTCCACACGAAACGAATCTTTTCGTTGGCGAAGGCCCGCTCCTGCATGATCTTTGACGCGCGAAGGGTGTCGCGGCGGTGCACGACGGTGACGCTTGAGGCGAATCGAGTGAGGAAGAGCGCCTCTTCCATCGCGGAGTCGCCACCACCGATGACGGCGATGTCTTGACCGCGAAAGAAAAATCCATCGCACGTCGCACACGTGGAGAGCCCGTGGCTGAGGAGGCGGTCCTCACCCGGTACGCCCATCATGAGTGAGCGGGCACCGGTAGCGACAATGACGGCGTCCGCAGTGAGTGAGGGCTCCTCGCCGTCTTCGGTCACCCAGGCACGAAAGGGGCGGACCGACGCGTCGATTTTGGTGACCTTGGTGGTGCGCAGGTCGGCACCGAAGCGCACGGCCTGAGCCCGCATACGAGTCATGAGCTCCGGTCCGGTGATGGCTTCGGGGAAACCAGGGAAGTTTTCAATTTCGGTGGTCAACATAAGCTGACCCCCTGGCTGGTCTGTTGTGGAGGACGGCTCGCCCTCGATGACGACGGGCTGCAGCTGCGCGCGGGCGGTGTAGATAGCCGCAGTGAGGCCGGCGGGGCCTGAGCCGATGATGAGTACGCGAGTGTGGGTCATGGTTTCCTAACCGTTGGGGCGCGCCGGCGGCGCCAGATTACGAGTCCGATGATGGTGCTCAGGGCGCCGACGACAACGTAGTTCAGCCATACGAGGCCCTGGAAGATAAAGACATTACCGAAGCGGATGAGGCCGAGAAGTCCGGCCACGATGGCCACTGCGGACAGGGTGAGGAGGACAAAGCCGAAGGCGAGGTAGCGAGTGAGTAACAGCAGGGGACGAACAATTCGGTCGTGCACCACGTCAAGAACCCGATCGAGACCGCCCAGGAGGGCGTCAACCGGGTCGCGTTGGGAGTCGTCGTGGGCCACGACGTTAACTTACCCGTGTTCGTTGGCCTCCGCCTCGAGCCACGCGAGTCCGATAATCCCCGGGCCACCGTGTGTGCCAATCGTCGGTCCAATGTCGGCGACGACAACGGGGTGCGTAACGTCGATCGCGGCGATGAGGGTCAGCAGGGTCTCGAGGTGGGGTGACGAGGCGTGAAACAGGGCTAGTCGAGCCAGGGGTGCGTGGGCACTCGCCTCGGCGGCCACGCGCCGAAGGGCCTTGGTTGCGGTGCGCTCGCGACCAGCTTCATCGACGCGACCGTCATGCAGTCGCAGGACGGGCTTGATGGCGAGAACTTGTCCGATCAGGGCCCGCGCACCTCCAATACGTCCGCCCTTTATGAGGTGCTCGAGGGTGTCGAGCATGGCGTAGACACCGATCTTAGGTATGGCGGCCCGAACGCGGGCGACCACGTCGTCCATGGAGGCTCCGTCACGGGCCGCTTCGGCGGCGTCAATGGCGAGCAGTCCTTGGGCCATGGAGACGGCCCGCGTGTCGATGACCTCAATGGGGACCGCCGACACCATAGTGGCGGCCACCGTGGCCGACTGGTAACTCGCGGAGAGGTCCGCCGAAAGACAGAGCACGACGATGCCAGTGGCGCCGTCGGCGATGGCACGGGTGAAGGCCTCGACGTAACTACCGGGTGATGGGGCCGACGTTTCTGGCAGGGTCGGACTCGTGGCGCACCGTTGCCAGAACTCTTCGTTGGTGATGGTGACGCGGTCGGTGAACTCTTCGGCGCCGAAGCGAATCGAGAGCGGCACAATGACTATGCCTAACTGCGCACAGAGGTCGACGGGAACGTCGCACCCGCTGTCACACACAATTGCAATCGTTCCCATGGTTCCCCCTCGTTAAGGGTTATACGTTACGACGTAGGACGTCGCCACGCTCGGCAATATAGAGAACAAGGCCGTAGGTGACGGCACCCACCACGACGGCCACGCCTACCCGGACGAGGAGGAGCAGGCCACTGCTCCAGGTTGTCGCGGCGTAGGCGGCGGCCATGACTATGGCCATGGCCACCGATCCGGTAAGGCTACGACGTAGGGGGCGGCTGAGCAACGTACTCGTGAGGGGCACGTGTTGGACGTGCAACGCGGCCAACGCGATGCCCGCACTCAGGGTGTAGGCGAGGGCCACGGCGCCGGTGAGACCGGTGATGGAGTGGCGACCGAGAACGAAACAGAGAGCGATTGTCAGACCGTTTTCGATGGCGTAGAGAATGAACACGTCTCGGGCGCGTTGGAGCGCCTGCAGGCCACGAACGCACAGTTGAAAGACGGTGAAGCCAGGGAGGCCCGCGGCGAGTACCGCGATCACGCTGCCCGCGAGCAAGGAGGCGTTGAGCCGACCGTGATTGAGGAGGACGCCCACCACGGGCTGTGACAACACGATGAGGGCCGCCGAGCACGGCACGATAATGACCAGTGACTGACGAAGCCCCTGACTCAGTCGCGCGGTAAAGCCCACGGTGTCGTGTGCGGTAGCCAGGGCGGCCAGTTGTGGTGTGAGAACACCCAGTACCGAGACGACCACGACGGCGTACGGCATCTGCATGAATGACCACCCGTAGGTGTAGGCACTGACTGGGCCGTGGCCACCACTCGAAAAGGCGAAGGCCAAAACGACGTAGAGCGACGCCTGATTGGTCAGAACTACCGCCAGAGTCCAACCACCTAAACGAGCGACGGCCTTGAGTGCCGGATCGGCGAAGTCGAAGCGAAGACGTAGTCGATAGAGGTCGTTTTTGGCCATGGTCGGCACCATGCAGAGGAACTGAATGGCGACGCCCAGTGAGGTGCCCAGCCCCAACCACATGAGGTGACTGTGCTGGGTAATCGTGGCCACCGACGGTGCTGGATCGACGAGGTGGAACCAGAGGAGTACGACGATGCAGACAATGTTGTTGGCCACCGGGGCCCACGCGCCGGCGCTAAAGCGATGACGAATGTTGAGCAGGGCCGAGGCGAGACCGATGACGCCGTAGAAGAAAATTTGCGGGACAAACCATCGAAGAAATGACGTGGCCACGTGGCGCTGGGCGACGAGGGCTGCCGTGTCCGCGTGTCCGGAAGAGTGCTGAACTGCAGTGAATCCGTCGATAATCCACGGGGCCGCTACGAAGGTGATCACGCACGCGACGACGAGGACGAGGAGTGACACCGAGATCACGCTCGAGATTGATCGCCACGCGCGGCGCTCGCCCTGCACCGCGAGCTGTTCGACAAACACGGGAATAAAGGTGGCGCTAAGCACGCCACCCAGCACGAGATCAAAGAGCATGTTTGGCACGGTGTTGGCCAAGTTAAAGGCGTCCGCGAGTGGGGAGAAGCCGAGCACCCACGCGAGGACGAGGACACGCAATAGTCCCGTACCGCGCGAAACGGCCGTCCCTCCGGCCATCGCGAGCATGCGCCGACCGGTGCCGCGAGGGCTATTCACTTGGCGTGCCGTCCTTGGCTGGTTCGACGATACGAGCGCCACCACCACATCGCCAGAACGAAGAGCGCAGCAAAGGAGAGGAGGTAGCCAACAAAGGAGGTTCCCGCAATGCGTACCTGGACGGCGGTGTGGTCGAGGGTCACCGCACCATTGGTGGTCGTGAGTGAAATTTGCAATGTGACGTCCGAGCCGTAGGCGTGGCGAAGTGGGACGCGAACGACCGTGGTCGGCGCGCTCAAGGTGAGGGCAAACGTTGAGCCCTTGGTGAACACGAGCGAGGCATTGCGCAAATGGACAACCACGGTGACCGGGTAGTGGGCCCGGCTGACAATCGTGATGGGGAGTGCGGTGCCTTGCCCGGTCAGCGTGATGCTGGAGTTATCAATATGAAAGTTGGAGAGCTCTCGATTTAATCCCGACTGAGCGCCGTCGATCGCCATTTGACGTTGTTGGATTGTCCCCGTGCGCTCGGTGTCGAGCACCATGCTCGCGAGCGCCGTCGTCACGCCGGTGTTCGCCACGCCCTGCTCGAAGGCGTGGACCTGGGCTAACAGCGTGCGGAGAGATGAGACGTTCGTGGGGCTCCACGTCGACGTGGCGGCGGGGGCGAGTTGCCACGAAGTTGGGAGCGCATTTGACCCGATGAGGTTGGCGGAGAACGAGGGGTCGAGACTTGCGGGCGTGACGAAGGGATCGTGGTGAAGGCCGGCCAACAGTTCGCGAGTAAAGGCCGCCCCGCAGCGACTTGGTGCGAGTTGGAGCACTACCGTCCGAGGGCTGACTGCATTGGGGGCGTCAAAGTGAAGGAATGACATGGTGGCAAGCACCAACGTGGCCCGCAACGCCGGCGAAAGTGCGGCGTTGTTGGCGAGCAGTGAGAGCGGGTCGTCGATGGCCAACTCACTCACGTGTGGCGCGCTCACTAACGTTTCGGGAGCCCCCCAGAGCAACGTGCTCGAAGGGTCGGGGGCTACGGCCGTGCCGTGCAGCACGAGGTGCGACACTCCCGCGTGGCCGAGCGTCGCGACGTCAGCGACGGAGGGGGTCCCATCCACAAAGACAGCACCGGCGGAGTATCGGCCAGTGACCTGACGAATAAGGGTGCTACTGAGTTGCAACTGCGCGGCCACCTCACCGCTCAAGCCGTTGGCCGCGAGTGACCCGAAGTCGGCGCCGGCGGGGGTTGTCACAATTGCCTGGTGCAACGGGTTCGCGAGGAGCGCGGAAAAGAGATGGCGCCACTCGCTCGCGTGACCGTCAGTCGCGAACGCGGCCTGGGCGAGTGGGTGATACCCCGTCGCGACGGTCAGGGGCACCGTCGACGCACCGGCAAGCGTTTGCAGGGTCCGCGTGGCCGCCGCGGCGTGGGCCCACGTCGTGTCATTCACATCGACGAGCAACACGAGGCGAAGCGGCGTCCGGATTGTGCTCGATCGCAGTGCCACCATTGACCACGTGGTCGCAACGCGGTTGCCGTGTCGAATGGTATAGCGAAGTGGGTAGACCCCGTCGCAGGAACTGAATTGACAAGGGAGCAGCAGTTGCGCGTGGCCACACCGTGGCTCCGTGTGCAGTGTGGTGGTGAGAGTGACCGTTTGACGTGCCGTCACGGCACACTGTGGTGACAGCAGTGTCGTGACGCTGACGGGACTATCACCGACACCCCCACCGCTCAGGAGTTGCGTGATTTGACCCCGGTCCAGCAAGTGTGGGTAGAGGGCGAGGTTGACCACCGCACCCTTGGGCGCTCGAAGGGCCACCTGAAACGGGGCGAGTCCGCTGCTCGACAGTGTGACCGACGCGTCCTGGTGGAGGATGGTGATGGTCGGGGTCGTCGAAGCGGACGAGGCCGAAGGCCACGTCAGCGTTGCGAGGCCAAGGAGTACGACGCCAAGCGCCCGCCACCAGAGAGAAAGTCGGTGGAACACGCCACCTAGGCTACCCCTCGGCCACCCTCAGAGTGGCCGAACGCTAGCCTTGCACTGACGTGACGGTGCTCGAAGAAATCTCCTCTCGCTTGTCGGGACTCGCGACCTGGGCGCGACCCCTGGCCGATGCCTTCGCCGCCGAAGGATTCTCTCTCTACGCCGTGGGTGGTTCGGTTCGCGACGCCATGTTGGGCGTGACGAAGGATGACTTCGAAATTGACTTCACCACGAACGCTCGCCCCGACGACATCGCGCGTCTGATGAAGCCCCTGTGCACCGGTCTCTGGGAGCAGGGCCGTGAATTTGGCACTATCGGTGGGATTGTGAAGGAAAACGGCCTCAAGGCCGAAATTACGACCTTCCGCTCCGAAGCGTACGTCGACCATTCGCGTAAACCAGCCGTCGAGTGGGGCGACTCCCTCGAAGCCGATCTGTCGCGTCGTGATTTCACGATCAACGCCATGGCCCTCGACGTCATTGGCCTGAGCCACGCCGACGAGGGTGCCAATCCTTTAGGTTTTCTCACAGACCCGTTCTTCGGCACCGCCGACCTCAATTACAAGCGGTTGCGGGCCCCCATTGACCCCATGGTGCTGTTCTCGGACGACCCACTCCGCATGCTTCGGGCCGCTCGTTTCGCCGCTCGTTTCTATCTGTCGATCGACCCCGATTTGGAAGCGGCCGCCGTAGCCCTGGCCCCGAAGATCGCCATCGTGAGTCCGGAACGGACTCAGGGTGAACTCGATCTCTTGATGCTGACCGAGATGCCCTCCATCGGCCTCGACTTCATTGTTCGCACGGGCCTCGCGGCTCATTTTTTCCCCGAACTCCCCATGCTCCAGCTCGAGCAGGACCCCATTCACCATCACAAGGATGTGCTCAAACACACCTGGGCCGTGGTGGATAAGACCTCGCCGCGACTGGTGCTTCGACTGGCGGCCCTCTTTCACGACATCGGCAAACCCCCGACGCGTGAAATTACGTCCGACGGCGTCACGTTCCGCTTTCACGAAGTCGTGGGCGCCAAAATGACCCGGAAGCGCATGACCGCGCTGAAGTACTCGACCCAGATGATCGATGACGTCAGCCTGCTGGTCGAACTCCACCTCCGCTTTCACACCTACAAACTCGGCTGGAGCGACGCCGCGGTTCGTCGCTACGTGCGCGACGCCGGACACCTCCTGGAGGACCTCAACGAGCTCACTCGGTGCGACTGCACCACGCGGAATGCCCGCAAGGCGGCCGAGCTCTCGAAGCGGATGGACAGTCTGGAAATTCGCATCGACGAACTCCGTAAAAAAGAAGACATCGACAACCAGCGTCCCGCGTTAGACGGCCAAGAGGTGATGGACCTTCTGGGGCTGGCGCCGAGTCGCGACGTCGGTGTCGCGCTTGATTACTTGCTGGCCCTTCGACACGCTGAGGGTGAAGTCTCGAAAGCCGAGGCGACCTTCCGCTTGCGCGAGGCGTGGCCGCTCCGTGAGTTGGTGGCCGGGGTACTGCGACCCCTCAAATGCAAGTTTGTCGGCAAGGCGCTCTACGCCCTCCTCGACGACGTTGACGAAGATGAGATTGACGAAGATACGGTGCGTGACGTCCTCGTGCCGTGGCACGAGGACGGTCGCTGCGAGCAAGAGCTCTACGAGTAACGACGCCGACGGGTCGTTTAGTGGACCGGTCCCAAAAGGCGCGTCGTTACTGAGGAGATCTTCGTGCACACCGACAGCGGCCCCGTGGCGACACGGCGGTTGGTCACCGCACCGAGCGAGACAGAGAGAAAGATGATCGTGTTCGGCCGACACGTTGAGGGCGTGTAGTTGCCCGTTTCAACGAAGCCAATGGCGGCACTCGTTGATTGACCCTTCTTCAAGATGTGCACCACGCCCATTTGACCCATCGACATATTGCGCGCGGCCGGACCGATGGGGAGGAGCTTGACGCTGTCGGCCACTGGTTGCACCGAGGGGACGCCGGAGATGGAGCACTGATTCTTCCCGGTGTTGGTGAAGGTGAGTGAGTAGTAGATAGTGCCGGCGGTGCCGTCGGGGTGACCGAATGAAACCTTCAGCTGGGCCGCGGTGCAGGCGGTGACCACGATGCCGGCGTTGGCGGCGGAGGGTAGCGAGGCCGAGAGGGGCACGGCGACCGTACTGAGCAGCAGGGCGGCGGTGAGAGCAGTGCGTCGTTTCATGGAAACTCCTTTGGTGGTCTTCATCACGTTCCTGTTTCCAACCGCCCCAAACTTACAGACGAATTAAAACCAACACGCCCCGGTCAGTCGACCGGGGCGTGTTGGGTACTACGGGGGGAACTACGGCCAGACGGGGTTTTCGCCGCCGTTGGCGAAGTCTTCGACCATGGTGTGGGCCACGTCATCGTGGAACTGCACCGGGGGTGACTTCATGAAGTAGGCGCTAGGTCCAAGGATTGGTCCACCGATACCGCGGTCGAGGGCGACCTTGGCGCAACGCACGGCGTCGATGATGACACCGGCGGAGTTGGGGGAGTCCCAGACCTCGAGCTTGAGCTCGACGTTGAGCGGCACGTTACCGAAGTTGCGTCCCTCCATGCGGATGTAGGCCCACTTGCGGTCCTTGAGCCATGGCACGTGGTCGCTTGGTCCGATGTGGACGTCGTCGGCGGCGAGGGTGTAGTTCTCGAGCTGCGAGGTCACGGCCTGCGTCTTTGAGACCTTCTTCGACTCAAGACGCTCACGGTCGAGCATGTTCTTGAAGTCCATGTTGCCACCCACGTTGAGCTGGTAGGTGTGGTCAAGGGCCAAACCGCGGTCCTCGAACAGGCGAGCCAAGACGCGGTGCACGATCGTGGCACCCACCTGGCTCTTGATGTCGTCACCAATGATCGGCACGCCGGCGTCGGCGAACTTCTTGGCCCAGACGGGGTCGGAGGCAATGAAGACCGGGATGGCGTTGACGAAGGCGCAGCCGGCGTCGAGCGCCGCCTGGGCGTAGTAACGCTGGGCGTCTTCGGAACCAACGGGCAAGTACGAGACGAGCACTTCGGCACGGGCATCACGCAGCGCTTGGGCGACGTCGACGGGCTCGGCCGGTGATTCGTCGATAACGGCGTGGTAGTACTTGTTGAGGCCGTCGAGTGACGGACCGCGCTGCACGGTGACACCTAGTTCCGGCACATCGGCGAACTTGATGGTGTTGTTCATGCCACCCTCGATTGCCTTGCTGAGGTCGGCGCCCACCTTGGAGGCGTCGACGTCAAAGGCGGCCACGAACTCGAGGTCCGAGACGTGGAAACCGCCGAGGCGGACGTGCATCAAGCCAGGGACGCTTTCGCCGTCTTGGGCATCCTTGTAATACGTCACACCCTGAACGAGTGAACTGGCGCAGTTTCCGACGCCGGCAATAGCCACACGAATCTTCTCCATGGGACTCCTTTCCTACTTCGCCCTCGGGGCGAAGGTTTGCTGGTTATTTCGTTCGGTGGACAACAAGGTGTCGATCCACTCGAGGTCCAACTCGACTGCCTTGGCCGTGTGCGCCATAACGCTGCGGGCGTAGGAGTCGAGCTGTTCATTGTGAGCCCCGGCCTGCAATTCAGCGAGGCGCTCAACAAGATCGGTGCGGCGGCGCTCCAAGAGAACGACGCGAAGAGAGGGTGTGAGGTAGCGCGCGAGCGCCATACGGAGCGAGAAGTTCCGTCCGTCGTCGACCGTGGCCGGATCCGACAAGAGGGCGACGAAGGTCTGACGGCCGAGTGGCGTAATCGAGTAGACCTTGCGACCCCGACGTCCGAGGGACTGCGTGGCGCGAAGCGCGCGCAGTGAGGCTCGCTCGCCACTGAGTGATCCGGTCGAGAGAGCCGAGGGTTTGGCGTCGGCGACCGTGGCGACTTCGACGAGACCCTGGCGTTCGAGACGGGCGAGGGCGGGGTAGATAGAACCAAAGGAAAGGTTGCTCGACACACCGAGTCGGTCCCGTACCTGGGTGCGAATCTCGTAGCCGTGGTGATCACGGTCCATGAGTAAGCCGAGGATTGCGAGGTCCAACATATCTTTCATACTATCGCTTCGATACATCAGTTCGACATACGTACCTGTTTTCTTGTGAGATTAGGGCGATAAAGTCCTACTCAATGAAAAAAGAGACGCGTTCTACGACCGCCGATGGCGCCGTTGTTGAGTACGGACTGGTTCGTCACGCCCTTTTGTCAAAGATCAAGGCCGGCGCGTTGCGGCGTGAAGATATCTGCGACGCCCACCCCGAACTCCTGCGCGCGGCCAACAACATTGGCCGAACCTCGGGTGAGCAGTGTCCCGTCTGTGAGGAGCGCGAGCTAGTCGAAGTTACCTACGTCTTTGGTGCCCGCCTTCCGGCGGGTGGCACCTGTCCGCTCACTCGCTCGGAACTACTGAAACTCGAGCGCCGGGCGGAACCCGTCCAGTGCTACGCCGTCGAGGTCTGCACGAACTGTAAGTTTCACCACCTCGTCCGGAAATGGACGGCGGGTGGTCGGGTCGCCCGGGGTCAGCGACAGGCGCAGAAGTGAACGCGCCCCAGCTTCGTCATCACAAGCGCCGCAGTGGCAAGGCGCCACTCGTCATGCTCACCGCCTACGACGAACCATCCGCTCGACTCGCCGATGCGGCTGGCGTTGATCTTCTGCTCGTCGGTGACTCAGTCGCCAATGTGGTGTTGGGCCACGCCGATACCCTGCACGTCACGATGGCCATGATGGCTCATCACGTGGCCGCCGTGGCAGCGGCAAAGCCGGCCGCCATGATCGTGGCCGATATGCCCTGGCTGAGTTATCACGGCACGCCGGCCGAAGCCGTGGCGAACGCTGGTCTACTGATTCGCGCCGGTGCGCAGGCGGTAAAGGTCGAAGGTGGTCGCAACCGGCTGCCCGTCGTTCAGGCGCTCGTTGACGCCGAAATTCCAGTGATCGGCCACCTCGGCCTGACCCCCCAGAGCGTGCTCGCACTCGGCGGCTACCGAGTGCAGGCAAAAACGACCGATGCGGCCGAACTGCTGTTGGCAGACGCCCTTGCCCTGGAGGCTGCCGGAATCTGTGCCCTGGTACTCGAGGCGGTGCCGACAAATGTTGGTGCAGCGGTCACCGAAGCACTCAACGTCGCCACTATTGGCATCGGGGCGGGCGCCGATACCGATGGGCAAGTGCTGGTCTTCCACGACATTCTCGGCCTTACCGGTAAGACTCCGGCCAAGTTTGTTCGCCAGTACGCCGACGTGGGCGCCGTTATCACGGCGGCGATCGGCTCGTTTGCCGCCGATGTGCGGGGCGGGAGCTTTCCGAGTGTCGATGAGACCTACCCGATCGTTTCTGGCCCATCCCATTAGCGATTTCGTGTTCGTTGGGCTAAGGTTGTAGTCCCGCGAGTGCGGGGAAGTACCCAATCACCCTGCTCTGTCTTCCGCAGAGCCCGATTCGTCGGACCAGAGGGAAAGGAAAGTGGCCATGAGGCCTTACGAAACCATGGTGGTGTTTGACACCACTGTTGATGCACAGTCCATTCAGGTTGCTCTCGACCGTGCCTTGGACACCATTCGCAACAATGGTGGCGAGCCCGGATCTATCGACCGTTGGGGCAAGCGTCCGTTGGCGTACGAAATCAAGAAGCGCAAAGAGGGCTACTACGTCCTGGTGGAGTTTGCTGGTGTGCCCGTCACTGTTGACGAGCTCGACCGCATCTTGACCTTGTCGGACGAAGTCCTCCGTTTCAAGATCCTTCGTCGCAACGAACGAGCCAAGACTCGCCGTGTCACGGCTGAAGCCTAGGTTCGGACGCTCGACCAACAGGAGAAGACATGGCTGATAACACCATCACCGTCGTGGGTAACTTAACCCGCGACCCCGAACTCAAGTTTCTCAATAGCGGGCAAGCCGCATTGCGTCTTGCGATCGCGGTGAGTCGTCGATGGACGAATCGTCAGACCAACGAGCAGCAGGAACAAACGTCGTACTTCGACGTGACCGCCTACGGCGCGATGGCTGAGAACACTGCGAACTCACTACAGAAGGGGATGCGCGTCGTCGTCACTGGTCGCATGGAGCAGCGCTCCTGGGACACCCCTGAAGGAAAGAAGGCGTACGCCTTCGAGATCGTCGCCGACGAAATTGCCCCATCACTCCGATGGGCCACCGCCGCTGTTACCCGTACCCCACGTGCCGAGGGTGGCACTTCCTACGCCGGGGGCAACCCTGGCTACGGTGCCCCCCAGCCGGCTAACGCCAACACCTACCAACCTTTTGATGAGGAGCCTTTCTAATGCCACGTAAGAATATGCCCACGCTGCCCAAGCGGGCACCAAAGATTGACACCCGTCGTGGTGCCAAGAAGAAGCCCTGCTCCTTCTGTCAGCACGGCGTCGGTGCCGTTGACTACAAGGACTTGGCTCAGCTGCGCAAGTACATCTCCGACCGCGGCAAGATCCGTGGCCGCAAGGTGTCGGGCAACTGCCAGCAGCACCAGCGTGACGTCACTGACTCGATCAAGACCGCTCGCGAACTGGCCCTGTTGCCCTACACGCAGCGCACCGTCACGGAGCGCCGTACCGGCGGTCGTGGTGGTCGTGACGACCGCGGCCGTGGCCCACGTCCCGACCGTGACGCCGTTGCCAGTGCCGAGAACGAAGAGATCGTCGAAGACGCCGGTGTTGACGCCGCATCGTACGACGACGTCATGGTTGAGGAGGCCGGCGAATGAAAGTTCTACTCCGTAACGATGTAAAGGGTGTCGGCCGTCGTGGCGACATCGTCGAGGTCAAGAAGGGTTACTTCCGTAACTTCCTCCTGCCCAACGGCGTTGGCCTCGAAGCCAACCCCGCCATGGAGCAGCAGGCAGCCTCGATGCGCAAGGCGCGCGACTTGCGCGACGCCGCCACTCGTGCGGCCGCGGAAACCCAGCGTGACGTCATCGAGAAGGCCACGATTTCAGTGGCCGCTCGTGCCGGCGCCAACGGCCGCTTGTTCGGTTCAGTCACCGAGGCTGACATTGTCAACGCCATTCGTACCGCCACCACCATCTCGCTGGACCGTCACGCCATTGTGATGGACGAGCACCTGAAGGAAATTGGCACGGCCACCGTCCAGGCGAACCTGTTCCCTGGTGTGGTTGCGACGGTTACCGTCAGCGTCGTCGCTAAGTAGTTTCCGCAGTTCTGAAGAAAGACCGGGGCGTACGCCCCGGTCTTTTTTCATGTCACAGAGCGACGTGAGACTGTCTTTTCCACAGGAATTTCCACACGTTGTTGTTCTTGTGCTCCACAGCCGTAATCGACGAACGTTGAGGTCTTATGTCACAGAATGAATTCGATAACGGGCGAAGCCCGAACGCCCCGGCACCTGTACGGGTGCCACCTCACGCCCTCGAGGCGGAGGAGTCACTCATTGGGGCCATGCTGCTCTCGCCCGAAGCGGTCTCCTTGGCGTACGAGACGGTGACCCCCGAGGACTTCTACCGTCCCCTCCACGGGCAGATCTTCACGGCTATCCTGGCGCTCACCAACGCAGCCGAGCCCGTCGATCTGGTGACGGTGCAGGCCAAGCTGCAGGAACAGGGCGTGGTGGCGATTGACCTCGGCCTCTTGTCGTCGCTGTCGGTCAATACGCCCTCGGTCAACAACGCGGCCCACTACGCCCAGCTCGTGCACGAGAAGGCCCAGCAACGCCGACTCATTGCCGTCTCCACCGAGATCACTGACGAGTCCTATAAGCCCACCGACGACGTGGTGGCCCTGATTGACGAGGCCGAGCGCAAGATCAACAAGATTGGTGACGACTCCAAGGTCGACACGGTGGCTCCCTTGCAGCGACTTCTCATTGAAGAGGCCAACATCCTGGAGTTACGTGGTGAAACACGAGGTCAGTTCAACGGGCTCGAAACCGGGTACGGCTCCCTCGACCAAATCCTTCAGGGCCTCCAGTCGCACGCGCTGGCCATTGTTGGTGCTCGTCCTTCGATGGGTAAGACGGCCTTCGCCCTGGGGATTTTGACCCACGTGGGTGCCGTGGTGAAGCGCCCGGCCCTCTTCTTTTCGATGGAAATGAGTAAGCAGGAGCTCACCGAGCGCATCCTCGCCTCGACGGCCCGCATCGACTCCTCAAAACTGCGTACTGGCGACCTGAGCGACTCGGACTGGAGCCGCGCACAAGACGCCTTCACCTACCTGCAGTCGGCAAAAATCTTCATCGACGACAATCCGGTGTTGACCGTGATGGACGTGCGCTCTCGTGCTCGTCGCATCAAGCAGCAGAACGGCGACCTCGGCGTCATCATCATCGACTACCTCCAGCTCATGACGAGCCGTGGCAAGTCGGAGAACCGTCAAGTTGAGGTGGCCGAAATGAGCCGGGCCCTCAAGATTCTGGCTCGTGAACTGTCCTGTCCGGTCATCGCCCTCTCCCAGCTGTCGCGTGCGTTAGAGGCGCGTCAGGACAAGCGCCCCATGATGAGTGACCTTCGTGAATCGGGATCGCTGGAGCAGGACGCCGACGTCGTGTTGTTCCTCTACCGTGGCGAAAAGTATGCCGAGGAAGTTCCGAACAACGAAAAGTCAGAAGCTGAAATCATCGTGGCGAAGAACCGTAACGGTCAAACCAACACCGCCAAGCTGACGTGGCGTGGCGAGTTCGCTCGCTTTGACAACATGCCCGACTCGCGTAATTTTTAGGACTGTTTAGCGGCCGAGGATCGGTGGGTAGTTTGCAGACGTGCCTTCTGTCCTCTCCCTTCAAGGTCTCACCAAAACATTCGACACCACTGTCGCGGTCAGCGACGTCTCGCTCGAGGTAGACGCCGGCCAAGTGGTCGGTTTCCTCGGGCCGAATGGCGCTGGTAAAACCACCACGCTGCGTCTCGCTCTCGGGTTGTTACGCCCCACCGCCGGTACGGCGACGGTGCTCGGCCACGACGCAGGCAGTGACGCGGCGCGGGCCGCAACGGCGTACGTACCAGGTGACGTCACCATGTGGCCGCAACTGACCGGCGAAGAGACGATTAATTTCCTACTCACGCTGCACGGCACGAAGAACGACGCGTACCGTGACGAACTTATTGAGCGATTTGAACTCAATCCTCGCAAGCGCCTTCGTGCCTACTCGAAGGGCAATCGCCAGAAGGTCGCCCTGGTCGCCGCCTTCGCCACGCAGGCTCCGCTGTTGCTGCTCGACGAACCGACGTCCGGTCTCGACCCGTTGATGGACCTCGTGTTCCGTCAGTGCGTGGCCGAAGCCGCGGCGCGCGGGCAGGCGGTGTTCTTGAGTTCGCACATTTTGAGCGAAGTGGACCAACTCTGTAGTGACGTGGCGATGATTCGGGGTGGTCGCCTGGTGAGTGTCGCGAAAATTAGTGAGCTTCGGGCGCGCATCGGTACGGAGTTCGATGTGTTTGGTCCGTCACTTCGCTTCGACGACGTCGCGGGCGTCTCCCTCGTCTCGTCGTTGAGCGGCGGTGTTCGCGTGAAAGTAGCCGGCGACCTCGGCCCCTTCTTTGCGTCGCTGGGTGGCCAAGAGGTCACGGGCCTGACGAGTCGGGAATCCTCCCTCGAAGAGATCTTCCTCGCGCACTACGGAGAGACCACGGTCTGATGCGGTCACCTCTTCGACTGCAGTGGCGCGTGGCGAGAACCACCACGCTGGTGATGACGAGCGTGGTGCTACTCGTGGTCGAAATTGGGCTCCGGGCCTACAACGCCAGCGGTGGCGCTCGAGGCATGGCGCCCATTGCGCCCTTGTTGCTGAACCCCGCGGTGGCCGCCCTCGAGGGTCGCATCTCGTCGCTCACCACGGCCGGAGCATTCATTGTCTGGAAAATGGCCACCTTCATCCTGCTGGGCTGTGCGTCGTGGGGCGCGCTCACCGCCACGCGACTGACGCGGCTTTCCGAAGACGAGGGTTCGTGGGATCAGTTGGTGCTCGGCGGCCCGAGTCGTGGCCGGGTCCTCCTGGACACAATTGTTGTTCTGGCCCAGACGGGTCTCCTGGTCGGCGGATTGGTGTGGGCCCTGCTGGTGGCGAGTGGTGAGGCGGTGGCACCGAGTGCGATGTTCGCGCTCGACATCATCGCGGCCCTCTGGATGGGCGTGGCCATTGGCCTCGTGAGTGCCCAGGTAGTGGCACCACGTCGGAGTGCCTCACAGGTGGCGATGAGCACCGTCATGATTTTCTCGCTGATTCGTATCGTGGCCGATGGCGCCACGAGTACTGAATGGTGGCGGGCTTTCACGTTCTTTGGCTGGATTGAGGATGCCGGCGCCTTTGACCGTCCGCACTGGTTGGCCCTGCTGCCGAGCCTGGGCGTTCCCGTGCTGCTGGTCGGTGCGGCCTACCTGCTGCAGCGGCGACGCGACGTGGGCCGTGCCCTGTGGCACCACAACGACGAGCACCGAGCCTCGACGCTCCTGTTGCGCACGTCATGGACGTTCGCACTCCGCGAACGGCGCACCAACTGGCAGGTCTGGATGGCCGGGTTCGTGATTTTGAGCTTCACGATCGGCTATTTGACCCACGCCCTCATCGTCCTAGCCCACACCGACAGACGATTCGTCGCCCTACTTAATCACTGGGGACTTCACGCCATGGTGCGCGGCGTTGGTTTCATCACCCAGGCCAGCGTGGACTTCTCCTTCACGTTCGCCATCTTCGCGGCGGCGTGGGTCACGCAGATTGCGACCGACGAACTTCGGGGTCGCCTCGATATGCCCTTCGCCATGGGCATTCGCCGCGCCGTGTGGCTGGCGGGGGTCCTGGCGACGGTGGTGGTTGCCGTGGTGGTGACCGACGTCATCTGTGCCCTCATCATGTGGCTCGGCATCGTGGTCAGCGGTTCCTCGCTGGCGTTGTCGATGGTCCTTCAGTCAATGCTGTCGGTGCTCGGGGTGATGCCCTTCGTCATTGGCCTGAGCGTGGCGCTCATTGCCTTTCTCCCCCGTGGTTCGTTTGCAACGTTGACCGCGGGACTGAGCTGCGTCTTTATCGTCACGGCACTCGGGCCGGTGTTGCACTGGCCGGCGTGGCTCCTGGCCCTCTCGCCATTTCACTACCTTCGGGCGGTGCCGCTGCAGTCACCGGACTGGGTCGGACTGGCGTGGCTGACGATGATTGGGGTCCTGGGTGGCGCTGTCGGTGCGGTGCACTTCTGCCGCCGCGATCTGGCCTAGGACCTACTTCGGCCCCAGCCGGACACCAGCGTCGAGTCGGATGGTTGCGGCGTTGAGGTAATCGTTACGCAAGGTTTCGAGGACGAGGGCCGCAAACTCATCGGCGTGGCCGAGTCGCTTCGGGAAGAGGACCGACGACGCCAGCCGCCCCTTGAACTCGTCCGACGCTGGACCCTCACCATAGATCGGAGTGTCGAAGAGCCCCGGTGAGATGGTGTTGACTCGAATCCCCACGACCGCAAGATCCCGGGCAAGTGGCACGGTCAGGCTTACGAGGCCTCCCTTGGAGGCGGCGTAGGCGGCCTGACCAATCTGGCCCTCGTCGGCGGCGATGGAGGCCGTGAGCACCATGGCGCCACGTTGACCGTGCGCGTCAGGGTCGTTGATGCTCATGGCAGTGGCGGCGAGGCGTGCGACATTGTAGGTGCCGACCACGTTGACCTCGATGATGCGACGGAAGGCCTCGAGGTCGTGGGCGCTGTCGAAGGAGCCGTCGCGACCGATGGTGCGCTGAATCCAGGCAATACCAGCACAGTTAACGACGGCCCGCAGCGGGGCGTGCTGGGTTGCTTCGCTAATCGCGGCCACCACGTCGTCGGTCCGGGTGATGTCGCAGTGCACGAAGGAGCCGTGAAGGGCTTCGGCGAGGCGTCGCCCACGTTCACCGTCAATGTCGCAGACGACGACGTAGGCGCCGGCCGCGGCCAGCGCCCGGGCGGTGGCGGCCCCGAGGCCCGAAGCCCCACCGGTGACGAGGGCTGATGAGTTGGAGAGGTCCACGATGCTCCCTTGCGTGCGACGAACGGCGACTCTCGACGATGCCATTGTGCCCTAGCCTTGAGTCGTGCCTTCAGTCTACGAATACGAACCGGCCGAGCTCGCCGCCCAGCTCGAGGGAGAGCCACGCTACCGCGTGGATCAGTTGTGGCAGGGTCTGTGGCGTGACGGCCTGGACCTCGAGGACATCACGACTATCCCGAAAGCGCTCCGTTCCAAGCTGCGCGACCAGTTTCCGTCCTCCCTCGAAGTCGCCAATGACGTCGAGAGTGACAACGGTGCGACCCGCAAGTGGGTCTTTCGTCTGCACGACGGCGCCACAATCGAAACCGTGCTGATGCGTTACGCCGACCGGGTGACGGTCTGCATCTCGTCGCAGGCCGGGTGCGCCATGGGCTGCACCTTCTGCGCCACCGGCCAGGCCGGATACTCCCGACAACTGACGCCCGGTGAGGTACTCGAGCAGGTGATTTTTGCTTCGCGTGCGGCGGCCCCACGTCGCCTGAGCAACGTGGTCTTCATGGGTATGGGTGAGCCGCTCGCCAACTACGACACCACCGTGGCGGTGGTCAAGCGACTCCACGAGCACAAGGGCATGTCGGCCCGTCACCTGACGGTGTCAACGGTGGGCGTCGCACCGGCTATCGAACGCCTGGCGGCGGAGGGGCTCCCCCTCACCCTGGCCGTTAGTTTGCATGCGGCCAACAACGCCACCCGTGACGAACTGATTCCGCTCAATCGTCGCTACCCCCTCGAACGCCTCTACGAAGCGTGCGAAAAGTGGATCGACACGACGTCGCGACGACTCAGTTTTGAGTGGGCCCTGATTGCGGGGGTCAACGACACCGATGAGGCCATCGACGAACTCGCCGGGTACGCCAGTGGTCTCAATGCCCACGTCAACCTGATCCCCCTTAACCCCACCCCGGGGTACCTCGTTATGGGGTCGACGTTGGAACGCGTCAACGAGTTCCGCGACGGCCTCGTGGACCTCGGGATTAACGTCACCGTTCGCAATACGCGAGGGCGCAGCATCGACGCCGCCTGCGGGCAGTTGGCGGCGGTGACCAACGGCAAGCGCCGCCCGGTCACCCTGCGCACTACTTAGGTCGCTTCGGCTCGCCAGAAGGCCGGTCGGCGCCAGGCGAGGAGCACCACGCCAACGACGCAGGCAATGCCTCCCGAGACGATGGAGAACTCCGTCGAGGAGAATGACGCGACGACACCGGATTCGGCGTCACCGAGCCGCGGCCCACCGGTGACGACGGCCATCTGAATTGACGAAATACGACTGCGGAATTCGTCGCTGATGGCGAGTTGGAGCATGGTGTTTCGCAGCACCGTTGAAATGACGTCGGTGGCTCCAGCAACGGCCAGGGCGAGTATCCCGAACCACAGAACGTGGACGAGACCAAAGCACGTCATCGCCAGGCCCCAGAGCACAATGGCACCGACGATGAGCCGACCCCGTCGACGAACGTGCTCCACCCAGCCCGTGAGCAGGGCCATGATGACGGCACCAATACCCGGCGCGGTGTAGAGAAGGCCGAGTGTTTGCGGACCGCCGTGGTACACGGTGAGCGCCATCGCCGGAAAGAGGGCCCGGGGGAGGCCAAACACCATGGCGTTGAGGTCAGCGAGGTAGACCGACTGCACAATGACGTGGGAGCGCACGTAGCGAAAGCCCTCGCCAATCGCGGCGACCAGTGAGGCCGATGGCGCGTCGCCCGACGGTGGGAGCGGGTCGATGGAGAAGGTGGTGACCACGAGGGCGGCGAAACTCAGGGCGTCGATGCCGTAACAGGCGCTGAGTGACGAGAACGAGAGGATTAATCCCGCCAAGGAGGGTCCGACGACGACGGCGGTGTTGAAGATCACCTGCATGATCGAATACCCCGCTACGAGGTCGTCGTCACCGAGCAAGACGGGAAGAGCCGCCGTGCGGAGCGGGCCCGAGAACCCCATAACGCCCGCGAGAAGGGCGGCCAGGATCATGACAATCACGACGTGGCGGTTGTGACCGGCGGCATTGAGTGCGAGGCCGAGGTCGACCACGGCGCTGGCCGCGGTGCTGAGCAGGAGGAGCCGGCGTTTATCGAGGCGGTCGCCCATGGCCCCACCGATGAGGGAACCACCAATGAGGAATGGCAGCTGCAACAAGCTGGTCAGTCCCACCATCAGGCTGTCGTGGGTGTCGCGGTAGACCTGAAACGGAATGGCCACCAGGGTGACGTTGCTACCGAGAACGGATATTAATTGCCCGATGGCAATGAGGCGGAAATTACGATTTCGGCGCAACGGTCCGAGGTTGAGAAGGAAGCCAGCCACCTCCGAAGCCTACGGGGTCACTACAGTTGGTGTACTCCACGAGTAGAGGAGACGACGTGGTTACTGATCCAATTTCCCTGTTGAGCCCCGAGGGCGAACTCCTGACACACCCTGACTACGTCAACTCGCTCGACGCTGCGTCCCTCTTCTCGATGTACCGCGACATGGTGATTGTCCGCCGCCTCTGCAATGAGGCCACCACCCTGCAGCGTCAAGGCGCCCTGGCCCTCTGGGCCCCGTCGCTGGGGCAAGAGGCGGCGCAAATCGGGGCCGGACGAGCCCTCGAGCCCACTGATTTTTCCTTCCCGAGTTACCGCGAACACGGCGTGGCCTGGTGCCGTGGGGTGCCGCCCGCTAACGTGCTTCGTCTGTTTCGTACGGTGAGTTCGGGTGGGTGGAATCCCTACACCTACAACCACGCCCTGCCAACCATCGTGCTCGCCAATCAGATGCTGCACGCCGTGGGCTACGCCATGGGGGTCCAGCGCGACGGGGCCGACACCGCGGTGATCACGTTCTTCGGAGATGGCGCCTCGTCACAGGGTGACGCCCTCGAGTCCTTCGTCTGGGCCGCCTCGTTTAACGCCCCCGTGGTCTTTTTCTGTCAAAACAACCAGTTCGGTATTTCAACGCCGGTCACCACGCAGTCGCGGGTGCCACTGGCCGAGCGGGCAAGTGGCTTCGGTTTCCCGGGTGTGCGCGTGGATGGGAATGACGTTATTGCCGTGTACGAGGTGACGCGAACGGCTCTCGAACGGGCTCGCTCGGGCGGCGGCCCCACCATGATTGAGGCCTACACCTACCGCATGGGCGCCCACACCACCTCCGACGATCCCACGCGCTATCGCCGTGAGACGGATGTCGAGTTGTGGAAGCACCGTGACCCGATTGAACGGGTGAAGGCCCTGTTGGCGCGGGAGTACGACTACCACCGGGACTCATTTGCGGCGGTCGATGCCGAGGCGGAGGCGGTGGCCATGGATCTTCGCCGCGACGTCCTGGCCATGGAACGACCCGACCCGATCACGATGTTCGACCACGTCTACGCCGAACCACACCCGTTGATTGACGAGGGACGCCGAGACCTCCGTGAGCTCGGCCTCACCGAGGTGCTGCCGTGAGTGAGATGACCATGGCCCACGCCCTCAACGCCGGCCTTCGCCGCGCGATGGAGGACAACCCGAAGGTCCTCCTCATGGGTGAGGACATCGGCACTCTCGGCGGGGTGTTCCGTATTACGGATGGACTCATGAAGGACTTCGGCGCCGCCCGGGTGATCGACACGCCACTTTCAGAATCGGCCATCGTGGGGACAGCCGTGGGACTCGCCATGCGGGGATACCGTACGGTGTGTGAAATGCAGTTCGATGGCTTTGTCTACCCCGCCTTCGACCAACTCGTGTCCCAGGTCGCCAAGTTGCGCAAGCGATCCGACGGCGTCTTCACGATGGGACTGGTGATTCGCCTACCGTTTCAGGGCGGTATCGGTGCGATCGAGCACCACAGTGAAAGCCCCGAGGCCTATTTCGCCCACACGCCGGGACTACGGGTGGTGTCGTGTTCGAATCCCCACGATGCCTACTGGATGATTCAACAGGCCGTGACCTGCGACGATCCGATTATCTTCTGCGAACCAAAGTCTCGCTACTGGGAGAAGGGGGCCGTCGACACCGAACGTGCCGGTCTCGGCCTCTTTGACGCTCGCGTCGTTCGGGAAGGTCGCGACGTCACGGTGATTGGCTTTGGCTCGTACGTGAAGACGATGCTGCGGGCCGCGGATGCCGCCGCCCTCGAGGGTCGCTCCCTCGAAGTCATCGACCTGCGTAGCGTTGCCCCACTGGACCTCGATACGCTCGTCGCCTCCGTCCGTAAAACTGGCCGTCTGCTAGTGGTGCAAGAGGCACCCCATACGGCCTCGATTGGGGCCACGCTGGTGGCCGAGTTGACCCGCGAGTGCTTCTACGATCTCCGCGCCCCCGGTCTTATCGTCAGTGGTTACCACGTTCCCTACCCAATTAGTCGCCACGAGGAGGAGTATCGTCCGTCGGTCGAGCGGATCCTCGACGGTGTCGACCGACTCTTTGAGTACGACGTATGAGCGACGACGTTTTTCGACTACCCGACGTTGGTGAAGGCCTTATCGAGGCCGACATTGTGGTGTGGAAGGTGCGGGTGGGTGACCACGTCGCCCTCAATCAACCCGTGGTCGACATCGAAACGGCCAAGGCCGTCGTTGAGCTCCCGAGCCCCTTCGCCGGCGTCGTGACCGCTTTGCACGCGACCGAGGGGGAAACGTTGGCCGTCGGTGCGCCACTACTGAGTGTGACCGCTGATCCCAGTGCGCAGGAGGTCCAGCAGGCAGTTCTCATTGGCTACGGAGTCACCAACGACGACGCACCCGTGGTAGGTCGTCGTCGGCGAGCCTCACTGCGAGCATCCGCCACCCCACCGACGTCCGCGGTTCGTGCCGCACCACCGGTTCGGTTCGTCGCCAAAACCCTGGGTGTCGACCTTGCGTCGGTGCGACCCACGGGACGTGACGGCATCATTACTCGCGAGGACGTCGAGCAGTCGCTGCACCCAATGGTGACCACTGAACGTGGGGCTTTCGACAGTACGGCGTGGTTTATGGGGGGGCCGCTCGCCAGTTGGCACGACGGACCGTTCGAAGAACGACGTCGGGTTCGTGGGGTGGCCAAGGTGATGGCGGAGTCCATGACGCTGAGCGCCACGACCATCCCCCAAGCCGCAGCGTTCAAACGAGTCGACGTCACGGCAACGATGCGATTCCTCGCGCGGGCGAAGGCCGATCCCACCTACGCCGATGTTCGGTTGTCACCGCTGACGGTCGTGGCGTTGGCCTTCTGTGACGCCATTCGCACGTACCCAGCCATTAATTCGATCTTCGATGACGCAGCGAACGAGGTGGTGCTCCAGCGCTCCATTGGCTTAGGCATTGCCGCGGCCACGCCCCGTGGTCTGGTTGTGCCGGTCATGCGGGGCGCCGATCAACTCGACACCCGCGGCATGGGGCTCGCCCTCTCGGCACTCGTCTCGGAGGCGCGAGCTGGTACGACAACCCCGGCGGCCATGACGGGGGCGACCGTGACGATCACCAACGTTGGCCCCTTCGGCATTGACACGGCGGTGGCGCTGCTGCCCCCCGGCACGAGCGCCATTTTGTGTGTCGGTGCGGTAGCGCCGACGCCGTGGGTGGTCGATGGGGCGTTGGCTATTCGTGACGTGGTCGAACTCTCACTGACCTTTGATCACCGACACATCGACGGCGCCCTGGCGTCAGCGGTCCTGGCGCACGTCGCGTCGTTCCTCCACGACGCCCCCCTCGATTAACGAGCGGTCAGCACCTCGAGGGCGCGCTCGGCGTGGACCTCCATGGAGAATTCCGACGAGATGATCTCGACAATGCACCCGTCGGTGCCAATAGCGAAAGTGCTGCGCTTGACCTTGAGAAAGTCGAAGGCCCGCTTGACCCCGTAGAGGGCGGCGACGCGGCCCTGCGAATCGGACAGGAGCGGGTAGTCGAGGCGATTCGCCTCCGCGAACTGCGCCTGTTTGGCGACGTCATCCATCGAAATGCCCACGCGCTGCACGCCCGCTGCCTGGTAGGCGGCGCCCATGTCACGGAAGTGGCACGACTCTTTCGTGCACCCCGTGGTCATGGCCGCAGGATAAAAGAAGAGGACGACCGGTCCTTGTTCGAGAGCGGTCGAGAGTGTGAAGGTCGTCCCGTCATCGGTCGTCAGGGTGAAATCAGGTGCGAGGTCGCCGGCGTTCATACCGGCACGCTACCGGCTTAGGCGTCGAGTCGGAACCCGACACCACGGATGGTGACGAGGTGAATGGGGTCGGCGGGATCCAGCTCAATCTTTTGACGAAGCCGCTTCACGTGGGTGTCGAGTGTGCGGGTGTCGGAGAGTTGAAGGCCCCACCACAGGGTGTCGAGACATACTTCTCTCGTTACGACTTGACCGAGGCGGGTGGCGAACAGGGCCAGCAGGTCAAACTCTTTACGGCTGAGGTCGATGTCGACACCGTTACGGGTGAGACTGCGTCGGACAAAGTCCATCCGCATGGGACCAAACGTAATGACCTCTTCGTCCGCGGGTGAGGCGGGACGACGGAGCACGGCCCGCATACGGGCAATCAGTTCACGCAAGCGGTAGGGCTTCGTCACGTAATCGGCGGCACCGATTTCGAGTCCGAGCACGATGTCCACTTCACTGGTGCGAGCCGAGACCATGATCACCGGGGTGCGCGTGGAGTCGTAGACCTCTCGGCAAAAGTCAATGCCCGAGCCGTCGGGCAGCATGACGTCGAGCAGAATCAGGTCGGGCTTCGTCGAGACGAGAAGTTCGCGGGCCTGTGCCAGGGTGCTGGCACTGACCACGACAAATCCTTCCACCGTGAGACCGACGTTGAGCGCATCTTGGTAGCTTTCCTCGTCTTCGACGACGAGGATGACGGAGCGGCCTTCGCTATCGGTCGCGACGGACACGGCACTCCTGGCGAGTAATGGCGTCACGACTACTGACAAGGGAGGGAGTGAGAAACAATGACGCCACACTTCAAGGTTAAGGTTCCCGAGTTACAACCAAGTGAACACGGAGCGACACCGTCGTAGTTTCTCTATGAAACCACTGGGGATTATGCACTACCACCGAACGGCGAATCCCTCGTAGGTGGTTGCCGAGGCGAGGTAGCTCCCGACCACTTGACAGCCACCCGCGGCGAAGCAGCGAAGACCGTAGATACCGCCGCCGGTGCCCACGGTGGCGGCACCGTTTGGGAGCGTCAGGGGTTGAGGCGTGGCCCACGTAAATCCATTTTCGCTGATCACCATGGTGTCGTAATTCCCGGCACTGTTGACGTACGCCGCCGCCGCGGTGCACGAACCGACGGCGACACAACTCACGGCAATCACGCCGCCATTCGTACCAGCGTCGACGGCATGAGCGGGAAGGGGCAGGGTGGTCGCGTTCTGCCAGACACCACGCACCTCGTTAACCAAGAACCCTTGGTGGAGACTGGGGCTCTTCCCGACCGGCTTCGTGGTGTAGTCCCCGCCAAAGGTGCAGTTACCGAGCGAGCTGCAGGAGATGCCCTTGTACCCCCAGATGAAGGTGGCTGGGTTGACCGCCGCGTCGCTGGGGAGCGTGATGGAGACGGCCCGAGCCCAGACCCCTTTGGTCATGGTGGCCGCCATGGGGAGCTGGGCACCGGAGGAGGAGGTGTAGGTGCCGAGCACGGTGCAGGTCGCGGGGGCGAAGCACGTGATCTCGTTCAGCGACGCGCCGGCGTAGGCCGAGGCGTTCGAGGGGAGAGCGAGTGATTGAGCGGCGTGCCAGGTGCCGCGAGCACTGGTCAGAACGAAGGCGTGGGTCACGCCCGAGGTATCGGCGAAGCCACCAACGGCGTCACAGCTCCCGACGGCCCAGCAACTCACTTGGTTGAAGGTGACCTGAGGGTTCGCGTTCGCCGTGCTCGGAAGGGTGACGGCCACCGCCTTGTGCCAGACGCCATTGACCTCGTTCGCGACGAAGCCCGTGGTGACGAAGAGTGAGCTGTTCGTGTTGTAGGTACCAACCACGACGCAGTTGCCGCTGCTGGCGCACGTTATCGAGTGGGGCTGGGACTGAAGGCCGCTCGTTGACGCATTCGAAGGAAGGGCGAGGGTGAGTGAGGGTTGCCAGACCCCCTTGACTTCGTTGATCACCATCGTGAACTGGCTGCCGGCGGTGTCGAGATACGTGCCGGTGACACTGCAGTTGCCCACCGCACCGCAGGCGGCGTCGTAGAGCGACACACCTTGGCTGCGAGCGACTGGTCCGTTCGGTGGCGTGATTTGGATACCGGTCTGCCACACGCCATTACTTTCGTTGAGGATCACGCCTTGCTGATTACTATTGCCGTCGTTGAAGGTGCCCGCTGCGACGCAGTTGCCCGGTGACGCGCACGCCATGGCCGGAAGGTAGCCCTCGTAGACGCCGTTGTTCGGCGTGGGGAGGGCCAGTGCCGTGGCGGCAGGCAACGGGGTCGTGCTGGCGGCGGCGATGCCCGGTGCGAGAAGAAGCCCGGCCACAAGGGAGGCGGCGAGCGTGCGAGCAAATGTCATAAAACTCCTCAGAGGGGGAGGGGGTGTGACGACCACCACTCGTCCCTTCAGTATACGAACGGGTCACTCGTGGCCGGCGGGGATGAAGCGCCACACCGAATGTCACGGGCGCCCTGTCGGCGAGACCTACGATGACGTCGAGGTAATAGTGCGGCGTCCGTCGCGCAAGTCTTAGTAACTTGGAGATCATGGTCGAAATTGTGCTCGTTGAGGATGAACGTGACATGGTGGACCTCTTGTCGACACACCTCAGTGCCGAGGGCTACCAGATTCGTTCGGCGAACTCACTGGCGTCGGCGGTATCCGCCGTCGCGCAACGAGAACCAGATCTCGTACTCCTCGACATCACACTCGGCAACGACGACGGGCGCGACGTCCTGCGAGAAATTCGTCTGTTGAGCGACGTCCCCATCATCTTCTTGACCGGTCGGGGTCTCGAGTCCGACCGTGTGGCGGGACTCAAGATGGGCGCCGACGACTACATCGTCAAGCCATTCTCGCTGGGCGAATTAAGTGCTCGCATCGAATCGGTACTGAGACGCGGGCACACGGTGGCCCGAACCACGGAGCGGCCATCGCTCACGTTCGAGGATCTCACGATTAATGAAAACACGCGTGAAGTTCGGGTGCGGGGCGAACTCATTGAGCTCACCGCCAAGGAGTACTCACTGCTGGTCTTTTTGGCGCACTCGCCGCGGCAGGTGTTTTCCCGCGAGCAGATCCTCGAGCACGTGTGGTCCTCTTCGGGCGAGTGGCAGAACGAAGCCACGGTGACCGAACACATTCGCCGCCTGCGTCACAAGGTCGAAGTTGACCCCGACTCCCCGAAGCGCATCGCGACCGTCCGGGGCTTTGGCTACCGGTTCGAGCCCGTCATTAACTAGTACTAGCCCGCAGGGCCAAGACGCGGTGCACCGCGTCGACCAGTGCGCTGGGGCGGAAGGGCTTCGCGAGCAGCTCCACCATCGATCCGAGCCCCTCGAGTACCTCGCGCTCCGCAGTCCCCGAGACCAGCAAAATTGCGACATCGGGATACTGGTGGCGCACCGAGCGCGCCAACTCGACGCCCGTCAATTCGGGCATCATGACGTCACTGACCAGCAGGCTGATTTCGCCGATGGTGGGATCAGCGGCGACGTCGAGGGGATTGCCATACTCGCGCACTTCGTAGCCGTAGCGGCGGAGCAAGTGGACCATGAGCTGACGCAATGCGACGTCGTCGTCGACGACCGCAATGATGGTGTCGTGGTGGGTGAGTGGCGGAGGGGTCGCCACGGGGGCAGCCGTGCGGGGGAAGTAAAAGTGAAAGGTGGTACCTTCGCCCAGGGTCGAGTCCACCCCAACGAATCCCCGACTCTCGTCGAGTAACCGCCGTGCCCCGGCGAGCCCCATGCCCGTCCCCTTCAGTGGTCCCTTCGTCGTGAACAGGGGCTCGAAGCATCGGGCCATCGTGTCGGCGCTCATTCCCGATCCCGTATCGGCGACGTCGAGACAGACGAACGAAGCGGTGCCGGTCTCGGTCGCTCGCTCGACAATCGATGTGGTGAAGGTCAGAGTGCCCGAGCCCTCCATGGCGTCGCGGGCGTTGGTCGAGAGGTTGAGAATCATCTGCTCAAAGAGGTCGGCGTCCGTCGTCGTGATGGTGGGGGCATCGGTCAGTTGCCACGTGATGGCGATTGACGATCCGAGGACTCGCTCAAGCACTTCGGCGTTGGCGAGGAGCGCCGCATTGATGTCGACGGGTGCTATCTGGGCCGCGGCGGTGCGGCCGACACTCTGGAGTTGCGCGGTGAGCGCCGCCGCCCGAGTGGTCGTCGAGGCAATTGAGGCCAGCAGGCTCGAGGCCGTGCTGTCGTGGGTCACTCGACTCTCGAGGAGGTCGACGTATCCGGTAATCAGGGTCAGCAGGTTGTTGAAGTCGTGCGCTATAGCGCTCGCCACCTGTCCTCGGATTTCCATGCGATTGGCCTGACGCATCTCTTCCTTGAGCGCGCGTTGGTCGGTGACGTCGTCGAGGACCGTGAGGGTGCCGCCCGTCGACGCCAGCGGGGCCGAGGCCGCGGTAAGGACCAGTACCCGGTCGCGCACCGTGACGGGGGGCAGTTCACGAGAGTGTCGATCATCGGCACGCCAGAGGTCCTCCATCAATGGGACTAGTGACGCCGGCCAGGCGAGAGTATTTTGTGCGTCAGTGGCCAGCAGAGCGTGCGCTCGAGGATTCGCCCAGACAATAGCCCCCGACGAATCTGCCTCGATGATCGCGACGGGGGCGGTATCGATCACCACGCGCAAACGATTCTCAGAGTCGGCTATCGAGTGCTGCAGCGTCATTGCCGTGAGGGATGACGTCGCGATTTGGCTCACCAGTGACACCAACTCGCCCTCCACGTCAACCGCGGTCTCGGGGCGGGCAATGTAGACGAGTCCGTAGGTGCCACCGGCGTCATCGCGGAGCGCTGCCGCTACCGACGTTGGCTCGACGACGGGTCCCGCTGAGGGGATGAGGGAGTGCCACCGCGCCAGATCGTCGGCGGTCAGGACGAGGCGCTGGGGTGGCTGGCCTCGCTGGCAGCGAACGGCCAACGGGGCGAAGGGCCCCTCACAAATGACCGCCCAACACTCGTCACCGTCAAAGAGACTGCGGGCGGCGCGCGTCAAGGTCACCAAGACGCCACTCGCGGTATTCGCACTGGCGCTCTGGAGCGCCGACGCAATTATCTGGTGGAGTTGCCGGGCGACTTTTTGACTTTGTCGGAGGGCCGAGCGAGAAGTCCCGCGCAGGCGTACCAGTTCGAGGTCGGTCGCCACGAGGTCGGCGAACTGCGAGAGAGTTACCGCATCGTCCGGTCCGACGGGCGGTGTGACCTCGAAGACCAGAGCCGCGTCGCCATCGTGAATGACCACACCGGTCTCGGCGTCGCCCTCAGGCTGGAGCGTGCAGCGCCATCCATCGGGCATGTGCTGACAGGCGGCGTCTACCGACGCCAGAACATCGTCTCGTGTCGCACGAAGCGTCCACGTCCGCCGCCGCTCGTGGTAGGCAGCGAGTACGGGCGCGAGCAGTGAGGTGGTCACAGTGGTCGCCCCGAAAAGAGTGCGTAGTCCTCGAGCACGTCGTCGAGTTCCTCGACGGTCACGGGGGTTGAAAAGAAGAAGCCCTGTCCCGCGTCGACCTTTAGACCTCGCCACCACTCTTGCTGCTCACCCTGCTCGATACCGGAAGCCACGATCCGAAGTCCGTGCTGTTGGGCCGCTTCGAGCGTCGCGCTCACCTGTGCAGCATCGTGCGAGGCCGAGCCGCTGGTCAGTCCGCGATCCAATTTGAGAATCGAGATAGGCAGGGCCAGGACCTGGTCCAGCGAGGCTGTGTCTGGTGAGAAGTTGTCGACCGCCAGGGTGACGCCGAGTGCGTGCAGTTCGACAACCACCGCACTGGTGCGGGCATCGTCGAGGCAGGAGGGCGGCAGTTCGAGCGTCAGTTGGCTCGCGGGGAGACGGCTGGTGTCGAGAGCCTCGGTGACGTCAACTACGAATCCGGGTGCCACCAGTTGCTCGAGAGCAATGTTGACGCCGACGGTGAATCGGTACCCCATCGCTCGCCACAGGGCGCCCTGTTCACAGGCCATCATGAGCGCCCACCGACCAACGTCGACGAGTTCGCCAGCGTCGCTCAAGTCAGAGAGAAATTGTGGTGGGGACTTGATCGCATTACCGTGTCGCCAGCGAATTAGGGCTTCAACGCCGGCGAAGCGGCCACTGTTAAGGTCAAATTCGGTTTGGTAGAGAAGAAAAAATTCTCCTCGCTGCAGAGCCCCCCGCAGTGCGTCGGAGCTACCACTGTCGGTGAAAGTGAAGTCATTCGTCATGGGAGGCCTTTCTTCCGTAGACGAGAGAAGTGACACGAGGCACTCGTGACGATACCAGCCAGCCCCCCAGCAGTTCATTGGTATCGTCAAAGATGTCGTTGCGTTCAACGATGCAAGAGCGAGGACGAAACATGCGCGTGTTGATTACGGGAGCAGCCGGCTTCATTGGATCGAACACCGCGCAACGCCTGATCGACGAGGGTCACGAGGTCGTTGCGCTCGATAATCTCGCGCGTGGTCGGCGCGACAACGTACCCACCGGAGCGACCTTCGTCGAGGCCAGCTGTGGCGACACCTCCGTCATTCGGCGCTTAGGTCACTTCGATGCGTGTATTCATTTTGCGGCCTTCATTGAGGTCGCCGAATCAATGGCCGAGCCCGAGGCGTTCTTTGAAAATAACGTGGCCGCCTCGCTACGCCTCTTTGATGCACTGATCGCCACCGGCACACCGAAGGTGGTCTTTTCCTCATCAGCGGCGGTCTACGGGTCGGTCGCGGTGTCACCGATTGATGAGAGCGCACCAACCGTGCCGTCGAGTCCCTACGGCGAGAGCAAACTGATGGTGGAGCGAGCCCTGGGGTGGTTGGCCCAGCGCGGCCGCCTTCGCTCCGCCTCACTCCGCTACTTCAACGCCGCTGGTGCCGGCCCTGATCACGGTGAGCGCCACGTGCCGGAAACGCACCTCATCCCCTTGGCCATTGACGCGGCATTAGGTCGACGTGGTCCACTCCAACTCTTCGGGACCGACTATCCGACGCGCGATGGTACCTGTGTCCGTGACTACGTCCACGTGCTGGACCTCGTCGAGGCGCATATTCTCGCCATTGACGCGCTCGACCGACACGCCGCGCTCACGGTGAATCTCGGCACCGGCACGGGCTCGAGTATTCGCGAGGTCATCGACAGCGTTGAGCGAGTCACGGCGTTGGCCGTACCGTTCGATGTCACTGAACGCCGGCCAGGTGACCCCGCGCAAGCGGTCGCATCCAATGCGCTCGCTCGCGAGGTATTGGGCTGGGCGCCTCGTCACGAGGCGCTCGATACCATTGTTTTTGACGCGTATCAGGCCCGGCTGGCCCACTCCTAACCCCCATTGACCAGGGTTTTTATGCCCCCTTACAAGTTGTGGTGAAGTTGTGATGCTGTAGGGAGCCCTGTGAGGTGGGCTTGGAAATGTAGTGCCCATGAGCACGAACCTCCGAATCCGCCCCCGCCTCGTAAAGACCCTTGGTGCACTCACCTTGGTCACCACACTGTTCTCCGGTGTCAGTATCGCGGCCCACGCCTCGACCACACAGCCAGTTATCAAGCTGACCGCACTGGCGACGCAGACACCGCTGATCCAGAAGCCCTCGGATTTCCCCGTGTCGAATGCGGCCGCTCGTGACCGTCGCCACCACGGACCAGCGGTACCCGCACCCACTCCAGTGCCAACGACCACCGTGCCAGCACCGTCGGC
>Ga0208260_1000036_pt1 | contig 50874 bp, 60 predicted proteins | sample CryBogCBH18Aug09_FD_184619 | JGI IMG/M metagenome (GOLD analysis project Ga0208260, IMG submission 184619) | Freshwater microbial communities from Crystal Bog, Wisconsin, USA - CBH18Aug09 (SPAdes) | ecosystem: Environmental > Aquatic > Freshwater > Lake | place: Crystal Bog, Wisconsin, USA...
TTTTTGATCTTAGAATGCCCCACGAAAAGCAGCTAATACGCGACTAGTCTAGTCTGGGATGCAAACGACTTTTTATTTTTACTCACTGTAGTTTTCGGTTGCAGCAGCCTGCGATCCTGCTAGTATAGCAGCAACAGCAAAGGAGTAACGGAAATGGCACAATGCACCAATCCTCAGCACCGCGAGCACAGCTGGTGGCTTCATGATGCCCGCGGCATTCCTGTGGGTCGCGTCTGCGATGCCTGTGAGGACACGGTCCGCGCCAAGTATCGCTTGGACATCTTCGAGAATCCGCAATACGATGCGGATGAAGAGATCGAGGAGGATCGATGGTGATCTTTTGGTCTCTGTTGCCCCACAGACTAGGTCTACGACCTAAGAAACCTGTTGTGGGGACAGTCTAAAAGTGCTAGTTCTAGTTCAGGGCCGAGCTCTGACTCAAGAAAAAGTCGCTCCCAAGGTGCCTAAGTTTACGTCGTGCATTCTTCGCTGGGGCAACATTTTTTCTGCTTTTGAGCTAAAATAGTTCTTGACTGCTGCGCTGTTAGTGCTAAAACAGACGAGTAAGCAAAGGAGAACATTAACGCAGTGTTGCCAGTTCCTGCGGAACATCAAATGATCCTGATCGTATCGCTGGCGCGCTCCTTTGTTCGAGGTGGTTGTTCGCGCTAAAGGATCCATGGAACTGAGAAAAGCCCGGCAGTGATGTCGGGCTTTTTGGTCTCTGTCTGTGCCCCACGAAAAGCAGCTAGTATAGCGGCTATCTCCGCCGGGATGCAAACGACTTTTTATTTTTACTCACCGTATTTTCTGGTTGACAGTGTGCAGCACAGCCTTTATATACAGTGCATAACAAGGAGTACCGCTATGTATACCTTTCGAGTCAGTGAACACAGCGAACTCTATGGTGCCTGCGAGGGCATTGAAGTCTGGACCATTGATGGTCAATTCCGTGGTGTGTTTCCGTTGATTGACATCATCAATTGGTTCTGCTAATACACCAGCAAGGAGCACACGTCATGGCACATGAGCAGGATCACGTTGGACTCAGCGATTGCTGCACTCAGTGCGGCGACCTCGCAGACTACGCAGAGACTCGGGCTCAGCTCTGTGTGCGCTGCGATCAGTTGCTGGCCAGCATCTACGACAACGTGGACGAGGAGGACTGATCATGTCACTGCAGACCTTTGACGGCGCAAAGTTCACGTGGCGAGGACAGACTGGCGCCTCAGAAGCTTCAGACCTCGGCATTCAAACATGGCCCGCGGGGTTTTACATTCGCAGTCCGCGCACACAAGAGCTGCGACTGTTCCTTGCCGCAGAGTCTCTCTATCAAGGTCAGGGAGAAGATCGCGAGCGTGTGGGACAGCGTTATATCTCTCCGGGCAACGGACTTGAAGCTGTCGTATATAACGATTGACTTCTACTAGTATCTTTGCTATGCTTATGCTAGGAGAAGAGAAATGCACACACTACTGATCATCGGAGGAGTAACCCTAGTATGCGCGGTCCTCACTATTATGCTGCTGATGTTCAATGCCGCTGAGGGATATGAGGACGATCAAGGATTCCATTATGGCCGACCCGAAGACCACGACGATCAACCTCGTCCATGACAACTACACTCGCGAGCGAGTAGGATACTTCGTGTTCGCACCGGCGACGCTGCACGACGACACCGTCACGCAGGCAGTGATTGTCAACGATCCTACGGCATCAGGTTGCCCGCCATATCGCTGGTCGCCCTCACCAAACAACAGTCGCGGTCACGAGTTCGCCACCCGGGAAGCTGCTGCGTCATGGATCAAGTCAGCAGCCTGTGCCTATGGCAGCTACGACCTTGCAATGGTTGACACTGCCTCAGCAGAGATCATCGCTGTGAAGTTTGTAAACACACAGACCGCAGAGGTCATTGAGTGACACCACTAGATCCCGCTATATAGCTCTGACGATCTAGAAATTCCTACAGGGAACAGGTTGACAGCCGATCTCCACGATGCTATCAACACTGCATGGCAAAAGGAGACTGACAATGACCATGCTGGTTCACTACAACACCAAGAAGGACCTCAAGGCTGCTGTTGGACAGCGACTCAAGTATACCGAGACGTCGATGTTTGGTACTGAGTACAAGAGCAACGGCACGCTCACGGTCGCACACAGGCCGCACCTTACGGGCCAGGGCAGGGAGTTCTTTGCGCAGGTCACGATCAAGGACGATGTGATCACTAAGGTCTCGTAAGGGAAAGCAAGCAGGTCTAAAAAGCCTGCTTGTTTTTTAGTCTTGACTACCCCACAGAGTATTTTAAAATGTTTCTTAGTTTGTGGGACTAACAATTCTTGTCTTAGACCTAGGTCTTTGTGTAGATCACGACCTCAATGATTTCAATGACTTCCCAAGAGACTACAGTAGTGTTCTTGACTTTCTCTAGTGGGAAAGTTAGACAAAATCTTCTTAACGCTTAGACGCAGAACTTATTCTACAAATTTCTTAGAAACATTCTAGACTATCCCACGAGCAAAGTCTATACTACATCTACACACTGTGGGAGCTAAAAAAATTCAACGCACACTGTCTCCCCGTGTAAAGCAATGTGCCCTACAAGCTAAGAAAGTGTGGCGCACACGCAATAATATTACTGTGTGTGCTTTGATTATTACACTAGCACCTGTCCCACTACAACGCAAGAGGTTTTCTAACAAAAATGTGGGAAAACAATGTCCCACTTAAGGTCACGAAACCTTAGAATAGCCCGTGGGAAAGCTAGGGCCCCAAGCACGCGCAGTAGTGCATGTAGAAAAAAAGTGTGTGGCACAAAAAACTGCTTGCTAACTGCACAGCACACAGCTATACAAAACATGCAGCAACAACGCTGCTAACAACACAAAGTAAACGCTATGCACACCAACTACGCGCTAACGCACACAACACTGCGCGCACACAGCTACACAGCACTGCAAGCTGCTGTTAGTGCTCTCAAAGCACAAGCACGCAAAAACAAGCAGCACGTGAGGGAATGCTTTACGCACTGCAACAACAAAAACTGGACTGCAAAATACACGCTTGTTAGCGCAAACGCTGCAAAGCTGTTTAAGTAGCACAGGACAAGCGCACTAGCAATAGTGCGCTTGTTTTTACAGCGTGTGCTCACACCAGCACACACAGTCTACCTCTTACTGTGTGTGGGGAGGATGAGCTCCCACAACACTGTTTTATTCTGCAGAGCTTACAAGCACACAGCACTGGGACACTGACGCCCCAAGCACACGCAGTAGTGCATGTAGAAAAAAAGTGTGTGGCACAAAAATAACTCTTGCACTACCAACACAGACACGCTATACACACGTTAACAACAAAAAGGTATCGCTATGTATAGTCCAGACTACAGCTACGGTGAGACCAGCACCAATCCACAAGAAGCCAAACTGATGGCACTGGACAGTGCGGGCCAGGACCTGCACCATGCCATGAACAGCATCGATCCTGATCGCAGTTGGTCGCACATCGATGTGCCTGAGGACGAAGAAGAAGCAGAGCGTTACATTCGCCAGACGCTGTTTGCTATGATCCAGCACATTGAACGTGCGGGCTACGACATTGCTGCGATCAAAAAAGAGTTTGCAGCAGCTTAGTTAGTATGCTACATACACTGCATAGCAACGCACACTAGGACACAGACAATGTATTACTTGATCATGCTGTTGGGTATCATGCTTGCAGGCAGCGAAGATCCTACTGCTGTTACTGTGAGCTGGCTGGATCTCACTGTCAATGTCGTGGGCGTTGTGATGTTTGCATGGGGAGTGCGCTGTGTGCTGCAAGCACAGTCACACACTGCGCATCACGCAGGCTACGATACTAGCGTGTGAGATCTCACACTGCGTAGTAGGAGTTGGTAGAGAGCCTGTAGTGTGAGCTGCCACACTGCGTATTTTGAGCAGGAAGAGAACGTGTAGTGGGGAGGGTGATGCCCCACAGGCAGAGGTAGGGATCAGAGGCCGAGGTGGTGGGGTCGGAGGTGCTTTTTTGCTTGCACACTGCTGCGCTAGCTGCTAGCTTGTCTAATTCTCTTCTCTCAAACCCCTAAAAACCCACCCCAGTTAGATGTATTTCACCAGGGGTACGGTTCTCCGGATCTCTATATTTTTGCGCGGCAATTTTTTTACACACACTATAGACCGCCCTTAAAAACTCTGGACTAGAATAGATTCACAGTGGTAAAAATTTTGCGCGCTAATTTTTTCTCGCTTATATATGTCGGCTAGTGCGCGATGAGCGAGCGCAGTGCGGCCTCGTCGCAATCGTCGCCGGCTGAGCGAAGCTCACTTCACTACACGAAAACGGTATCTGCCAAAACCCAACACAAACAGTGTTAGATCTTGCTCACTGTGAAAATATAGTCTGAAAGTCACGTCCCATGTACTTGTACGATGCTCATATAAGTCATAGTAGAGCTCACGTTGATCACACCATGTTTCTATAGCTGTTCGCACATCTTTGGTCAGATACGGACTTCTGCTGGAAAACGGTGAACTAGTAGCGTGGAACTCTAAGTGCATTAGTCAAAGCTGTGATTGTAAGTGAGTGCAAACAATGTTGCAATCTTATCAGTGGGAAACTCTACTATAAAGTAATCTGAGTCATAGGGATCTATATAGCTAGTTGCTGTGGTATTGTAGGTTTGTGCCCACAAGTCAATCTTGTAGTGATAACTCATTTCCACTACACGCATACCACCGGGATATGTTCGTACTCTAGGTAATCTAATGTTCACATACTAATTTAGTGTATACTAGTCCAAGCCAAGCCAAATTAGAAATAGGCATAACCAGTGTAGTATAAAGTAAACGGGAATGGCAAAGATCACAAAGGCGATCATACAACCCACTGTTTGATCATCTAGGCTTACTGTGGGATCACCAGCGGCCCAACCTAGTTCACTTGTACAGTGAGGGCAACGGGAGGCATTGATTTCCACGGGCATTTTGCAAGCGTAGCATTCTATTTTGCTCATTAGAGTGTCCTCATGGTAATGTTGCGATCAAGCCAGTGTAGCTCGCTTTCGGGTTGAGCGTCAGTGACTGTGTCTTTGTAGACGGCGCCTTCGATTTCTCTGATCATCAGTGTGGAACTAAGTTCGCTTTCGGGCCATTGTTTTTTTAGACTTTCTCGTGCTAGTCCCTCTGCTTCCGCACGACTTCGTGCCCAGCAGTGTCCAAGAACAGTTGAGGTCTCGCGGGCTTCTTGGTTATAAAGGGTACCCGCGTAGGCGAAAGGTGTATAATCTTTGTTCATGCTGTTAATATAGCATGGGGGGCAGTATGTGTCAAGTGTTTATTATATGCTTGGTTAATAGGGGTAAAATCTGTTTTACCGTTTTCTGCTGCGCAGGCGCTTCGCGCTCTCTGGCCTCTTACCCTGATCAGCTAAATAAAACACTAACCAGCAAGGAACTATGATGCCCGATTCTCAACGTAAAAAGACTGATGCTCCACAAAAAGCTCGTCCATATGCTGATCCACATGCAGCCTCTGATTTTGATATTCATATTGATCAGCCAGGTGGGCCGGTTCCTGCTACTGTTAATCCCTCCACAGAGAAATCAAAGAGCAGCGCAGATGAAAAGCCAAAGGGCAGTCCTGAACTAAGTCGTGCTAGTGCCACTGATACTCGTGCAAAAACTGCAGGGATTACTCCCACAGATGATATGCGTAACATGCTTAACCGTATGCAGGACATTGATACATCTGATGAAATTGACGATGCGGAAGCGGCTCGACGTGCCGGGCACATGGATGTAGCAGACGAACTTACACCCGTTGAAGCACGTAGAGTACTTCCTGAGTATGACACATTGCCCGCAGTGATTCGACAGGACCTTGCTGTAATGAATCAAGAGATTGTCGCTGACACTGATGTTGTTCCTGATTGGCACACTATTGCCAATCTACCGGGTTATATGCAACGAGCTATTCGTGCCATGGGACGCGGTAACTTTAAAATGTTTACCAACACTCCTTTAGAAGAAATCATTACCATTGCCAATGTGAATTCGCAGGGACCAAACAGTGATCGAGAACTTAATGCTGTCGTAGGTTGGTTAAAGAACAATGGTCAAGACATGGGAGATGTTCACATTGACTATAGTCGCATTATGCCAGGGTATGCGCCCCGTGTGCGAGAATATCGCACAGAGGATACTCGGTTTCATGTAGTCATGGACGATTTTGGTAAATACATCTATGCATACCCCGAGAAGGATGCAGTTTCACTAGAGCCGACTCGATCCATCGGGCATGGCAGCAATGAAATTGAATATGACGACTACGGGGCACCAATTAAGAGAATTAGAGAAACTAAATCTATGAAAAACAAAATTTCCATTAGCGAATCGATTCGCGGTCTAGCAGACAGACTAGCAGAACTCGAAGCACCCACAGACGAACAGCTCAACAACGAGATTTTTGAATCGTTGGGTATCGAAATTGACGAAGCTAACATTCGTAAAGTTCGTGATCCCGAAACAAAGCGTATGGGATGGAAGTCAACTGAAGAAAAGCCTTACTCTTCGTTGGAAAAGATTTTAGGTGCTGCACCGGGTGGAAAGCAACTATATCAGATGTTGCATAGAAATAAAGAACTATGGCGCTTAGACGCAGATGCACAATGGGGTTCAGTTCCGTTCCGCGGTAATGGCAAAGATGTTGCTTGGACACAGTTTAAAGATCACCCAGATAAGTTTATTGTTGTCATAGGAGAAACTGGTGTTGCCGCCGTCAAACCCAGCGAACAACAGATTGCTGCTCAGGCTGCTAAAGCAAGAGCCAAAGGTCAGATCTATAATCCAGCCCGCGATAATACACTAAAGTATCAGGTCAAAGTGTTTACTGCCAAGGGAGCTGTTCCTAACCAGTTAATTGCTGCTCCGCCCAAAGATGATGACAAAGACGATGAATATCCAATGCTTCATAGAGGTCGCGGCGGTCTTCCTACTCGTTCAGATGCCGATCGTAATCCAAACAATATCTTTGATAGACTCGCCGAAGTAATCGGTTATCCAAGTAAGATTGTTTATGCACAAGATGCTGTACCACGCGAAAAGATGGCTGCTCGTGCAGAACGCGATAAAGACACTACTAAGACTGTAGATGTTAACACAGTAATGACTAAACTACAACCAATTTTTGGTCGTATGGTACAACAGACATTGGGCCGTATTGGTCCACAAATTGCAAGACTGTCGCAGGCCGGAAACTATGATCAAGCACAGAAATTGACACAGTCAGGTCAGAGACTACAATTACTTTCGACTGCATTGGATACAGAAAATCCAGATTGGACCGGCGGCGGAAATAACTCACCAATGCGTGATTATGGTCGCTTAGTAGCAGCCAGCGTTACTGAAGTCACAAATGCTATGAGCCCTCAAGAAAAGAACGATTTCTTAATTGCTATTACCAGCGGTAAAGCAGCAGAATTAAGTGATTTATTGAGTGTAATGCGAAATAAACTATTTAAAATTTACGAACTACCGAGATATTAATCAATGCGTATTCGAGAACTAATAGTCGAGTCTAAACTTGTTCTACTTGAAAATCTTACCAAAGGTTCTCAAAATATTCTGCGTAATATTAACCTAGTTTCTGGGATTGCTGACCAATTAAGATACGATCACACTGTTCCGCATCAATTATCTAAAAAATTTCAAAAGATGCAGGACAACGAAGTAGCCGAATGGTTCTTAAATGAATTAGATCGTATGGAGCAAGAAGGTGCAAACGGAGTTAGCTACAGCCGAGACGGTAAGCTAAACATGTGGATTGCTCTTAACTACTCCAGTGGTGCCGATGTTTGGGAAGACATCGAAGGAGAGTTGCAAGATACGTTAGCCGACTACATAGCTCTTCGTAATCGCAATCTCTTAGATGAGCGTCATGCAGACATTCAAAAATTTAAAGGTGTTAAAGCATTACACCGCTATCTAGTTACTCATTATCACGGTGCTCTTGCAGACCTTCGTGACACTCTCGCTAAATCTGCTCTTATTAAAAATCCTCGTTCAGTATTGATTGCAGACGAACCAGAATATAAAATTTATCTATTACAAAACAGAGCAGCAGCAATCATTCACGGAAAAGGTGCAACATTCTGCACTGCAAATTCTCAAAGTGATGCTAACTGGAAAAGTTATTCTTCTAGAGGTCCAATTTTTGGATTAATTCCAAAAGGTTCGATGGTTAAAGGTCCTGCAGGAATGTTTCGTGTTGATCCAAACGCAGGAATGGTTCCTGAAAAATTCCAATTCGATGCTCCGTCGCATAGTTTTAAAGACTATCTAGATCATCAATGCAAGCCTATTACCATTAAAGAACGGTTTCCTTATTTGTTAGACGATCTAATTAAAGGTATGGAAGCTAACCGAGCAGCAATAGAAACTCCTAGTGAGGATCCGAAAAACCCAATTCTAACCTACGATGTCACTAAAGCAATTCAAGATCTTAAGTCGAAACTAGCGGAATTTTGGACTGATAAAAAACGCCCTGCTCCTATGTCAGAAGAAGATCAAGCAACTATTGCTTGGTTCGAAGAACATTTCCAACCTGGTGATATGCTTGTTATGACAAATCCTCGAGCAACTCCGCGAGTTGAATTTGTAGGTATTACCCAAGAAGGCTACGAGTTACGCAAACCAAATGATCCGGATATTTACATAATGCCGAAACTGCGTATTGCTAAGAGAAATAAAGAAGCTTGGGAATTAAGAAATAACCCGGAAGCCGCAGCCCAAGGCGAGCCAGAAGGCGAAGAACCTAACTTATAATTTGTAAGATAGTTTCGATCTTTGTCCGAGTAGTACGATTCTGCAATGTTGTCTTAACACCTTGATGTAGGGGTTTTGGCCAAGCATCAAGGCTGACCCAAGCATAGCCTGCATGTTCCTCATTTAGTAAAGGAATGAATTCGTCAGGTGTGATTAATATATAAGTGTTGTAATAGAATAGTTCATCGTTGGAACTGTATAGTTCTATGGGAATGGTCTTTTCTATTGCGGGTCTTACACCTAGTTCTTCTTGAATTTCTCGTAGCAATGTATCGTAGGGAGTGGTATCGCAGGGTTCTTTTTTACCGCCTGCTATTCCCCAAGTGCCTGCTGTGCGGCCCTGTGTTCGCAACAAGAATAAGAAACGTTTAGTGGATCGAGAAAGAAACAGACCGCCCGCGCAGGTAATCTGCTTTTTTATAGCACCAGTCTCCACTGTATCGCTTCGTAAACTCCTTCGTAACTTTTCATCCATGATTCGCCGTTCCACATATATTGTACACCAGTACGACTGTTAGTTATATATGTAGGACCTTGATTTATCGCACTTGTGAATATGGTATTCCATTTTGTGCCGTCCCATTGTACAATATCATTGGCGTTGGCAGTGAAATAACTGTTATCTTGATTTTGCCAAGCAGCTACTTCGCTGTTTAAATCTTCTAATAACAGATATCTAGTATCAGTGGTAGGCCAACCTAATGAACCATTTTCCTGTATAGGACGCGGATCATAAGTTTGAGGATTAATGATTGCGTCAATGGTTCCTCGAGGATTAAGGTCATTGCGATCAGTTAACAGCGTATTCATCGGAATAGTATCGGAGTCCCAAGTCACTTGCATAACAGTTTCGTCTGTGGGATTAAGAGTGATACGACCTACAATTTCATTACCGTCGGGTTTCATTAGTCGTATCTGACTCAATCCAGCAGTGAATACTCCTGGATATTGATCAAGAATGCTGTTCCAATTCACAATAGGACCTAACACAGACGGAACACTTATTGGATCTGAATTTAAATTCGTTCTTGATGACTTTGGACTGACTAACTTAGCAGTATTATCTAGAACTAGTAATCCAAGATCTCCCAGTGTGGTTCCTTGTATACTAATAGGATTATTGCCGGCGAAGAAGTCCATAGTCTGTCCGTCTACAATGGGTTGTAGTCCAGCAGCAGTTCCTGGTGGTTCATCGAATATAGAGGAAATAATTTTAGTAATAATTCCCAACTTCTTAACTTTGGCCGGAGGAGTGATCCATATCGGTGTAGTAAAATTCAGTGTGGCGATATCAATATCTTGCTCGACTCCCTGCGGAATCTGTCTGGATGAAAACGTCATATCTGTTAATTCTACAAGACTGAGACTGGTCCAATCGAGAAAATTGTTACTGGATTGAATTTCCATTGAAGGATTAAACAATACTAATAATTGTTCTAATATCTGCAGTTTTTGATCAGTGTTAGTTGTCCATATATCTGCATTAAATTTCAAATTAAATGGAGTAGGCATAATACGCTCAATGGTATAATTTGCTCCCTGCACATTTAGATATTCTTGACCGTGTTCATCATAGGCACGTTCACGTATATTAAATTTGCTTACATAAGTAGGATCTGCTAGTCTATTACGATCATATTCCATTGCTTTAATATAGCAGGCAATAAATGGTGCGCTCTGCACAACATTTTCCGAGTTCTTCTTTAAAATCTGACCAACTTGTCGATTCATATCTCCGTAGCGCACAGGAATCTGTACTAGATTACCTTGTCCGTCTTTATATGAGAAATTGCTCATCAATCGCATAAACTGCGTTAGATATCGTTTGATCTGAAAATCGTAAAAATATTCCATTAATTATCGGCCTTGGGTTTGAGTATTTGACTTAGTGCTTGACGTTCTTGTACTACCTTCCCTGCGATAGTAGCTGTATTATTGTTGTTAATAAATCCAGTACGTTGAGTTTGTCTTAGCTTTGTTGAATATACACTTACAGAAGTATCTTCATTAGGTACTGAAGGATCATAATTGTTGGTCATTGTCATACGTACACTTTCATCAAATTTAATCCAATGTGTACCGCTCCAGCGGAATAGAACATTAGGAAAGAAATCTGTTCTTAAATGAAACTGCCCAGTTACTGTTTTGTCAGTAGGAAAACTAGTACCAAATGTATATGGAGCACCATTAGGTGGTCGACCAGTACCTGTAAGATATCCTACATAGTAGTTTTTAGTAGGACTTCTTAAAGTCATCGAAGCATCAACAATTCCTTCCAATGAATCAATCGAAGCATCAGCATCAGTTTGCGAAGCATCTTCATGTGCTATAGTACCATCGGGATTTAATGGAACAACATAGTATTGATGAGTATCATAACCGCTGAGTGCTGCGTCTGCTTCTGCTTGTGCAATAATTGAATTGTTGATTTCAATGCTGGTATTATACGTTGAGATGAGATCTCTCAGAGTCGAACCGTCACCTGCGCCTGCATCAGCACCTAGTATCTGACTGTATTCTTGACTATCAACTAAAGGTACACATTTAACACGCAATAAGTGAGGATGCCAAGTCGGGCTATATCCGTTAGCAGCACGAGTCACATCTTGTACTACATAAAATCTTTTAAGAGCAACCATAGCGTCATCTAGGGTGTATTCATCCTTTAAGTGAGGCAATTCGATAACATCACCTGACATAAGTTTACGTTCAATGGTATCTACACAATTTCTTAGATGGAAATGAATAAAAATGTTATCATTATTCAACATTATACCAAACTGACTTAGATTAAAATCTAAGTCCTGCATAGTATAAATTCCTCGCATTACGAATACATTAGGATCATAACTGCGATCCCGGTTTTCCATTAGTATCACATCTTGAATTCCAAGTTCGCCGAGGGGATTGCTTTGATTAGGAACTCCTGGAGATGCATCGCCCGCTGATGGCTCAACAGGGCCAAGGTACTTGTGTACAAAAACATCAGTACCACCAATCTGAAACTGTTGTTCGATCATACGATCGATATATCTAAAATTATTTCCCTTCTCGGGCCGGTACATTGATAGTCTTGGCATACTCCTATTTAGCTAAATAATTGTATGAGCACAATTGAACAAGCACGCCAACCTATAGTTGATTACATCAAGGCTATGCTAGGTGACGGTATGATTGACGTTGAACTAGATCCAGTTCACTACAATACCGCTATTGATAAAGCATTTGCCAAATATCGTCAACGATCATCAAATGCTGTAGAGGAAAGTTGGGCGTTCCTTACAATGGAACAAGATACCAACGAATATACACTAAGCCAAGATGTTATCGAAGTGCGAGATGTATTTCGCCGATCGATTGGTTCTAGAACAGGTGGTGGAGATACAGGTTCATTATTTGAACCATTTAACTTGGCTTATTCAAATACCTATCTACTAAGTTCTAGCAACATGGGCGGATTAGCTACTTACTATGCGTTTGCTTCTTATCAAAAATTAGTTGGTAAGATGTTCGGTAGTTACATTATGTTTACTTGGAACCCTAGCACCAAGAAGCTAGTGGTTCAACAAAGACCTAGAGGCGAAGAAACTCTATTAATTTGGTGCTATAACTACAAACCAGACTTTGTTCTGCTCAACGATCCATATGCAGGCATTTGGCTCAAGGATTATGCACTTGCACAATCGAAAATTATCCTAGGACAAGCACGTTCGATGTTTTCTCAGATTGCTAGTCCGCAGGGCGGAACTACACTCAACGGCGATGCTCTTAAACAAGAAGGCGAAGCTGCTATTGAACGATTAGAAACTGAATTGATTAATTATTCGGAAGGTGGCAAACCAATGTGGTTTGTTGTAGGATAACCGATGAAAATTAGAGAACTTTTTGAATCTAAGCACGAACTTTCGCACAGTGCCAAAGGTGCCCTGCCTAACCTAACCACCTGGAATGATGTTAACAATAACAACGATCCATACAAAGCATTGAGATTCGGAATGATGATTGCAGGTGCACCTGATTTTGAAGCAGACACACATCACGAAGGTCCTGTCGGCGGTCAGTTTGCTACTCTATCATATAGCAATGCAGACGACACAATTTTAAATGCAGCTGGCAAGAAAATGGGCATTAAAGGTAAAAGAATAACTGCTCGGTATTCTACAGAGCACGAATCCACAGGTAAAACAAGTCCTGTTGCAGATTGGCAAAAGAAAACAAAAAAGTAATTGACCGTTGATTCTTAATCATGTATAATGCAAACATGATTATAGGAATTTCTGGCCTGATTGGATCAGGCAAAGACACTGCCGCAGACTATCTCTGCACAGTACACGGTTTTAAGCGCATGAGCTTCGGGGCATCTCTTAAAGATGCAATCTCTGTTATATTCGGATGGGATAGAGATCTTCTCGAAGGGTCAACTAAGCACAGCCGAGAATGGCGTGAGCAAGTTGACGAATGGTGGGCAACTCGATTAAACATTCCCGATCTCACTCCTCGTTGGGTTCTACAGCAATGGGGAACAGAAGTTGCTCGCCGAGGATTTCACGACGAAATTTGGGTAGCATCAGTCGAACGAAAACTTCTTAATGTCAAAGACGACATTGTTATCACAGACTGTCGGTTTATCAACGAAATGATAGCAATTAAAAATGCAGGCGGCATCACTGTTCGAACACATCGAGGTACGGATCCGACCTGGTTAGAGTTTGCTGCTGTGTTAAACAATACCGAAGACGAAGCAATAAAATCTCGGTGTTTAGAAATTCTCAATGAACGAAATGTCCATGCTAGCGAATATTCTAGTGTCGGTTTTGAGTATGATGTTCATTTAGACAATGACGGATCAATTGATGATCTTCACCGTCAGATTAGAAGTCAGGTACTAGGTCTCCCTGACGCCACGGAAGTCTAAGAATATGCAGTATGCGTTGACAATTAGCGCATACTGTTTTTAAATTAGTAATATGACAATTTGATGGTTCTCCGTCTAAATAAAAGACGTTAAACTGTTGTGGATACCGGCTTTCGAATCCACATTTATCACATTTACATTTCATTCTGTATCCGGACTGGTACCACAAAGGTTTTCCAGTTTTTCTTTTGCGACCGCAGTGATCACACTTGGTACGATAAAACGTCCTCCCATCTCGATGATAGTTGATTGCCACGGGTCGAGTACCACATATTTTACATAGAGTTCGCATTTAAGCCCTTTTTGGTTCCCTTTCATTGTATTTAACTGGTATATTTTTTACCAACGGCACTAAATACTGACAACGAAACCATATTTGGGAGAAATACTAATGGCCACATTACAATCACCAGGCGTATCAGTTACAGTAGTAGATGAAAGCTTCTATACTCCAGCTGCACCAGGAACTGTACCTCTAATTTTTGTTGCTTCGGCACAAGATAAAACTAATCCATCGGGTACAGTTGCAGTAGGCACTCAAGCTGCTAACGCTGGCACAGTTTACCTGATCACCAGTCAGAGAGATCTTACCGATACATTCGGTACTCCACTATTCTACACAGATGCGGGCGGAAACCCAATCAACGGTGGCGAAATTAACGAATACGGCCTACAAGCTGCTTACAGTTTGCTAGGCGTAAGTTCACAGGCTTATGTTGTAAGAGCACCTGTAGACTTAGCTTCCTTAGCTGCTAGCTCTTCTGCACCTGCTGGCAATCCATCGGACGGCAGTTATTGGTTAGATACTACGAATACTGTATGGGGTATTTTTGAATGGAACCAAGCAACTGGTACATTCACTAACAAGACTCCGATCGTAATCGACGACAGCAATTACGCTACTAGCACACTCGGCGGTCTTCCTGTAAATGGTCCTGCAGCAAGCATTGGTACAAAAGGTCAATATGCAATTGTTGCTACCAGCGCACTAGATACAAACGTTGTTTGGTACAAGAACAGCGATGGTAACTGGGTACAGGTAGGATCGTCTGCCAACGAAGCATGGAGCAATAGCAATACTTCTACTTTTGTAAGTACGGTATATGCTACAAGCTGGCCAGCAGTTGTTGGTACTACTACACCTACAACAATTACTACAGGTAGCACTTTTGTTATTAACAATTCGACTGCTACTATTACAGTTACTAACGGCGAAACACTTACCGCAGTTGCTTCAAGCATTAACAACGTTATGCGTTCGCAAGGCGTAGGTGCTAAAATCCTTAACGGTTCATTGGCATTGTATGCAACTAGTGCGGCTGCTTCAAATGGTACAACTAAAGACGGTAACATTGTTATTGCATCGACTACAACTGCAACTTCGTTGTTGCTATCGGAATTAGGTCTTACACCAGGAACTTATACAGGTCCGACAGTATTTGTTGGTCCGCACACACAGTATCCGAACTTTACATCAGATCCAACTGGTAGTGTTTACATGAAGACTACCAGTCCTAATTCGGGACAGATTTGGACAGTTAAGAAATGGTCAGCAAGCTCAGATGTGTTTACAACTGTTTCGGCTCCGGTATACAGCGGCGCCGCCGCCGCAATTTATGGTATCGATCCAATCGGCGGTGGTGCAAATATTCCAGTAGGCACAGTATACGTAGAAAGCAATTTTGATCACGGTAATAATACTTTCAATAGCCTAGGTACTAAACTTCCTACACTTGCTGAATTTAAAATCCATCAACGTGCTGCGGTTTCACCTACTACTATCACAAGTGCAGTAACAACAGGAACTATTTCGCTAACTTCAGGTACAATCGTTCTTGATGTGTCGATTCCGGGGTCAACTGGACATTTTAACACTACTACAATTTCAGTATCTTCGGGCACTAATTTAGTACCATTAGTTACTGCTATTAATAACAGTGGTGTTCCGTACGTTAGTGCTACACTCAATGCAAACGGTACTGTATCAATTTCGCATAGCACAGGTGGTGAAATTCGATTTACTGATGCCGGTAACATCTTAGGATCGGCGTTGTTTAATGAAAATTCTACTCCTAACTTCTATGCTGTTGGTAATTATGATCCATCAGGTAGAACTGCAAAAGCAAGTAACTGGACTACATTAAGCTATACTGCATCACCTACTGCACCGAGCACACAGCCAGCAAATGGTCAGCTATGGTACAGCTCAATTGTCGATCAGGTAGACGTATTGTATAATAATGGTACTTCGTGGGTTGGTTATCTAAATGCATTCCCTACTACAGATCCAAACGGTCCACAGGTAGCAGCACTTGCTCCAACTACGCAAAGCGATGGTACTCCACTAGTTAATGGTGATATTTGGATCAGCACTGCCGATTTAGAAATGTACGGACATGAGATTTATGTTTGGAATAGTAGTTCACTACAGTGGATACTACAAGATCCAACAGATCAAACTTCGCCAAATGGTTGGGTCTTTGCAGATGCACGTTGGGCAACATCAGGTCAGTCAGTTACTGCTTCGCCGATTACATCGTTGCTAGCTTCTAACTACGTCGACCCAGATGCTCCGGATCCTTCGCTATATCCACGAGGAACTCGACTATGGAATCTACGTCGTTCAGGATTCAACGTTAAGCAGTATGTGACAAATTACATCAATGTCAATGCTAATGGCGGATACAACCTTCGTGTAGCAGGCGATCCGTTGGCCACTTACAATACAAACCGTTGGGTTTCTGTAAGTCCAAATAATAACGACGGATCGGGTACATTTGGACGCAAAGCACAGCGTTCATATGTTGTTAAAACAATGAAGGCGTTAATTGACGGTAATATCGCAGTTAGAGATACAGATTCATTGAACTTTAATTTGATTGCGTGCCCAGGCTACGTTGAAACAGTTCAAAACCTAATTGGTCTTAACACTGATCGTGGTATTACTGCATTTGTTGTTGGTGACACTCCATTCCGCTTGCCATCTGATGCAACATCATTGAAAGCATGGGGCGACAACACAAATGGTGCATTTGACAATGGTGATGTTGGCGCAGTTAGTTATGATCAATACACTGCACTATATTATCCAAGTGGATTTACCAATGACTTAACTGGTAACAACATTGTTGTTCCACCAAGTCACATGATGCTTCGCACAATTGCACTCAGCGATCAGCAAAGCTATCCATGGTTTGCTCCTGCAGGTGTTCGTCGAGGTGTTGTCGATAACGCTACTTCGGTAGGATATGTTGACGGTCAAACTGGTGAGTTTGTATTAGCTTCATTGCCACAACCTACTAGAGACGTGCTAGCTTCGGTTAAAGTTAATCCGATTGCTACACTAACTGGAGTTGGTATTGTTGCATTTGGACAATACACTCGTGCTAATGTAGCAAGTTCGTTGGATCGTATCAATGTTGCTCGACTAGTAGCACATCTACGTCGTCAGTTAGATATCTTGTCCAGACCATACTTGTTTGAACCAAATGACAAGATCACACGCGATGAAATTAAGAATGCTGCACAAAGTATGCTACTTGAACTAGTAGGACAGCGTGCAATTTACGACTTCATTGTTGTTTGTGACGAATCGAATAACACCCCTGATAGAATTGATCGTTCAGAACTTTGGATGGACATTGCTATCGAACCAGTTAAAGCAGTTGAATTTATTTACATTCCACTTCGCTTAGTCAACACTGGAGCAATCCAAGCTGGAACTTACACTCTAGCATAATAGAATTAAAAGAAAGATAGGAGCATTATAAAATGGCAGTAGCTAGTTTAAGCAAATTAACGGTACCGCTACCAGCGGGTCAGAGTTCAGCCAGCCAAGGCTTGTTAATGCCAAAGCTCAAGTATCGCTTTAGAGTGACGCTACAGAACTTTGGTGTAACAAGTCCGACTACGGAACTCACTAAGCAGGTTATGAGTTGCACACGACCAGAAATTTCATTCGAAACAATTGTTCTCGATGTTTATAACAGCAAGGTAAAACTTGCTGGCAAGTATAACTTCACTGAAGTTACACTTAAGGTCCGTGACGACGCAACAGGCGCTGTTAGTAAATTGGTCGGCGAGCAGGTTCAGAAACAATACGATTTCTTCGAACAGGCATCAGCTGCATCAGGTATCGATTACAAATTTACTACAATGATCGAAATTCTCGACGGCGGTAACGGAGCATATACTCCTACTGTACTAGAAACTTTCGAACTTACGGGTGCTTGGTTGAGCAAAGTAACTTATTCGGATGTTGATTACAAATCAAATGATCCTGTAGATATTTCGATGAGCATTGTATTCGATAACGCTACACAGCTTGATGCAGGTGGTAACCCAGTTGGCATCGGTGAAAATGTCGGTCGTACTGTACGTACAATGGCTACCGGTTAATAATTTATTATCTTCCACCACTAAAGGCCCGGCTAATAACCGGGCCTTTTTTGTGATATAAATAATAATATGCCACTAGGTTCATATATTCAATCCAACGGAAGAGAGGTAATGCGAGATTACCAGCACGCAAGTCGCTTATACATCGGCGGCGGCGAATACACTCGTATGCCGAAAAACAGTTGGATATATTATGTAGTATTCAATATCAATACATCTGCTGTTATTAACACATCTTGGCTGGGTCAGAATCAGCACAACGAAGTTGGGGTATTAGTTAAAAACGTCGAACTTCCTAAATTTCAAATATCTACAGAAGTAATTAATCAGTATAATAGAAAAACATTAATTCAAAAAAATATTGCATATCAGTCAGTATCATTTTCATTGCACGATGATAATTCAAATATTGTGCATAACATGTGGTTAAATTATTTCAAATATTATTACAATGATTCTAACCTAGGCGGCACCGGGCCCTTAGGAACTGCTAGAGATAATCCAACAGGAGCATATTCGAATAATAAGTATAGTCCTTCTACTACTTTATATTCATCTACTGATTATGGTTTAAATTCAGGTAGAGTTAAAGATCCGTTCTTTCGATCGATTACAATTTATCAACTTAGCAAACAGGTATTCACAAGTTACCAATTAGTTAATCCTCTGGTGAAAAATTGGGAACACGATAAATTAGATCAAACACAGGGCAATAAATTAGCCGAAAGTAAAATGAATGTAGACTACGAAACAGTATTCTACGGATCGGGTAGAATACAAGTGGATAACCCTGCAGGATTTGCAGAATTATATTATGATAATACTCCTAGTCCATTAGGTGTAGGAAGCCAAGGATCATTATCATCTCAAGCAGGAGTATTCGGAGCATTATCAGGCCTTGCTAATCCAAATTCTCAATTAACGCAATCGGACGTTCTTAATTCATTATTATCAAACGCTACTAACAACCTTCTTAGTAATGTTTCAGGAGTTACTAGAAAATTAAAAAATAATAACGGATATTCGACCCTTAATAGTGCAGCAGGAATTGCACAATCTGCTCTCAATGGTCTAGGTATTAATTTAAATTTAAATCTAGGTAGTAGTATAGCAACCGCTGGTCAATTTGTAGCTAATCAAATTTCTGCGTTAACAGGATCTAGTCAACCATTAGAATCAATTGGCGGAACATATAGTCAAGATTTATCATTAAATGGAACACCACCGTTATCGGCAGATCCTAATAGCATAGCCGACGATTTTCTATTATCTGTTAACGACTCCGAAACTGATATATCAGATGCAGCCTTTACTGAATCTTCATATGATTCAACCCCCGACGGATCGACAATTACGTCCGGAAATTATTTCAATCCTGTGTCACCGCTCGACGATAGTAGTCCGTATACTGCTAGCAGTGATATTACGATAGATAGTAACCCTGCTGATGTACAATCAGCAATTGATAATTTGAATACATCATGGTCGACTGATAATGATTTTGTAGCAAGTCAAACTATTGATCCAAATGATGTGCAAACACTTCTTGGGCAAGCTTCGTCACCAGAAGAATTTTCTGCAATTCAAAACGAAGCAACTGCTTCTTATAATGCAGTCACAAGTTTACAAACAACGGTCGATGCCAAATATTCAGATGAATATAATAGATTAACTACTATTCAGGTTTCTCAACAAACAGATACTGCAGGATCTCCATTACTATCATCCGGTGATTCCACATTAACTTAACATTGGATTAAAAATGTCTAATTATTATAATAATCTTCCACAACCAAATCAAAATCGAGACAGTACACAGTCTACACTTCAAATTTTTGATACATATAATCAAAAACCAGTTAGCATCGATGCAGCAACTTACGATGCAATGACTGGATTTTTTGCCAGTAGGGGATTCGGAAAAGACTCTGCACAGAGCATGGCCTATGTTATTTTAAAACAGGCACTAATTGATAAAATTAAACCTTTTGAATTAATCAGTTCATTAAAAGGGTTAGACGATCTACAGTTAAGCAATTTAATCACCGAGTTACTAAATTATAATAGATACAAATCTAGCAGCTTGGGAACTGCTTCTCCTTTTACTCCTGCAGAAGAAGTGGCTAGGAATATCGTTGCATGAGTATGAAATTCGCCAAGGATTTTTTCAAATTAAAGAATCCTGAAAAATATGTAGGGTTAGGTACTCCGATGTATAGATCGTCATGGGAATTAGCAGTAATGAAAATGTGCGACGAGAATCCTTCTATACAAAATTGGGCAAGTGAATCTATTAAAATACCTTACAGAGATCCCTTAACTGGAAAAAATACTGTTTATGTTCCAGATTTTCTAGTTGTATATGTTGATCGCAATCAAAAACATCATACAGAACTTTGGGAGATAAAACCAAAGAATCAAGCGGTATTAGAATCTGTAGGGAAGAATCCCTACAATCAAGCACAATATATTAAAAATATGGCCAAGTGGCAAGTTGCTCGACAATGGTCAAAAAAACACGGCATTACATTTAGAGTTCTTACAGAAGATGATATTTTCCATTTAGGCGGTAAAAGACGATAAGTAATGTTATGACTAAAAAATTAGAAACCCTTTTAAATATCGATCCTGTCGAAGAGAAAAAGATAGTCAAGCCGACCAAAGAAACACCTGTAGTTATTAATCTACAAGATAAATTGGAAGAGTTTGATAAAATTAGTGCTGCACTACCTAGAGTTAAAGGTTTAGGTGATATCAGTGATTCTGAACTTGATACATTAGCTGACAAAGCTGAAAAAGCGTTTGACGATCTCATGGATCTAGGAATGAACGTCGAAGCTAAGTATGGTAGTAGAATGTTCGAAGTTGCAGGAACTATGCTCAAAACAGCGGTAGATGCTAAGTCGGCCAAGATCGATAAAAAATTAAAAATGGTAGAATTGCAGTTAAAGAAACTAGCAATTGATAAGAAAAATAGCAACGATTCTGAAGATCCAGTCGAAGGCAAAGGGTTCATTGTTACCGATCGCAACAGTCTCCTGGAAAAACTTAAAAAAGTAGATAAATAATATACAGGAAAACAACATGAAAACTCTCAATGATTATCTTCTACAGACTAAAAAGACCTATTCATTTAAGGTCAAAATTGCTGGCGAAATTACAAACGAAGCCGAAGGTACTCTTAAATCTCTATTAGAAAAATATCAAATTTTAGAATTTACTAAAACTGCAAAAACTCCGGTACAGGCACTACCATTGGATTTTCCTAGATTACAGAACTCAGAAGTAAATATTTGGGATGTTACCCTTGATTATCCTGTTACATCACACGAATTAATCAACTATATTGGCAACGGTTTGAGAATTAACGAGCAACGAATTGTTGTTCGCAATCCTAGTGAACCATCAGAAGAATATCAACAACCAGGCAAAACCTACGAAGGCGCTCTATTAAACGATCCAAATTTTAAAGAATCTCCGAGTGCAGATTTTAATGATTATTACGGTGACAAATATAATATGAGCTTTGTAAAAGCATTAAACGATGACCTAACAGCACAGCAAAAAGCTCGCGGAGAAGTAAGGCCAACAGCTGGCATCGCAGAAACAACCAGCGATCTTCCACAAGGAAATGTTAGTCCTATTGCTAAAGGCAACGAAAAGACCTGGGTCGCTAAAACGAAAAACGGAAGATAAGAATATGCAAATGATCGATGTACTTAAAAGATTAGCAGAATTAGATGCAGCTAATCCCACTGTAGCTGGCGCATCAATGACAAACGAGCAAACATTAGTTACTATGTCTAATGTAGAATCCGACCGTCCCCTTAATGAAAGCATTGCAGAATGCGGAGAAATGGGCATGATCGGTTCTCAACCTCAGCATACTCCTGCTAGTTTTAGTGTTAGTGCATCAACTGGACCTGAACTAAGCGGAATCTTGAAAGACATTATGTCACTTGCAGGCGTTAAGCCAGTTAGCCAAGAACCGGCAATGATGCGACATATGAGTCCGGAATTTTCTCCAGCTCACGTTGCAGAACCGGATATGGCAAAGTCAATTAGCATTATTGATCAAATTGAAGGCGACGAAGGCGACGAAGAAATGGCTGCCGAAGCACAGGCAGATAGAATCTATACAAATAGCCCAGAAGAAGAAATCGAAGCACACGATTTCGGTGACAAACAAGTAACTCCTCGACAGAACGAACCGACTAAGAAAAATGGCGGCGGCAATCCTTATGTACCAACTCACGAAGGAGTTGAACAGATTGCAAATCGTTTATTGCAAGATTACAGAGAGTTTGTTAACGAATCAAATAAGGGCAAGTAATTCAACAGATCAGGAATCAGAACAGACTCTCCGGAGTCTGTTCTTTTGAGTAAATAACTATATGGCAGCCGACAATTCACTAATCAAATCTGCTCACAAGAAGCAGAAATTCACAGAACAGGATCTTCTAGACATTGCAAATTGCATGGCGGATCCTCATTATTTTTTAGATAATTTCTTTTATATTCAACATGCCATGAAGGGCAAGATGAAATATCAAGCGTTTGATTATCAAAAAAAGTTAATCGATAGTTATCATAATTATCGATCTAACATTAACATGCTTGCGCGACAAACTGGTAAAACTACTACCGCAGCTGGTTATTTGTTATGGTACGCAATGTTTGTACCGGATAGTACAATCTTAATTGCTGCACACAAATACACCGGTGCAAGAGAAATTATGAGTAGAATACGATATGCATACGAATTATGCCCAGATCATATTCGTGCAGGTGTAACTAGTTATAATAAGGAAAGTATCGAATTCGATAATGGTAGTCGCATTATGGCACAGACTACAACCGAAACAACCGGTCGTGGTATGTCTCTGTCCTTGTTATATTGTGACGAATTTGCATTCGTTCCGCCAAACATTGCTGTTGAATTTTGGACTTCAATTTCACCTACTCTTGCTACAGGTGGTAAAGCAATTATTACGTCAACGCCAAACAGTGACGAGGACCAATTTGCGCAAATTTGGAAAGAAGCAAATAAAACTGAAGACGAATTTGGAAATACTCAAGAGTTAGGTAGAAACGGTTTCCATTCTTATATGGCGCTGTGGAACGAACATCCCGATCGTGACGAAAAATGGAAAAATGAAGAAATAGCCAAAATCGGTGAAGAAAGATTCCGACGTGAACATAATTGCGAATTCTTAGTATTTGACGAAACTCTTGTTAATTCTATCTGTCTTGCAGGTTTAGAAGGTAAAGAACCTATAATGAATATGGGGCAAGTTCGCTGGTATAAAAAAATTAATCCAGATGCTACATATATTCTTAGCCTAGATCCTAGCCTCGGAACAGGTGGAGATTTCGCAGGAATTCAGGTATTAGAATTGCCAACATTCGAACAAGTAGCAGAATGGCATCATAACACTACGCCAGTACAGTCACAGGTCCGCATCCTTCGAGATATTGCCAAATATATCGACGATCAGTGTTCGCTAGGTGGGAGAGCATCTAGCATTTATTATTCCGTAGAAAATAATACGCTAGGAGAAGCTGCGCTAGTTGCAATTAATGAATTAGGTGAAGAAACTTATCCCGGATTATTCTTAAGCGAACCTATTAAAAAGGGACATGTTCGTAGATTTCGTAAAGGATTCAATACTACACACAAAGCTAAAATTTCAATTTGTGCAAAACTCAAACACCTAATCGAAAATAATACTCTTAAGTTATATTCAAAGCCTTTGATCACGCAATTAAAAGCATATGTAGCCAAAGGATTGAGCTTCGAAGCCAAGGTCGGCGAACATGATGACCTTGTTGCATCATTACTTTTAAATTTACGAATGGTGATGTTATTACAAGATTGGGATCCGAGCGTTTACGAAAAGATGCATGAATATACCACTGAAGATTACGATCTTCCAATGCCTGTGTTTATAGGATAAATATTTGAATGAAACCGATTGAAATCATAGCCAACGACCTATTTGAAAAAGTTAGAAGTCGTTTCTCTAATCTACAAATGGGAGACGAAAATGGTACAGTTACCACTAATTCTAAAGATGCAAGATTCTTTGATTTTGATTTTGTCGTCGAAGGAAATAATCTCGGACGGGTTAGTATATCAATCAATGATATGGGTAATTTAAAAATCTTCTACGGACAGGGAATTACAGAAGGTACCGATTCGATTGTTCAAGGTATGTGGTATGACTTTCTTAGAGAAATGAGATTCTTTGCTAAACGCAGGCTTCTGCGTTTTGATACTCGAGATATCGCTAAAGGTAATTTAGATAAAAACGATTTTCGATTTCTTTCTCAACAAAAATCAAGCGAAGTAACAGAGTCTTCGATGTTTGGAAGCTCAAAAACTTCTTATAGGAAATTAGAAGACACCAGTCTTATCATACGTCATACAGAAGCAATCGACCCAGAAAAGACCGGTGCCCGCAGTCGAAAAATTAAAAATCTGTTTATTCAAAATAAAGACGGGGAAAGATTTAAATTTCCATTTAAGTATCTCCCTGGTGCCCGCGCAATGCAGCGTCACGTTGCTAACGGAGGATATCCGCATGATGATGCAGGTAAAAAGATTATTAAAACCTGTGAAGAAATACTTAAATTAAGTGATTTTGGAAAAAAGGTAAAATATTCTTCACTCAACGATTCTGCATATAATATTGTAGAAAAGGCAGGGCAAAAATTAGGCCAGCTCAGACACCACATGGAAAGTATGAGCAAGCAAAAATATTATGAATCCTGGATGGAATCTCAACAAAATGATAACGGATCTTTAATTGAATTAGACGAAGTTACGTTAGAAACTTATAAAAATACATTTACTGTTCAGAAATTTGACGAAACTTTGTCAGACGTATTTCCTATCCTACATGCCATTATGCAGGAAACTAATGAGCTTGATTTAGAAAACTACGTAGGTGAAGTACACGAAGAGATAACCGGAGAAGACGAAATGCCAATTGATGAATTTACCAATTTCGACGAATGGACTAATAGTCTTACTAACGAAGGTTACTCAGATGATGAACTAGAAAGTCTACAAGATTTAGTGACTCAACCGTTACCAGTCGGCGCAAACGGCGAAGCTGTTCAAGCACTTGCAGGAATTGGAATTACTGATCCTAGCTTAGTAAATGCATTGCAGGCTATTGCTAAAATGCCAAATGGTGCAGATGCAGACGCTAGAGAAACTATTAAATCATATCTCGGTGCAGATGCTGACAAGTTAGATTGGGGTGATTTAGACGCTGCTCCTGTTGCGCCGGAACCTGCTCCTGCTCCTGAACCTTCAGACATGGCAGAACCTGCTCCTGACATGGTAGAACCTGTTGCCGAACCTTCAGACATGGCAGAACCTGCCCCTGCAGGTCCAGAAGAGCCTGCCCCTGCACCAACTGAAGAAGATTCAGATGAGGATTTTGTTGCATCATTACGTAATAAAATGAAGCGTCATAAGAATGATAATATTGATCCAGATTCAAAAGATCGGCTAATTGAACCGGACTCTTCTCCTAAGAATAGTAAAATGAAGGAAGTTGCCGACATTGTTAGCGGATTCTATAATAGAGAAGACGGTACTTGGACTAAGGGAGAACATGGGGTAGTAACTCATGTTAAGCGTTGCTTTAGTAATGACAGCGGAAAGGGCGGCGAAAAAGAAGCTGCACTTGCTGCTAAATTAATCCAACACCTAAATCAAAAAAACGAAGCCCAACAAACATTCGAAGATATTCGCAAACTTGCCGGACTGTCGATGTCCGAAGCTAAAAAGCCAAGCGCAGGGCTTTCTAAAAAAGAAAAGTCTGCCACAGTTAAGAAAGCAAAGGCAGGCGGCGATATTGGTAAGAAAGGTAAGAGCTTCGATACTGTAGCTAAAGCTGCTGGCGGCGGCGAAAAAGGCAAGAAAATTGCTGCTGCTGCAATGTGGAAAAATATCAAAAGATAACTTATTTTTCATTGACTTGATAAATAAAAGAGCATATAATTCGTATATGCAAAAACGTTCTTTACTGTGTAGTAGCACAGAAAGATACAGGCATACATAGGCATAAAAAAGGAAAATAATCATGGCCTCATTAGCAGAAATCCGCGCGAAGCTTCAGGCTTCTAGCAACCAAAATAACAACAACTCGGGCGGCGGCGACAACGCAATCTTCCCACACTGGAACGCAGCTGAAGGTACTACTTCAATGGTGCGTTTTCTTCCAGACGCAGATCCAAACAACACATTTTTCTGGGTAGAACGTGCAATGATCAAGTTGCCGTTTGCAGGTGTTAAGGGTGAAGCAAATTCCAAACCAGTTACTGTACAAGTTCCTTGCATGGAAATGTGGGGTGAAACTTGCCCAATTCTTACAGAGGTTCGTCCTTGGTTTAAGGATAAGAGTCTTGAAGACCTGGGGCGTAAGTATTGGAAGAAGCGTTCATATCTCTTCCAGGGTCTTGTTGTTAATTCTGATCTTAAGGAAGACAAGGTTCCAGAGAACCCAATTCGTCGATTCATTATCGGATCGCAGATTTTTAACATTGTTAAGAATGCTCTTATGGACAGCGAAATTGAAGAACTACCGACTGATTACGTCCGTGGTTTAGATTTTAAGATCGCTAAGACCACTAAGGGTGGATATGCAGACTATTCCACTTCAACTTGGGCACGTCGTGAACGCGCTCTTAACGACGAAGAAAAGGCTGCAATTGAACAGTATGGTCTGTTCAATCTTCAGGACTTCCTGCCTAAGAAGCCAGGCGAAGTCGAACTCAAGGTCATGAAGGAAATGTTCGAAGCGTCAGTAGACGGTGAAGCATTTGACATGGACCGTTGGGGTCAGTACTTTAAGCCAGCAGGTATGGGCGGTAGCGGTTCGCAGACTGGTGAAAACACATCAACACCTGCTTCAACTCCTGCACAAACTCGTGCTACATCACAGGCTGCTTCTGTAGATGCAGACGACGACGTACCGTTTGAAGCAGATAATAAAGTAGAAACATCTTCTGGTAGCGATGCTAGCGCACGAGCCCAGGATATTTTGGCGATGATTCGCAACCGTCAGCAATCAAATTAAGTTAGGGAGATAACATATGTCTAAGGCATTTGATATCTCTAAGTTCCGCAAATCCATTACCAAGTCCATTGACGGACTTGGTATTGGGTTTAACGATCCTACAGATTGGATTTCTACTGGTAACTACGCACTCAACTATCTTATCTCCGGAGATTTCTTTAAGGGAATTCCGATGGGTAAGGTTACAGTGTTTGCTGGAGAATCTGGTGCAGGTAAATCATATATCTGTTCAGGTAACATCATTAAACATGCACAATCACAAGGCATTTACGTTGTTCTTATCGACAGCGAAAATGCACTCGACGAAGCATGGTTGCAGGCGTTAGATGTAGATACTTCTGAAGATAAACTTCTTAAGTTAAACATGGCAATGATCGACGACGTTGCAAAGACCATTTCGGAGTTCATGAAAGAATATAAGACCATGGAACCCGAGACTCGTCCGAAGGTTCTCTTTGTTGTAGATTCTCTCGGAATGTTGTTAACACCGACTGACGTTAATCAGTTCGAAGCAGGTGAGATGAAGGGCGATATGGGTCGAAAGCCTAAAGCACTCACTGCACTTGTTCGTAACTGCGTAAACATGTTTGGTAGTTATAACGTAGGTCTTGTTGCTACTAATCACACGTATGCTTCGCAAGATATGTTTGATCCGGACGACAAGATCTCAGGCGGTCAAGGCTTCATTTATGCGTCATCGATTGTTGTTGCAATGAAGAAGCTTAAACTAAAAGAAGACGAAAACGGTAATAAGATCAGCGATGTTGTTGGAATTCGATCAGCTTGCAAGATCATGAAAACTCGTTATGCAAAGCCATTTGAATCAGTACAAGTACAGATTCCATATTCCACAGGCATGAAGCCAACCTCAGGGTTAGTTGATATGTTCGAGAAGATGGGTGTACTATCTAAAGTAGGTAATAAGCTAGCTTACACAGACAAGGAAACTGGTGAAATTATCGCCGAATTCCGAAAAAACTGGAGTGAGGATAAACTCAGACTAATTATGGAACAATGGGATGAAAAACTAGTTTCTCCCATTGACGATACTTTAGAGAAAGCTGAAACAGAATAATGGAAGAACAAGATATTATGAATATTTGGGATATCTTTTTAGAGTTTATCCCAGAAAAAAATCGAGATGCAGCAGCCGCACGGTATGTTACATATTTGGTTAATCATGATACAGACTTAGACGAATTAGAATCGATTCTCGGAAATGATGATCATCTAGACAATGCAATCGAAGAAGTTCTCGAAGAGCATGATAATGATCACGACGAAGATGACGATGACGACGATAAGGATTGGTAATGAATTGGTACTCAAAAGTCAGTAAAGACATAAGTCATTTACCAGATTGCATTGAGTACTACTACGACGAATTAGCTGATGCAAAAAAGGAAACTAAAGTTTATGGCAACCTTGAAAAAGCATCAGCTAGTTTGCCTGGTATTGTAGAACATCGATTTAATCAACTTCAAGAAATCGAAGCGGTATTAGAATACCTCAACATCGAATTACGTCGAACACGCAGCAAAGCATTTAAGAAATATTTAGAAAACTATCAACGTGCATTGAGCAGTAGAGACTGTGAAAAGTATGTCGACGGTGAAGCAGACGTAGTCGATCTTGAAAAAATTGTCAACGAATTTGCATTATTACGTAACCAGTGGTTAGGTATTATTAAAGCCTTAGATATCAAAGGGTATCAAATTAATAATATCATTCGTCTTAGGGTAAGCGGAATGGAAGATGTATCAGTTTAGTTATGTATAATAAATAGATTAGATAAAGGACACTATTATGAATATCTATTATGTATATAAACTATTAGACCCAGATAGCTTAGAACCATTTTATGTAGGAAAAGGCAAAGGACAACGAGCCTGCTCTCATTTTAAAATTAAAAAGAACTCAGATAATCCTAGAAAAGATGCGGTAATCTTAGATATTTTTTCAAGAAATAAATTGCCTTTAATAGAATATGCTTATCAAAATTTATCAGAAATAGATGCATATGAAAAAGAAGAGCTTCTTATCGCAGAATATGGTAGAGAGGGATTCGATATTAATGGAATTTTAACTAATATTACTATCAATTCTAGGCCTCCGAGTCAGCTCGGAAAAAAACGAATATTTACTGAATCCCATAAAAAGAATCTTTCAATCGCTCTAAAAGGCAAATCAAAAACTGTACCCGGTTGGAATAAAGGTCTTACAAAAGAAACTGACGTAAGATTGAAAAAATCTGCAGAAACTAGAAAACAAACTGGCAATAATCATCAAATAGGCCAGAAATATGATCAAGCAAGAATTGATAAAATAAGATCTAAATTAAAAGGTAGAAATATTCCAGAAAGCCAAAGACAAAAAATGTCTTTGGCAAAAAAAGGAAAAACTTGGGAAGAAATTTTTGGTAATGACGGTGCAACAATTCGCAGGGAATCTGTAATCAGGGGCGAAAAACATCACAATGCTAAAACGATACACACACCCGATGGCATTTTTCAAACTATAACGTCAGCAGCTGAATTTTATAAATTATCCGATTATTCTATTCGTAAAAGATGTATGAATACAAAAGAAAAATGGAAGAATTGGTATTATGTTCACATTTAACAATTGATTTTTTAATACATCTGTTGTATAATACACGATACAACACCGAGTTTGCAGGAAGGCAATCATGTATATTGAAGATCTAATCAAGTTAGTAACGAATAATTTTGGTCACCTTATTTCCTATAGAGACATGGAAATAATGCAGAGCATTTGTGATCAACTTTATCTAAATGATAGCGTTACTGAAAAGCAAGGATCTTTAATCCTTCGCATATTGAATACTCATAAAGATTCTCTGCGATCGGTAATTCACGATATTTCTGAAATTCTAGAAGCTGCTAACTGGCAAAAGCCATTTCGGACTTTGAATAATATTAGAAAAATTTCTATCGAAAAAAGAAAATCTCCGAACACAGGTATCGAAGGATCTAGTATAGTTGTTAGATTTCCGTTTGATAAAGAGTTAGTAGAACATTTCCGTTCTTTAAATTCGTCGGTTCATCAATTGCATCGAGGTGCGTTTGATCAGAATGACAAGGTTTGGGTATTCAGTTTAACTGAGCACAACATTCTTAAGATCGGAGATTCTGTTCTATCTAGGGATTTTCAGTCATCGGAAGAGTTTCTAGAATATTATAACGAATGCAATAGCATTAGATCGAATATTGAAAAAAATATTCCATTATTAGTACATCGCGACGGACAATATTCTATCGACAATGCTCATGCGTTGATCCTCCAACCAAATACTGATAACCTAGTCGAAGCACTATTCCATGCAAGATCTTATGGTATCACTACTTGGTGTGACGACATTGAAGACAAAATTAATAAAGAAGTAAACGCTGTTACTAAGACAGTATTGCTATCTACTAAGAAAAACAGACCGTGGTTTAACAGCGATGTCGTAGATATCAACGAATTTGAAAATTTGTTAATGCATAACAAACCAATTCTTATCATTGTCCCTGGGGGTAGCGAATTAGAACTCACAAAAAAGTGGGTTAAGTTTGCCCAAAGGTTGGGCATTGATAATACAGAGATTAGTGTTATGTTTAGATTGCCAAATGATCAAAATGCATTTAATCAATATGTTAAAGATCACCGACTTAACACTGCACCTGATCACAATACAAGAATAGTGTTTGTAAGCACTAAAATTACCAAGCCGTTAATCAAGGCAGGTATTAAATTTAACACTATAATTAATCTAGGATATTACCAGTATATGCATTTTTCAATGAACGCAGTGGTTGAAAATTCCTGTAATCTAGTGTATTATAGCATAACACAACCGGTAGTATTAAACAAATGGCAACAGCAAGAATTATTATAAAAGACGAAATTAACGTCAAAATAGAAGGACTAGACTTAGATACTAGAAAAGAACTAGTAAAGAAGTTTAAGTATTTTCAACAGAGTGCAAGATATCAGCCAGCTTATCGGTTAGGAAGATGGGACGGGTGTGTTAGTTTCTTTGGTCTCGGCGGAACTACTTATATTAGTACACTAGATCGAGTACTTCCATTATTAGAACAATGGGGATACTATATCGAAGTCGAAGACCAAAGAACTAACGAACCCTTAGAGTTTGATAAAATTACAGAAGAGTTCTGGGGCGATCAAACTTGGCCCACTGGACATCGATTCGAAGGCGAGCCTATTAGATTGCGTGAAGATCAAGTTCGCGCAATCAATACATTTTTAGAAAATCCACAATCTCTCCAGGCACTTGCTACAGGTTTTGGAAAAACCATCGTAACTGCCACAATGAGCAAAATTTGCGAAAAATACGGAAGAACAATTACAATTGTTCCAAACAAAAGTCTAGTTGAGCAAACTGAAGAAGACTTTGTTAATGTAGGATTAGATGTAGGCGTATACTACGGTGATCGCAAAGATTTAGATAAAACTCATACTATATGCACTTGGCAGAGTCTTAACATATTAGACAAGAAGAGTAAGAATCACGAACATGATATTATTTCTCTTGCTGAGTTTCTAGAAAATGTCAATACCGTTATTGTTGACGAAGTCCACCAAGCCAAAGCAGAAGTATTAAAAAATCTTCTTACTCAGAATTTACGAAATGCTCCGATTAGATGGGGGCTCACAGGAACTATTCCCAAAGATGAGCTAGAATTCGAAAGCATCAAGTGCAGCCTAGGAGATGTTGTAGGTCAAGTTAACGCACATGAGCTACAAGAAAAAGGAATTCTTAGCAATTGTCATGTAAACATTATTCAAACACAGGAATTTAGAGAGTTTTCTTCATATCCTGAAGAATTAAAATACTTAGTTACAGACAAAGAAAGAATAGAATGGCTATCGAAGTTTATTAAGGAAGTATCTGTTTCGGGAAATACATTGGTATTAGTTGACCGAATCGAATGTGGCAAAAAGCTTCAACTCGAATTGAGTAATCTATTTTCTATTCTAAAAGAAGATCCAGATGTTAAGTTTATATCCGGCGCAGTTAAATCAAAAGATCGAAAAGAAGCATACGCAGAAGTTGCATCATCTGATAATAAAATCACGATTGCAACGTACGGTGTAGCTGCGGTAGGAATCAATATTCCTAGAATTTTTAATCTTGTGTTAGTTGAACCAGGAAAATCGTTTGTAAGAGTTATCCAAAGTATCGGCCGAGGCCTGCGTAAAGCTAATGATAAAGATCATGTCGAGATCTACGATTTTACTGCGAATACGAAATATGCTAAGAAGCATCTAACAGAAAGAAAACGGTATTATAAAGAAGCAAAATACCAATTTACAATCGAGAAAGTTAAAATATAGTACCTTAGCTAGATAATTTAGAATACTTTTCTTTTCGAGATTCTGATAGTTTTTTTCGGGTTTCTTGACTCATAGGCTTTTTGGAATAATATGATGCTTTTCTGTATAAGTACCAGGAGATAATGTTCTTGACTTAGCTCGTTCGATTATGCTATTATATACACTAGAATATTTATTTTGCAGAAACACTTAATAATCTCCGTACAATGGATGGTTGCAATTTATATATTATTTATGGAGAATTAACATTCAAATCCTTACATTAGAAAACAAAACGTTTTTCCTAAATGATTTACCAGATATTGTAGATGACGATCTTAGATTTGCGGTGCTCGACAATAGCGATAATCAAAATCCAGATTATTTCTTTTTGCCGCTGATATTTTTAGAATCATTTACAGGCCCGGCAGTGGTACTAAGAATAGGCAAACATGAAATCACTATGCCTCTAGATTGGTGTACTATTGTAGGCGACCCGGCAGGTCCGGAATTAGAAGTGTTACCATTGACTAGTTTAAACGATCGCGGATTTAAGACTTTTACATTTAATCCGTTAAGCTCATTTAGACCAGAATTCTATGACATTGATATCATTAATGTCTATCAAGATGTTAAATGGTATTTTCCTAAAATGAAACCAGGACAACTTTTATGTGCCCCATTGCACGGCGGAGAAAATCCAATCTGTGCATATTTTGTTAAAGAAGTTAGTCGCCAGTGTGAGCTGGTACACTATACCCGTTGCTGGTAAAAGAAAGGTAAACTAATGCTTACTAAAGAAAAACTCAATCATCATATTAATCACCTACAAGAAAAGCATGCCGTGTTAGATCGACAGATTGATTTAATGGAATCAAACGGGCATTTCGAAGATACAGATATTACACATCTTAAGAAAAAGCGTCTTGCAATCAATGACGAAATCAATTTGGTCAAATCACAGATTGTAAATCTAACATAAAATTAGTATAATAGGAACTGAATATGGCATTAGATATCAAACGAGAATTAGCGGGGGTCGATCTTAGGAATTATAATTTCTATGATAAACTCACCGACGAAGAGAAGAAATCATTCAGTCCCTATATTTTAATGCGATATGTCAGTAATGTAGAGGGCGATCAAGAGTTGCAGGAATGGTTCCTAGAGATGACTAATGAGCTAGTTAATAAAGATCATTGGATATTAAGCAAGAATCATAAAGCACTATTGTGGAAACTTTTTGCAAGTTGCGGCGGCGGAATTAAAGTATATCATCCGTATCTTAAAGCTGGAACTAAGGAAAAAGCAGTTAAGATTGAAAAGCTGTTGGCAGAAATTTATCCAGCAATGAAACTCGAAGATATCAAGTTAATGGCCAGTATGATGACCAAAACTGATAAAAATGAATTATTTGACAAAATGGGCTTTGATAAAAAGCAGCGCAAGGAATATGAATAATGAAGGATAAACTAGGATTTGCATTCAACTTAGGATGTAAAGTTGCTCGCGCAATATCAGTTGGTCGTAGTAGCACAGACCTCGCAATCTGTACTGTGACAAGAATCGAAGATGGAAAAATTTATCTCGATGATAGTAAAGTTCATATTAGATTCCCCGAACGGTTGTTAATTATTGAACAAGACCCGTTATATCGCATGGTTAAAAACTATGAGAATTCTAAACCGTGATCAATTTAGAGGCACAACCATTTAACTGTGTGCATTGCGGCAAGAGTTTTATGAAAGAGCGCACACTCATATCCCACCTCTGTGAGCAGAAGCGTCGTGCTCTTCAAAAAGATGAGAAGCGTGTCCAGGCTGGTTATATGGCATTCAATAGATTTTTCCAACTTACACAAAATGCAAAGAAGAAAAAAAGTTATGAAGAATTTTGCAAAACTAGCTATTATAATGCTTTCGTCAAGTTTGGTAGCTTTGTCAATAATGTTAATCCTCTTTATCCCGATAAGTTTATTGATTATGTTATTAAAAGCGGAGTAAAGTTAGATCATTGGTGCAGAGACGAACTTTATGAAAAATATCTTTATGATATGCTTAAAGTAGAACCTGTAGAAGCTGCGGTACAGCGTACTATTGCTACAATGATCGAATGGGGAGAAGTTAACTCTGCAAATTATACACATTATTTTAACTATGTTAATTTAAATCGTGCAGTACATGATATCAAAAATGGAAAAATCAGTTGTTGGGTAATGTTAAATTGCCGCAGTGGCAAGGAAATGTTGAGTAAGTTTAGTGACGATCAACTAGATATGATAGCTCCAGCATTAGACATGCCGCATTGGGTAAAGCGTTTTAGAGAAACGCCAGCAGATGTTGCGTTAGTTAAAGAAATATGCAAAGAGACCGGAATAGCATGACTACACTTAATAAAGCCAGAGAATTTTTATCTAGATGGCGAATGACCATTGTCGATTCTAACCGCAGGACACCTTCCTATCCGAAACATATCACTTATTATCGATATGATGATATCAACAATATGCCAACTCACTACGAAACTGAAATTCTACATACTATTCAAATTCCCGAAAGTGCATTAGAAGCATTGGTAGACTTCTATGAACGGGTAGAAGAGAGTATGAAATACACAGGTAGTATGGATGTTTTCAATCATTATATTGAACGGCAAAACGCAGATAAAGCGATAAGAGAGAAATATCCTACAGTGCAAAAAGCCTACGATCAATATATGATGCTGCATAAGCTCGCAAAATCAGGCGAAAATAATGCCAGACGTTGATTTAGATTTTGCTAACAGAGACGAAGTGCTATCAATTATACCACATATTCCGGCAATGATTAACGGTAACAAGAAGCATAATACAGGTGTATATTGTCATGAAATTCCAGTTAATCCTCTCACAGGTTTATCTGCAATCGAGTATAATGAAGCAGAAGAGCGTGGATATTTTAAGATCGACTTTCTAAATGTCAATGTATATAAAGATATTCAAAACGAAGCACACTTACAAAAACTAATGGAGCAAGAACCATTATGGGATTTGTTAAAACAGGATGATTTCGTAAATCTACTATTTCACCTAAACGGACACGGAGATATTTTGAAAAAGACTTGCCCTACCTCTGTAGAACAATTAGCTGCTGTGCTAGCGATGATTCGTCCGGCTAAGAGGCATTTGATTGGAAAAGATTGGTCGACAATTATGAGTGAGGTTTGGACAAAACCCGTCGACGGAAGCTATTACTTCAAGCGATCTCATGCAATCAGCTACGCAATGGTAGTAGTAGTTCACATGAACTTACTCTGTCAGAAATTTAGCGAATCTTCTTGTTAGGGTTACGAACGAGTTGAATAGATTTTCTTTTAATTCGTTTCTCAGCTATTTCGCTTAGATTAACTGTAGGTCCGAATATGATGTTTACATCTTTACTATTAAATGTCTTAATGATAGGACGGTATGGGGTCATATCTAGCTTTAAAAATATATTAATAGGAATCTTACGATTCGACTCCCACCACCATACTTCGCCTAATTCTAAGAATCGTTGCTTATCATCATCTGATTTAAGCAATGAATAATCATAGATGCTAGTTACTTGCATATCATTGTTAATAATGATGCCGACATATTCTTCATCGCCACACTGAATGCAGGTAATAAAGGGGAAATTCTGTTGGAATTCTTCTGTTTTGTTATGTTTCATTTTTCAATAAATATAATGCTATGAACAAGTTACCAGTCTATTTATATTCAAATCAATTCGACGTAATATTGGATCTGGACCAAAACAGGGGAATCAATCAGATTATGTACCAGAGAAAGCTAAAAATCCAAAAAGGATTTAAGGATTATATTCAAATCCAATTTAAAAACTCCGATCAAAAACCTGTATCATTATCGACCTCTAGTAATTATTGGTTCGATTTAATCGATTCCTATGGCAGACAACTTGTTCTTACTAAACCGTTAACTATTATAGATGACACTGTAACTTTCGCTGTTTCTCAAGCGCAAACCTCGACTAACACATTGCTTAATTTTGCCGATACTAGTAAAATTACTGTTGGTCAATCTGCATCTGGCTTCGGCATTCCTATTAATTCTACAGTAGTTGGCGTAACAACCAACACTGTAACTTTGAGTAAACCGACAAATTATCTCATAACTACTGCAACTTCAGTAACATTTAATACCCTTGCACTAAGAGGCGTAGCAAAATTAGAATTAGATCCACAAGATACTATTAATTTAACTGCTGCTAGTTATAAAATTGTAGTCAAACAAGCAAATAATGACGGCACTTTTACTCCTGCTTATGCAAATACCTACTACGGAATTGCAGGAGATATTGAAATTCAAGAAGACGGCTATCCGATCGGATTCCCAGTACAAACTGTTAATCGAGCTCAACTCGAAGCAGGCAAAGAATACGACTATGATATTAACAATTTGGGTTATATTTTCTTCACAGGCTGGTTGCGCCCATATCCGAGTGCAATGACTACTAGCTCAACTCAATGTGTTTCAATTAATTTGAATAACTTTGCCGGTACGATTACTGTACAAGGGACGCTAGATAACAATCCGAGTCCGGCAGGCCAAGCCAATGCCGAGGCATTTACTATTACTAATTACGTATCAGCAACTCCTACACAAGCAACAATTCAGCTTTCATGGAACACTGTAGTAACCGCAGTTCGATTCTCAGTAAAACCATTTAACGATGCGTTCGGTGTTAACTATTATCCAACTGGAAATCCTATTGGTTCAGAAATGAACAAATTTCCAAATGGATTTATTGACATGTTCTCATATTTCAGCTAAAATAGTAGAATGAACCTAATAGTGGCTACTTTACAGGCCGTCTTGCCGAGTGATCGTAAGATGACACCTACTGGCTGGGAAAGCTTCGATGCCCCCTGCTGTATCCATCGTGGCGAAACTCGTGATACTAAAAAACGCGGTGGTGTTATCTTCAAAGGCGACGGATTTACATTTCATTGTTTTAATTGCAACTTTAAAGCAGGCTGGACTCCTGGTCACGTATTAACTAATAACACACGTAGTTTAATGTTATGGTTAGGAGTTCCTGATAGTGAGGTACAGAAACTTTCTTTGGAGGTAATTCGGGTCAAAAACGACCTCAAACCAGCAGAAAAGACCCTAGATTTTGTCCTAAAACCTAAGGATTTGCCTCAAAATAGCAAGACTTTTGCCGAATGGGTACACGAGGGCTGCGAAGATGAAAATTTACTTGCTACAATCGCCTATGTTTTAGATAGAGGAATGCAACTCGATTGGTATAAGTGGATGTGGACTGATGCACCTGGATATCAAGATCGGTTAATCATACCGTATTATCATGAAAAGAAAATAGTAGGTTGGACTGCTCGTAAAATAACTGAGGGTAAACCTAAATACCTAACGTCAGCACAGCCTAGTTATGTGTTCAATTTAGATGAACAAAATTATAACCGACGTTATGTAATTGTTGTCGAAGGACCGATCGATGCAATCACAGTAGACGGCGTTGCTGTTATGAGCAATGAAATTAATGAGACTCAGCTAATGAGGATAAATTCGTTAGGCAAAGAAGTGATCCTTGTTCCAGATCGAGATTTACCCGGATCTAAGATGTTGAACACAGCAATAGCTCAAGGATGGTCTGCGAGTTTGCCCGATTGGGGAGATGACGTTAAGGACGTTGCGGATGCTGTGCGTAAATTTGGCAGAGTATATACGCTTTTCACTATATTAAAATATCGAGAACATGGTGAAATAAAACTGACTATGATGAGGAAAAGAATAGAAAAATATGCAGAAGAACAACAACGCAACACCTAATTATAGTTATGAAATACAAAAATTGTATCTAGAAATGTTTATGAGCGATGCTATTACATTTATTCGCTGTGCTAACATTTTTGATCCAGAAAATTTTGATAGAAAACTCCAAGAAACTGCAGGGTTTATTAAGACATATGTCGACCAATACAAGGTTATGCCAGAAGCACAGATTGTTAATGCAAGCTGCGGAATGGAATTAAACCCTGCAGCACTTCCTGCAGAAAATTATGAATGGTTAATGAACGAATTCGAACAGTTTTCCAGACATAAAGGCCTAGAACGAGCGATTCTAAAATCGGCAGATTTACTGGAAAAAGGTGAATACGGACCAGTTGAGAAGATGATTAAAGATGCTGTGCAAATATCACTACAAAAAGATATGGGTACAGACTACTTTGAAGATCCTCGAGGCCGTCTAGAAGGACTTAAAAATTCCAATGGTCAGATTAGCACAGGTTGGCCAAGCGTAGATAAGAAGCTTTACGGCGGATTTAATCGTGGCGAACTTAACATTTGGTGTGCAGCATCGGGTGGTGGTAAGTCACTATTCCTTGCAAATCTAGGATGTAACTGGGCATTAGCAGGGCTTAATGTTCTTTATTTAACGTTCGAACTTAGTGAAGCATTGGTTGCTATGCGTATGGATAGTATGTTAACCGGTGTTGCAACTCGTGAGGTATTTAAAAACCTTGACGATGTTGAACTCAAAGTTAAGATGATGGGCAAACAGTCTGGTAGCATACAGATCAAGTACATGCCCAGCGGCAAAACGGCCAATGATCTTCGAGCATATCTAAAAGAATATCAGGTTAAGAAAGGGTTTAAACCGGATATTTTGCTAATTGACTACTTGGATCTTATGATGCCAATGTCAGTTAAAGTTAGTCCCAGCGATTTGTTTGTCAAGGACAAATATGTTTCTGAAGAATTGCGTAACCTAGCAATGGAAACACAGGCAATTGTTGTTACAGCATCTCAGCTTAACCGTGCAGCAGTAGAAGAAATCGAATTCGATCACAGTCACATCTCAGGCGGACTTTCGAAGATTCAGACAGCAGACAATGTTATCGGTATTTTTACAAGTCGAGCAATGAAGGAACGAGGCCGTTATCAAATTCAGTTTATGAAAACACGTAGTTCTAGCGGTGTTGGACAAAAAGTTGATTTGGAATTTGATCTCGATACATTGCGTATTAGAGATCTAGGAGAAGAAGAAGCTTATAATTCTGCGCCAAAACCTAGTGTATATGAAGGTTTAAAGAAAACTTCAACAATTAAATCAAATGTTGAATACGACGGTACTACAGGCGAAATACGAGATCCTACTGAAGGTATAAATGTAGGAAAGGTTAGAGCCACAACAGGTAGCTCAAAAATACGAGAAATGATTGCTGGATTAAATTCTGAAAAAGATTAAAATAAATCAGCTATACGGTGGCTTACGCAACGGTCGATTGACCGTTGCCACTGTTCTTCTCCGGCACCAGTGAGGCATAAATCTACAGTAGCAGGTGCAGTTAACCAACGATGACTAGCTGTCCACGGATCTAACCCGCTTTGTTCACCATCTAGTTGTCCCGCACTCCATACTGCTAGACCAACTCCTGCCCTGTATAACTTAGGACCTTCTCCTTGGCTAATGGCAGAAAGAATAGATACATCACCTGTGATCCCAATTTTATCTGTGATTTTTAGTGTGCTTGCACTGGTCCAATCTAAAGTGTGAATAACATGAACTCGAGTTGATTCAACCGGACCACCTATATAAACTAATTCAGGTCCTTGATAATCAATTCCCGCAGCTTCCATAATAGTTTGCATTGTTACTGCTTTCGAGGGTCGATTAACTACGACTCCCCAAGCACCGGTTAAGCTGTGTTGAGCAATTAATACAACACTTTTGGCAAAATGGTAGTCTGAATTCCTAGGTTGCGAGACCAGAATTTGCCCGTTTAAAAAGTTATTCTCATTCATCAATCTATTTAATTAATGTGTAATACAAAATGAGATATTTTGGAATTTTCTATTTATAGATCCATATAGTCAACGGACTAACTGGTTCTATATAATCTAAGCATGGCACATTATATGAAGTAATCAATTCAAACCTATTATCTAATTCTACTCGACTTCCAACTAAGATTTCTTTGCCGTGTAGTTTAGCGTTAGCTAACCAATTAGTTTGATCATCTTTTTGTTCAGGATCGCCAGATATAATTATGTCAACCTCGGGATATATTTTCTCTTCTACTAAATTTTTACAAAGAGTTTTTACATCGGTATTGTTTATTGCTGCATTCATTGTTACTGGAATTTCAAATAACTCATTTGAATCAACACACATTACTGACCGAGCACCATTCATAGACGCAGATATCCCCGCAATGCCCGAGCCCGACGCAAAGTCTAAAACTTTTTTATCGGTAACTACGTCGGGATTATCAAAAATATAACGAGCAATTGCTTGACCTCCTGGAAAATAATATGCCCACGCCGGAAACGGAATAGTATTATCATTTAGATGTTGATAGAGGTAAGATCGAATTTGACGATCATGTCTTACGTATAATTTCATTTCATTTACGAACAACACCGGTTGTACGCGATTACATCTTAAAATAAATTCTTGTTGATTAAACATTAACTGTTGGGATGTTTAAGACTCTAGCATTGTCTGTTAACGCTTTGATCGAATGCCACTGGTTTTTTTGAAAACGTATAATATTACCTTCTTTTAAAATTTTAATCCATTCGGGTGTTTCAATTTCGATCTCTCCGCGGACACATATTGTTATATGTTGATCATCTGCAGTATGCCGATGATTTGGCAGAAGATCGCCAGCAAATTCAAAATCATACATAGTTATTTTAAGATTATCAAATTCTAATAACTTATCGAGTAGCATTAAATTACCTCACTATCGGGAAAAGATTCTAAATTATAATTTATTTCTAAACCTACTAACGATCGGAGAGAAGATAATTCATCTTGTTTTTGCGAAATCTCGGTAATTTTTTTATTCTGTTCATGAAAAAATAAATGCGGAGTATGATCGATAATTAATTGTTTAAGATCTGCCTCGGTTGAATTATGAGAAAATCTGACCCCTAATCTTATATTATTATGTCCGTGAGGATCAATGTACTCTACAATCATCTGTAATTGCTCAGTATCAATCGATTCGATAGTAGCGTTAAATGTCATCTGATATGTTTGCATAAAATCTCCTATTAAGTAACTGCAATTCTCACAAGTCCTGCACCGCCGACTCCTTCAAGCGACGATCTAACAGGCGGATTGGCTACCTGAATTGTTAAAACAGTGCCTCCAGGAAAAGGGGAACTAGATCCCGAAAACACAGACCTACAATATCCTCCGGCGCCGCCTCCGCTGCCGTCGTGATAGGCGCCGCCGCAACCGTGTCCGCCAGCATTTTCTTGTGCTTCGCCGCCGCCGCCAGCGCCGGGTGCTGTACCATTATTCCCTGGGGCCGCGCCGATACCTATGCTATTAACTGCTGCGCCGCCGGTTCCTCCAGTAATAGTTAATCCAGAAGTGCCGTTTGCTCCTGCACCCGAAACTGATCCTACAACAGAATTAGTGCCGTTTCCGCCAGTAATATTTGCAGCATTTCCCCCCGTTGCGGTACCTCCTGTGCCGCCGATGGTACTAGAGCTAGCAGTTGCAATACCACCATTCCCTCCGTTTGCGGTCATAGTAGTCATACCGTACCCTGATACAGAAGAGGCAGGACCGTTGACAACAGTAGCAAGAGCTCCGCCGCCGCCGGATCCCCCTGCTCCCCACACTTCGATAGTAATAGTATTCCAAGAATTTGGTACAGTAAATGTATACATAGATTGCGATGTGGTACTTGCTGATGCGTATTGTGTATCACTAGTTGATAGCGCCGCAGTTCCGTAGAAATTATAAATTGAGATAGGTCCGGAGGCGGGTACTATTGTATTTGATCCGGTGCAATAACTAGGCACATAACTTCCGCCGGCATAATATTCATTCATACCGATGGGATTTGAGCCTCCAAATGTAGTTTGAATATCGTTTAATGATAATGCACCTGATGTCGGCAGTGTCATAATAAATTCCTCAAAAATTATCGATCAGTGTTGTCTTTTTTATTATCAACGGGTTTTTTACTTAGTTCAAATACAAGTCGTTCCCATTCAATGGTTTTCCAAAAACGCTCATCGACCTTGTCCATTTCTTCATCAGAAAGCTTCATAATCATCATATCCTCTATTATTATAATATTCTTGACAAAAATCTCTGTTAACTTTGAGTATGTAAGTTTTTACTTTTAGTATTTCTAGTGTATCTTTATGATAAACAAAACTGAAACAGAATTCTGCGCGCCCGGAAAAAAATGTGCCAGGAACTGAATCTCTTTGAAAAATTTCCATTTCCTTGCCTCTAGGAGTATATCCACAATGTAGATTATTCGATCGACAATATTCTTCAGTATTTCTAAAAAACTCTTCGTAATTCGGATTTTCCATCTTTCCTATAACCCCAGGCACATACCTACGGTCCCAGTTATGAACAAATCTACGATCTAGCTGAACATATACATCGACGTAATCCTGTAGTTGGGGATCACCAAATGAAGTAGCATAATACGGTACATAATCGGGATATTTGACAAGATAGTCTTCGACGACTTTTGGTAAATTGTAATTGTGAGCAAGATCGACTATTTTCCAAGAAATCTTCTTATCCACAGAATCATACTTCTTACCATACCAATAAGCAGGAATGAAATTTTTAGATAATCCCTTCGATAAAAAATAATCTATCGCCTCTTGTTTAGGAGGATTTTCTTTAATATATGCAGACCAAGATCTATTTCGATAGTTAAATCCAGATTTAGTAGAACCAATCCTAAAAGTAGTTACATCTCCGTTTAATAACTCGTCGCGAAGTCTATATCCGTTTTCAGGAAAATCTAGGTTAGCTTCGAAATCTTTATAAAAGGTCGGAGTGTTAAATACTTCCTTCAGTTGCTGTGTTTGCTTAATACCGGTTAGTGAATCAGATTCGTAGTCTAAACGATAAATTTTATCGTTAGCCATAGTAAAATCAACCCAATTATCAATATTCCACACAATTACGTCCCTTTATTATTCGGATCAACTGCTGTTCCGTCTTTAACTGATTCAATAAAATCATTATATTTGGCTAAAGAATCATTAATAGCAGGTAGAGCGGGCCAAATTACGTCGGCTGGATCTGTAAAGTTTATGGTAATATCTCTTAGAGCTTTACGATATGCAATCCATTCAGCAGGAACAGGTTCACCGGTTTCAAACGAGCGAATCACTACCCAATCAGATTCTTGTAATAGCCTATTTCTATGAATAAGACTTTTTTCAACATCTACATCTATCGTTGTTGAAATAAGTCTCTGCGACATCATGGTGCTTTTACTCTTTGCAATAAAAGTACCAGACTCAACATCGTAAGTATAAAACATCGGAGAGACTACTACGTCATCATCTAACTCGATAATTTTATCAGCCTCGGGCAATAAATGTATCTGAGTTGCAAGAAGTCGCTCTTTAGTTTCGTCGAGCCATTCTTCAATTACAACGTTTTCGTCACCGGTATATCGTATTACTTTGGTCATATTAGGATTTCCAAATTCTTAGTGTTGCATATTCTGACGTAGCGGATTCACCGTATCCAGTACCCGGAGCGTTAGGCCATAATCCGCCATCAAAGCTAAACGGAGTAAACAAATATTGTCCAGAACTATTTGAACTAGTTCCAGTAAGCATTAATTGAACAGTTTTTGTTCCGCCTAATGTAAAATATGTGCGGCCAGCTGTATGGTGCGTATTATAAGTATTGCATTCTGTTTGAAAACCTGTACCAGATTGAATAACTACCGAATCTGTAACATTATACAAGAATGAATAGCCCTGTTGGATATCAGTAGTATTTGAATATGTATTTGCTCCTGCAACATCCCATTCTGCATAATAATTTCCTGCTGGAAGAGAAATAGTAGTGCTGTTATACAAAGTATAAAAGTAAGTAACATATCCACTGTTATATGATCCAGTAGATGAGGTGTTAACAATTGACCAACTTTGTGCATTTCTTTCAGTGGTGGAAAATCCTACAATTCTCGATACATAAGTCGATGCAGTGGCGATAAAATAAACACCTGATGGTTCTTTTAATCTTATCATAAGGTCAGGAGATGCTACTGATAGTGGAGTATAACCTAGTGCAGTTGTTATTTGGCCTGATGTAAAGCCAGTTAATCCTGCGCCTGATCCTACAAACGATGTTGCATTAACTTGTCCTGCTGTACCTGATGCAGCCGTGCCTACTCCTAATGAGTTTATTTGTGTGTTACCTAATCCTGCGCCACCGGTGAGATATCCCGAACTTCCGAAATATTGTCTCCAATAGCTAGGAGACCCGCCGTCCGAGATAAGCATAATACTATTTTGTGGCTGTAATGTAGAAGGTCCATCGCTACCGTTTGTACCAGTATATGACAAAGTAACGTTGGTACTAGAAATATTTGATAATGAAATTACTGTGCCCGAGGGTGCCGATGCTGGCAGTGTAATAGTAAGATTTGTTCCATTAAGGAGTACGTTTGCACCGTAATGTGTTGAGGATAGAGTTATACTAGTTGTAACTACTATTTGACCAAATTTAACCGCAGTTAAATAACTCGATGCAGCAACACCACCTAAGTTATTTGCATTATTTGCTGTACCAGCAACGATATTCCACGTGCCGGTGGCATTTGCTCCAGTTGTGCTTGGTGCACCTACGGTATTATATGAAATAGTTACAGCACCACTTCCGTTAAAGGTACTGCCACTTGCTGCTCCCGAACCACCATTATTAATTGTTAACGCATTAGATACTGATCCTGCGCTACCTGCAGAAGTTGCAATATTTGCTGCACCAGCAACAATATTCCATGTGCCGGTGGCATTTGCTCCAGTGGTACTCGGTGCACCGACTGTGTTATATGAAACAGTTAATGCACCACTGCCATTAAATGTGCTACCACTTGCTGCACCTGATCCGCCATTATTAAATGTTACTGCATTATTAACACTACCTGCAATATTTGCTGTACCAGCAACGATATTCCATGTGCCGGTGGCATTTGCACCACTGGTACTAGGAGCACCTACAGTATTGTACGAGATAGTCACAGCGCCACTGCCATTAAATGTGCTACCACTTGCAGCGCCTGCTCCGCCATTATTGATTGTCAATGCGTTGGATACTGAACCTGCGCTACCTACAGTTAATGATGCAGCGGTTCCAGTAAGACCTGTACCAGCACCACTAAATTGACCAGTAACGTTAACGGATCCGCCAACATATAAACTTTGACCAATACCTGCGCCGCCGACAACTTGTAGTGCTCCTGTAATAGTTGAGCTTGCAGAGGTAGCATTAGTAATAGTAAAGATGCTACTATATGGACTAATGGATCCTACTGCACCTCCGCCGATACCTAACGACGAAGTGCTAACCCATGTAGCAGTAGTACCATTACTCTGTAATACATAACCACTAGTACCGATAGGTAACATTGTGGTTGCGCCTGCGCCTGATTGGATGTGAAGTGAACCTGCTGCGCCGCCGGCAATGTTAAGGCTTGATCCGACTACAACACTGGCAGTATTAGTATAAACTGGTGCAGCAGCACCATTACTTAATAATACTTGACCTGCGGAGCCGGGACCTACATATCCAGAAACACCGAATGCTGACTGATAAACAAGCTGACCAGCTGATCCGCCGCCTAAATTGGTAGCAGTAGAAATACTACCAGTAATAGTAATGTTAGTGGAACCACCGATATTTAAATTGCCGCCGACAAATAAATTACCAGCAACGCCGATACCGCCTGCGACTACTAATGCACCAGTAGAGGACGACACTGAAGTTGTAGTATTTGTAACGGTAATTACACCGTTAGCATTTTCTAAAAATGATAATTGTCCGGCTTGAGTGGTCATACGTGTTTCCTGTAAATCTACAGTTATTTATCGTACTACTTAGCAAGGGAATATATGATTACTTGATTACTTTGATGTTACCAGCAATTGATATACGGTGAGAATCTGATGTCTGAAAAGGATACACTTGATGTTTAAGATACGCAGGAAACATCATTAATACTCCTTCCCAAGTGTTATCAATATCAAGTTCGTATGTTGTGATTCCACCATCTAATTTGTTATAAACAAATTGAAATTTAGAGGCCACTTCTGTATTTGCACTTTTTGCATTGGGCATCTGAAGTTCATCTTTTAAATTGTAAGGAATAGTAATCCAAACAACCCAAGATACATCTAGATAATGATAATGCAGAGGATTGTATTCATGTTTTTTTTGAAAATTAACCCAAGATACTGAATCAATTACATAATCATTGTTCTGATAAAAATCAAACATTTTTCTATATTCTAAAAATGTTTGTTCTACACAATTTTTAAATGATCCTTGTATGTTGTAAGTTAGTTCCGTTTCGATGTGTCCTGCAAGATCGTGATTATATGACTGCGGCTTTAAATCTACTTGTCGTTGAAGGTCTTTGGTTAATTCCGCAAATATTCTAACCGGTATTCTAGTTTTAATTACGCCCGGATTTGGTAATCTTACCTCTGAAAATTCTAAATTCATATATTTTTCACAATCTTAATAGTTGACGTTTCTCGGTCGACAATCATTTCGCCTTCGCAACATATGCTCCAGTCTCCATCAGTTTCGGCACCATAACTAGAAACATCAATTATTATATTTTTACAAATGTATTCTTTTCCATCTTTGAACACTCGCCATACGTGATCCATTGTACCACGATTCGGCTCTCCTCGCGACTTGTTAAATCGAATTTGAAAATTTGCCATTAAAATTTTATTTCCAAAAATTCCGGGCTACCTATTTGGTTCCACCCTCCATTAATCTGATAATTTATATTTAGATTGTTGTTTAGAGCATATTGTATAGCCCAACTAAGTACATCGGCTCTTAATATTTCGCCTGCTTCTATCAATTCAAAATATTCAATATCACCGATTTTCCTCCAAGTTAATATTGCATTCACTTCGTCAGGTTTCATCCAAGCAGGAATAGTGTCTTTATCTAATGGAAAATTATCATCCCCTAACCACATGCATTTATACGATTTACAAGGATTATCCGGACGAGTTGGATATATCGAACAGCCTGTTTTATTTAAAAAATGGCATTTTCTACTTTTCCAAAAAGTATAGCCATGTGCCACTCCGTGGAGATGACCTTCGCAACATTTCTGACACGAACCACATTCTCTCATCAAATGATCTCCGCAGTTGCTGGATAGATCATCTTCTCAGATATCGGTCGAGTAGCAATATTCATATGAATAAATTTAAAAGGTTTAGATGACGGATTTCTTGTAAAACTGTGTGGTAGCCAAGAATTAGCATACATTAATGTACCCGGTTCTGGAGTAAAATTAATTGTAGATGATGCCATGGTTAACTGTGTAGAGTCACGTTCTACCATTTCATTCATTATTTTTGTAGGTCTCGGATCGTGTACAACTAATCTCGGTGGATCTTTAGGACATTCTAAAAAATAAAAAGCTACAAGTTGTGAATCGTTGTGAACATGATACTCCATCGAGGAATACTTATGATGCTCTTGGCACCATCCTTCGGTAAAATATGTTTCGAATTTTTCCATATCGTACCCTTGATCATTTAATAAATTCCAAGAGGTATTCACTACATATTCTAAGAACGGTGTTAATCGAGGATCTGATAAAATATCAATTTGAAGTACTGGATAAACATCGTCGATTTTATTTGATTTACGATGTAAAGAGAGAGATTCATTGCTTACTGTCCTGGCAATATCTAAAAATTCAGGTTTTTTAATACTGTATATCGGTGAAACAAAATAATGCCACTGATCGAGGACGTCTGTCATAAAATTCCTACTTGAATCTCGGGCCAGTTAGCCAAACGACTAATGTTTTTCGAGTTCCGTTAGTAACAGGAGTTACTCTGTGTAGTATAAACGATGGAAACGCAGAAATCAACCCCTTTTCTTTGTCGACCTTACTCGGAACAGGTCCATCAAAAATTTCTAAATCTCCGCCTTCGTATTCTGAGGGATCAGATAATTGTAATACTAAACTTAGTTTACGAGGAGTATCAGAGGTCGAACCTCCACGATCTAGATGCCAGGTATAATGCCCGCCTGTGTCGTCATAGATTGTGTACTGTAAATCTTCAACGAATCCCCAAATATCAAAGTCAAAAAATTGTCCATTTAGTTGCCTTGCAACATATCCTAATCGATCATATATAAATTGTGTGTCTTCAGTTAGTGCCATCCATCCAGTATTCGATTGTCGAATACTGTCATCTACGTTTCCTCGGCCACCTATAGTTGCAGAAGTAATAGTGAGCCGATCACCGATTTCAATTATGCGAGCAAGTTCGCTTTCATTGAACCCATTTTTCCAAGTTGCAAATGAAATTTCTGGAATAGCAATCGATGGTGGCGGCGTAAGTTGATACACTGACATTACTTACGTTTCCAAATATTATCTCTATAATGAGATTCATGACTTTGTCGTTTTCTTTGCGTATCTCTTAGATCTTTATAGTCCTCAGAAGTAAAGGAACGAATGACGTGATCGGTGAACAGTGTATCTCGTTTAACAGGAATTACCTGCATTAATGGAGTGCCTGCAGGAATAATTCCGTGAAAATTTGGAACATTCCAAACAAATGGAAAATTAATAAATTCAAAATATTCATCAACATCAACTAACCCAGAAAAGCAAGTAAATCGATCATCTGCTCTATTCAAGGGAGGAACAAACAACAGAGAATATCCTTTCGGGCATTTAATAGCCCAATAATTCATCCATTTAATAGGTGGTTTAGGTAAATGAGGGGCAGGACACTTGTCCGAAGTTAATTGTTTTTCTCCATGATTTTCGATCATAGGTCTAGGATATTTTGTATCATAAGAAATATGAGAACAATCTTCGTTGGATTTAATCTCTACATCAGCCACTAATGGTATGATCCATCCAGTTACCATTGCATCTAAAAACGGTGGACATCGCTTTACGGTTGATTGTTCAAATCCGCTGCCAAGCTTCATTGGTAATGATTTATACCACGACGGAATAAGTTTTCTAGCAGGATACGGTTCTGGTATATTACCTAGATCATCTTCAAAACATAAAAATTCTAATTTTTGTTTTTTTGTTTTAAAAAAGGAAAACATTAATTCTGTCCATTTCCGTGTTTTTCGTAATGAATGCCACCGGATTCTATAAAAATTTTACACCGTTCAACTTCTGCTGCACCTCTTAAGATATGGTCATCGTGCAGACTAAAATGTAATTCAGAGATCCATTCTCGCAGATGTATAGGCAATTTATCGTAGCAACTCATGACGATTGCCATTCGTTGACCATCAACACACATTAACTAGGCTTTAAGGATGATAATTCTACTAAATTACTGCTAGTAATTGCATCTAACCCAATAAGTGCTCTAGTAACAGAAGTATTATCATCATGTAACTCTTCATAGGTTACAAATGGGAAATCTGTAAAAGTTCCGATTTCCCATGTGTTCATTGCAGCAAATACGCCTTCATGATGTGATGGTTCACCGTACCATAAGTGTTGATATTGAATATTATTAGCATCTAACCATTGTAATGCCAGTGCAGAATTATTGCCACCAGTCGGTGTTAATCCTGTATAAAGATAAATTTGTGAAATACCGACGATCATTCTTAACTCCTAGATCTAGTGATATTTATTAGCCTAGATTTTAATAATTATAATATATGAAATTTACCAATTAATAGTAATCGACCCGCTGGCGCTTCCTGTACCGACGGTTACTGTTATGATTTCAAAGGGATATACTTGTACTGATGATGTGTTAACTGCCGATGCAGAACTTCCGGGATTTCCTGCATTACCAGAAGTAAAAGATCCTGCTGTTCCTGGAGTGGCTCCTGTGCCAGCGGCGCCTGATGTACCTGCCGTACCAGCTGTACCTGTTTTACCTGCCCAACATGTAGGTGCTGCTCCGCCTGCTGTGGCACCTGTACCTGCTGCACCTGATGTACCAGCTGTGCCCGCAGTTCCGCACTTACCTGCCCACGTAGTCGGTGCAGCACCACCTGCAGTAGCACCTGTACCTGCTGCACCTGATGTACCTATTGTACCAGCTGTGCCGGCTTTACCTGACCAACAAGTCGGTGCAGCACCACCTGCAGTAGCACCTGTACCTGCTGCACCTGCTGTGCCTGCTACACCCGGTGTGCCTGCGTTACCTGCACCACCTGCGGTTGCTGTAGCAGCTTTACCACCTGCACCCGCAGTACCTCCAGTACCATTTGTTTGACTCGGTGAAGTACCGGCAGTTCCTGCTACC